>Ga0116227_10006487_pt1 | contig 23703 bp, 7 predicted proteins | sample S1TSphgellanicum_FD_89693 | JGI IMG/M metagenome (GOLD analysis project Ga0116227, IMG submission 89693) | Host-associated microbial communities from peat moss isolated from Minnesota, USA - S1T2_Fb - Sphagnum magellanicum MG | ecosystem: Host-associated > Plants > Peat moss > Unclassified...
ATTGAATGTTGCCCCTATAAGATTGGCCCGTTCTTTCATATTTAATAAGCCCATAGAAAGTGGGTTATGTAAAGCATTGACCTTTATACCAACTCCATTGTCAATTATTTTTACGCTTAATTGATTTTCTATTTTTGTAATCTCAATTTTAACAAACGTTGCTTTAGCATGCTTTGTGACATTTGTTAACGCCTCCTGGCAAATACGAAAAATGTTAATTTCCATCATCTTATTAAGTTCAGGAAAATCTATATCCCCATAAAACTTGCAGGCAATACCTGTTTTCCTTTCAAATTCGCAAATAAGCCACTCTATAGCTGCCAATAATCCAAACTTATCAATTAGCACTGGCCTTAATTCATTTGCTATTTGCCGCACCGAATCAATGCTTGTATTTACATCCGCAACGAGTATATTGATAAGCGCTTCCATATCACTATTTATGCCATTAGATTTTTTCAGAGATGACAACGCCATTTTAAGACCGGATAATTGTTGTCCAAATTCGTCGTGTATCTCTCGGGCTATTCGTGCACGTTCTTCTTCCAATGCATTGTTTAATTGTTTTGCAAAGCTCCTGATGCTTTTTTCCGAGAGTTCGAGTGCTGAGGCTATTCCTTTCCGTTCTATACTATACATTATACTTTTATATAGCGAGATGGAGGTCAAATCATCCTTTAGCAGATAATCTGAGATTCCCATTGAAAGCGATCTAACACCGAAAGCGAAATCAGTATATCCAGTCAGTACGATAACAGGTATTGTACCGCATAGTCTGAGTATATCTTCGATGAGAAGTTCGCCAGTGTGATCTGGCAACGATAGGTCTAAAAGGACAACCTTGTATAAGCTGCTTTTGTCGTTTAAAGTCTCTTTTGCCTCTTTAAAGGTTTTTGTCAGAGTTAGAATAGGCGCTTCAAACTGATCAAAAATAAACTCTTCTACCAAAGCAAAATCTCCAGGATTATCCTCAATAATTAAGATTTGATACGCACTATTGTCGGTATTCACTATTTTAATTATTAGGAATAGACACGATATTGATCCAGAAATCCTGTATTTTAGCTATAGCTGACATAAATTCTGAAACTTCAATGGGCTTAGTGATATAGCAGTTAGCGTAATGCTTGTATGCTGATAATATATCTCGCTCAGCTGATGACGTAGTTAACATTATTACAGGCACCTGGTTATATTGTTCGCTTTTTTTAATGTATTGCAAAACCTCGTGTCCGCTTTTTTTAGGCAAATTAATATCCAGTAACACCAGGTCGGGCCGAGCGTCTTTTTCTGTTAAAACTTTAAAAAAATCAATAGCGGCTTTACCATCGCGTATTACAGTTACCTTGTTAATTATCTTGCTTTCTTCCAGCGCTTCTGTAGTTAATAAAATGTCTCCTTCGTTATCCTCAACCAGTAAAATATGTATTGATTTCATTTGTTACTTTTTTAAAATGGTAAAATAAAATGTGCTGCCATTGCCTTCCTGAGATTCTACCCAGATCCGTCCACCTATACTCTCAATTATCTTTTTTGTTATGGCTAAACCCATACCTGTACCCGAATATTCTTCCTTATTGTGTAGCCTTTGAAATATGATAAATATTTTATCATAGTATTCCTGATCTATCCCGATGCCGTTATCCGTAACCGAAAACTTCCAATGATCGTCCTCATCTGTACAGCCTATGGTAATCAGGGCGGGCTTACCAGATAATTGATATTTTAAACCATTACTGATCAGGTTTTGAAATACCTGCCTTATGGGCGCTTTATAAGTGTGTAGCGTCGGTAACTCATCAAATATGATCTGTCCGTTTTGCTCTTCAATTTGTTTCCGGTACAAGGGCAGGATATCGTTGATGATTTTATTAATATCAACCAGCTCAATGCTTTCCTCCAATCGTCCAACTCTCGAAAACTCCAACAGGTCGAGTATGATCTGCCTCATTCGCTTGGCACCATCCACCGCAAAATGGATATATTTTTTACCTTTTTCATCCACCACATGACTGTATTTTTGCTCCAGTTGAGTCAAGAAACTGGTGATCATCCGCAGTGGTTCCTGCAGGTCGTGCGAAGCAACGTAGGCGAACTGCTCAAGTTCGGCATTCGAAATAGCCAGCTCTTTGGCATGCTTTTGCAAGGCATCATTTAACTCTTTTAATAACATATCTGACGTTTTACGTTCCGTCACGTCCTTAAAATAAACTGACAAACCATTACCTGTTGGGTAGGCACTTATCTCATACCATTTACTTAAAGGTGCATAGTGGTCTTCAAAATGGACAGGTAGGTTTGATTTGATAGCTTCATGATATTTTTTATAGGATAAAGAATCGATGGAATCTGAAAATATCTCCCATAAGTTTTTACCTACCATTTCGTTTTTTGTTTTCATCAAAACCTTCTCGGCGGTATTATTCCAGTAGGTTACTATCCAGTTTTTATCTACGGCAAAAAATGCGTTAGCTATACTTTCGAGTATCGTGTTTCGTTCGGCCATCGTCTCTGTTGCCAATACTTCCGCCTTTTTTCTTGCGCTTATGTCTTTAACATAAACAGTTAATCCATTAATAGCAGGGTAAATACTTACCTCCAACCATTTTTGTATAAGCAAACTATGATGTTCAAAATGAATAGCCTGGCCGGTTTGAATAACTTTTTGATAATTGTAGTACGCCTCACTGTTAACGGATTCTGGATATACTTCCCACATATTTTGGCCAAGCATTATATTTTTGGACATCCCCATTACCTTTTCGGCCATACTGTTCCAATAAGTAATTACCCAGTTTTTATCCAATGCAAAAAACGCATCGCCTATACTTTCCAGTATTGTATTTCTTTCTTCAAGTATTTTTTTAGCCGCAATTTCAGCTTCTTTCAACGCGTTTATGTCCTGGAAGCTACCATATATCCTTATGCACTTGTTATCAACAAATTCGGCTTCCCCAATTACCCGAACCCATTTATTATTCCCCTTTGCTGTAACAATCTGTAATTCTACATCGCAAGGAGTGCCCTTCTCAATTATTTCTTGTACTTTTTGTGTTATAATTGACCTATCTGATCCTTCTTTATAAAAATTGATGCCCGTTTCCAGATCAGGTTCAAAATCCGCTGGCAGCTCATGTATCTGTTTAGTTATATCAGACCAATAAAGGGTTCCATTAACAACATCGATCTCCCAACTGCCAATACGCGCGAGGCTTGTAGCTTTGTGTAACAATTCCTCTAAGTCTTTTTTATCGGTAATGTCTTTGGCCGAACAGTATAAGGTGCCTTGTTCAGAAGCACCGGTTGTGGTCCAAGCCAACCATTTTATCTTCCCCGATTTAGTAAGATAGCGGTTCTCGATATAGTAGGTAGGCTTTCCATCAACTATGTTTTGTAACTCGGTAGCTGTTCCCTCTTTATCAGGCGGGTAAACAAATTCCATAAAGGGTCTGGATAGTAAATCGCTTTCGCTGTACTCCAGTAAAGCACTCATTGCTGGATTCACCCGCTTAAAATACCCGTCTGTATTGGCAACGCAAAGGATATCTGGCGTAAAGTTGAAAACCTGGTTAAGTTCCTGTTCTAATTGTTTTCGCTTGATTTCAGAACCCAAATGTGTACTAAACTCATTGAACAAAGCTGCTTGTGCAGCCAGCGGATTATCATTAGTTTTAAAATGCAAAATAAGTACGCCCAACATTTCTTTGCCGTAAAGGATAGGAATACTGAGAGCCGATTTCAAACCGGTTAGTTCTGCCTGTGCTATGCGTGCAAAATTGTGTTTTTTAGTCGAATGGTTCCAAAACTGGCCCTTATTGGCAGCCCATGTTTCGCCTGGCAATCCTTCACCTTTGTTAAAACTCCTAATTTCAGAGCGTTCATCAAAAAATAATTGCATTTCATCCGTCTGCAAGCCTTTAGCACACAGATTTATCCTTTGCTGGCCTGTATTAATAAGCCAAATTTCTGTTATGCTACATCCACTACATTCCAATACTTTTTCAAGTACTTTATGTAAAATTTCATTTAGATCAATCCGCTCATTAAATAAAAGACTGATATGAGATAACAACTCTTTTTGACTTTCAGCACTTTTTCTGACGGAAATATCTCTGATGAACATTGATATACCCTTACCCGAGGGATACACCCTGTTTTCCTGCCACAAGTTTGCCGGTGCGTAGTAATCTTCGTTACAAACGTACTTTTTTTCGAGGTAGGCGGTTTGAATAGCTTGGTAGGTTGCCGAACCTACTGCATCAGGAAATAGCTCCCAAATATAATTGCCTATTAAAGATTCCGGCGAACGACCAAGCATTTTACCGATATGCTTATTCGCATAGGTGTAACACATATTTTCGTCAAGCGCAATAAAGCCATCAGTAATGTTTTCTAACAGGTCGTTTATCTGAGCTGTTTTTTTTAGAATTTCTAACTCTGCTAACCTTACCTCGCTGTAATCGTATATCAATGAGTAAAAACCCTTAATAACTCCATTTTGAACATCGGGCACATATTGGGTATGTGTATAAATTACGTTTCCGTTTGCTTTAACGAAAGAACGCTCAAAACTTTGCGCATTACCCTGTAAAACATTTTGAATATAAGGGCGATACAATCGATATTCATTTTTATCCATCAAATTCTGCTTATGGATACCAAGCATTTGCTCAGGTGTTTTCTCAAACCAATCCTGAAGGGGTTTATTAGAAAACAGACAATGTAGATCAGCTGACCAATAAGCAATCATAGCCGGCAAATTATCGGTTATGGTTTTAATAAAATGCTCGTTTTCAATTACTTGCTCCTGGTTTAGTTTCCTTTCCGTAATATCCGATCGTATAGCAATATATTGATATGGCTTTCCCGTCTCATCAATAAACGGTACTATGGTGGTATCAACCCAATAGCAACTTCCATCTTTAGCCTTGTTTTTCAACTCGCCTTTCCAAATACCCCCATTGGCAATGGTTTTCCATAAGTTGCTTATAAATTTTTTGTCGTGATATGAGGAGTTGATAATACGATGGTCTTGACCTATCAACTCGGAATTTCTGAATTTGGATATCTTACAAAAATTATCGTTCACATGGCGGATAATTCCCCTTTGATCGGTTATCGCAACAATGGCCGATTCGTCGAGGGCATGTTTGTACGCAAATAGTTCGTTAAGGGTATTTTCAAGTAAATCGTCATTTACTTTTTTGTCTGTAACATCCTTAAAGTTGCATACTATTGCGTTAATATCAATATCATTCAAATAATTGGTGTATACGCACTCTATCCAAATGTAATGGCCTGCTGAATGTAAAGTTCTAAAAGTGCAGGTTATTGAAGTTGAAGGACTACTTAGTACATCGGATAATACTTGACTTACATTTTCAACATCATCCGGATGAACTGATTTTATCACATTGAATTTCACACGTTCTTGATCGCCCCATCCATTGATGCGAGCTGATGACGGACTCCGGTAAATTATACGAAAATTATTATCCAATAAGGTGATACCCTCTTGACTTTTTTCAATAAGTTTTTCGAACCGATTATTAGAAATAGCATCATTAATTGACAATGATGCCGATGAGCGAGGGTTGATAGTGTTAGCCATCTACAATAGTTTAAATAGTAGGCGTTTTTGACGCACCAAGTAAAGATTAATTAGAGAAATGCTTAATTGAGTTAAACCAATTGGCTTAAAATTAATTAAGTGAATAGTTGCTGCTATTTGCAGCTACTTTTGATATTAGTTCTATTATCTGTTTTGTTGTAGTGGGACTACTTGGGGTAGGCTCGATTAGACTACTGATTTTTAACAAGAGGCTCAGTTTTGTTTAGACCAGCTTTTGAAAGCTTGGGTGAAGTTAACTAATATTTTATGAACAATACTGCTTTTGCATATATATAAATATTTGATGTGATAAATAGCGATCTCATTTAATCTTCTTCACTTTTTTAAACGAAGCCGCATGAATATTGACATTTTTCCGCTTTAATATATAGGCATCTGGAAACCCTACCCGTTTAATTTTTTTGATGATTACTTTTGCTTCCCCTATACCTTTTATTTTAACGATCCGCACATTGAGGTAAGGTTTGTCTGCCTTTACTATGATCACGGTATAGTTGCGTTTTGTAAGGATCGCCTTTGACCGCAAAGCGCCTCGCATTTTAAAATGCGCTGTTTGGATTATTACATTTTTACGGTTTTGCCCGGTAATGAAACTGCTGTTTTTTTGATCTGACTTAACAAATAACTTTAATGTATGCGCTTTGGCTACATACTCTGTTTTAAACGGGCTGATTGCATTTATAATAGTTCCCATTTTAACTGGCGTGTTTATATGTGAGATAAGGCCGGTATCTAACAGAATAGGATTAGGATCGCTTATACGGCTATTTGTTCTATTTCTTGTTGAATCCTTTGTTCTCTTATTTACTTCAACTTGCCTAACTGTAAACTCCAGGCCATCCACAACTGAACCATCATTGTTCCGGGCGATGGTAAATGGTACCAAAGTGGCTATAGAAAACATATGTAGTTTATTTAACTGGGCGGAATCAAGCCTGGCCAAATACCTGCCTGGAAGCAGTCCCAAAAAAGTAAAGTAACCATCTGACTCTGATACTGTGCGCGCAACTAAAACCGATCTTTCATTGTAAAAACCTACCAATATTCTCGATAGTCCTTGTTCTCCATTGCTTGTTTTTAATGTAATTCTACCTGACGCTTCTCCAGATACCAAAATGGGTACTTCAATTTGTTTTACAGCATTCGGGTCGATTATAACGGCATAGTTTTTTTTGGGTAACTGCCATGCAACCCTATCAAATGCCGTAGCATCTAATTCAATATTATAGTTGGTGTAGGCTTCCAGGTTGGTTATGGTAATTGTAGTATCTGCAATATTTTGCTTAACCCTGCCACCATTAATACGGATTTTTAGTCCGGCTGCCTTGGGCTCATTTAAATCCCGCTTTCCGTTACCATTTAAATCAAGGTAAGGTATCAGGATAACGGTTCCGGTACCTACGCTTCCGAAATTATTAAAATCGGCAAGTTTTGATTTACGATCGTAAACCAAGCTACCACTAACAGATTGCAGATAATCAACGGTATGATTACTTGCACGTAAAGAAGCCCCCACTTGCGCGAAGGAAAAATCATACCTTAAGCCCATTTCGATATTATTAATGTTACTTGCGAAATTTCTTTGATAGGAAAGATTTACATACCCGTTTTTAAAAAGCCTCTTTTCTAAAGTCGATTTTAGGCCTATTACCTTTTTCTCGACATACTCATATTGAACCTGTTGTGTTAACAAGGTGTTTTTAAATATCCGGGTTGCTACGGATAGATCACTACACAAATACGGCTGGTTATCATTTATAAATAAGCCATAGGTATTTATACTGGTACTAAATTTGCCAAATACGCTGGATATTAACCAATCGGCTGTAGTGTATTTTGTAAATGGCAGTATAATTTGCTCAACGGTTAATCTGGAATAGCCAGAGAAACTATATGCCCTGATCGGGAGAGAAAGTGTTGCCTTACGATCTTCCAAATAAAAGTTATTGATAGCCGTTTGGCCTTGCTTGTACCAGGTATCATTCACTTCCAATTGCAATCCGGAAGAAAGGTTGTAATTTAAAATAGCTTTTGATCTTACGCCATAGTCATATTCTGCTGAGAGAAAAAGGTTTGGTAGTAACCGGATAGAGGTGTTTACGAATGGTATAATTGCACCCGATGCTATTGATGAAAGGTGCTCTGCACCGCCTCCTAAGGTGATGTTCCTGCTCAAGCCGTAGTTACCGACGAGGCGGGAAAAGCGGCTTTGTTTATCATCCTCCACTATACCGGTAGTTGCCGTATATTCAAATTCGTTTTTTGGTAAAAAATTAAAAGGAATGCTAATGTTTTGTTCGCTCGACCGCTCTTCTCCATATGGGCCATAAAAGCGCAGTTTCACCACCGAATTACCATAAACCAACGGAACGCTAAATGTATAAAAGCCAGATGCATCCGCCTTAACATAAGTAATAAGCACACCATTGACATATAGCTCAACAATCCAATTGGGCCGTGTGTGGTCACTTAAAGTATAAGTGCCGAAGGAGCGGCGATATGTAGTAGGCGCATTGGTTAACTGAACACCTACAACAGGCGCATAGATTGACGAAATAGACTGACCAAATAGTTTTCCAACTGATAGTTGTTTAGCAAAGGCGTTATCATTATTAACAAACTTCCATAAATAATATTGCTGCCGTTCAGAAACTGGCTCATTATTGTCGTAATTTAAAACAACTGTAGTTTCACCTCCAGCTATTATGCCTCCAATACCTAAACCGACGCGTGCATCCCGTGTACCCAGCTGGTTATTTGTTGAGTTCACAATTGAATAATCGGCGGTGCCAAAATGAAACAATGGATAACTACGGCCTATGGTTGTGTCAGCTTTTACAAGCCCTTTCAGTTTATTTACGTTAGTCCGCATTTGCTCCTGGCGCATTTCGCGAATAACGGGTAATTCAAGTTCGGTACTCAAAATAACTGAAAGATCGCGAAAGCTAAACGTACAGTTCAGGCCGAACACTTTTCCAAAATAGGTTGATTTAAGGTAAAGATTGGTGGCGGTGCAGATAATGTCACTCGGGTTGATCGCATAAATTTTATCGATATAAATTATGCGGTTATGTGCCTTATCAATTATAAATTTTGACTGTGGGTTAATGAATGATCCGCTGATGGAATCTATTTTTACCGATACCGCATTCTTGATATGTAAAAAATCAAAAATATCGCTCACAGGCAAATAAACTGCCTGGTCGCGAATAAGGGCTGGTACTTCTATTTGGCCAATGCGCTGTACATTTAAAGTAATTGATACCTCGTCGTAATCGAAATTGCTTTGGGCTATTGCCGAGCTAAATAACTGCGAGCTAAAAAAAATAGTTAAGAGTATGACTTTCAAGAAAAAACGTGGCTTTGCCGAAACATATATTGCAATATTTGTCCCTGTATTGGGTTTCCATAATAGTATTTTATCTGGATTATTAAACACTTGCTATGGTTGAATAAAAGTTACAGAAAAGGTACCACTGTAATTACCGGGCGGATTTGCAAGCGGGGTGCCCACAGTTAATGTAGCCCCAACTGTTATTTGGGTACGAGCCGGTGATGCCGCAGTAGCGATAAACGAGCCACCTAAACTTGAACTGCCAATATGCATAGTCATTGTACCGCCATTACTCCCTGTTAAAGTAGCATCCGGGCCGTTGCTTATGGTTACTATAGTACCCGGTTCGGCATCAATTTCAAAAATTGCAGGTGAAAAAGAGAAGCCCAGGTTAGCCTGAATGATGCTCCCGGTAGTTGATCTGGAACCTGTTGGATAAATAATAACCGTACCACCAGATGTGCCTTCAAAAAAAGCGCCGAAACTTAAACCTTGAGCCGGGTCAACAAAAATGGTTACTGGTCGGGGCGGTTTTTCAATGCTTATTAGCGGCAGCCTTTTTTGTCCTATCGCACAAAAATTTAGCAACAAAAAGGCTATCCCTAAAAGACTTGCCTTTATAACTTTGTGAATGAAATGTTTTTTTATGCTTGATCCCATGTGCTTATCGAAAAAATTTTTTAGCATAAACGCCATCCTTTGTGGTGAAACATGCAACGTATAATGTATTATTCCCTATTTCGCCTTCTAATTCGTAATCACCATTTCCATTAATTGGCTTGCGTGAAATAATTTGGCCCATAATATTAGTTACCGTTAGGGTGCCTTGTGTTTGGTTAACCAACTTGATACGCATAAACATGGTACCGGCTGATTTATATACCAAATAGATATCGGCTTCGTTAGCGGCTTTTAACGTTGCCTTTGCTGGATCGCATCGTAACGAAAATCTATTTTCATAAGTCCCTTGCTTTAAACTGACTTTAAATTCCGGATTTTGCTGCAAATCCTGGTTAACGCCCGTTTCGGCATCGCTTAAATAGAGATGGAGGTTATTGGGGAATTGCTCAAGATTACGCAGGTTTAAAGTAATTGTGCCATCCCGGCTTGTTTGTAAGCCTAAGGGAATAACGGTGGGTGTTTCCAATTTAGTTAAAGCATGAATAACCAGTTTGGTTGAGTTAACTCCCACAATATATAAATTGGGAATTTGCTCGTTGGTATTCATCAGTTTAACCGCATCTAATCCGCCGTCAAATATCGGCGTGGCTTTTTCGCTGGTGTACACCACTAAGGGATCAGATGAAAATACGTTATCCGAAAAGTTTGCACTTAGTCTTAACAAAGTGCGTGGGGCAATACTGGAAACGGCGAATGTTGATTTATGGAATACAGGCGACAGGTTATTGACCCTAACGTTATTATTTACCGCGAATGTGCCTGTTACCGGGTAAGTGCCGTTGCTCACATGTACAAAAAAGCCCTGCATAGATGCGATGATGTTCCCGGCAACTCCGTCACTGGAAATACCGTTGATATAAGTGCTGTAAGTACCTGTGTACTGACTGGTATTGCCCGAATCGAAATAATAAATGGCATCATCAATATTTGTTTTTGTCCAGCCCGATGTGGCATTCCAGTCAATGGGCGATGGATACGGATTGCCTACCAGGTTAAACCCTTGTGTATAAGGCTGGTTGTGATTGAACAATGTAGACGAAACGGCGCCATTATTAACTGCACCTGTTATACTAATAGTTTTCGATGTATTAACCGATCCGAAATTAACAGCATACCCTTGTAATGGGTTAAGAATATTTGTACCGGTGGTATAAGGCGTAAATCCTGAACTTGCCTGGTTTTCGATATAGTTATAGAAATTTGAAAAAGTTGCCGACAGATTGACGGTGGTTGCAAAATTACTCACCGTAGCTGCCTGGAATGGAGAACTGAAGTATTTGTAACCATAGCCAGCAGCCAGATAACGTTCCATAGTTACATTACCGCTAATATTACCCGCACCGCTAGCATCGATCAACGCGGTTTGTGTAACAGTTGATTTGAGGGTTAGATAACCGCCGGTGTTAAGTTGCCCATTGGTTAATGATACAACACCACTAACATTTAATGCTCCACCCAAAGCTACACCGGCCGCATTATTTATAATTAAATTATTAATGAGATTACTGGTAAATACAGCGGCCGATATAGTTTGCGCAGTTATTCCGTTAAACTCAATGGTTCCATTACTTGCAGTAAAAGTTCCTGCATTAATAATTGTTCCGTTAATTTCTAATTCGGCACCTGTTACTGTTAATGATGCACCGCTTGCAATGGTGATATCATTGCTGGTACTTGTACCTGTGTCAATTACAGGGTAATTGATTAAGCCTGCTGGTATGGTAACATTAGTTGTTGATAACGGTACACCGCCGCACCAGTTAGAGGTATCATTCCAATCGCTGCTTGTAATGCCAAGCCAGCTACCCGGTTGGGTTACAACAATATTGGCTGATCCGGCTAAATCCATAGGTATAGAAGTGCAACTGGCATCAGATAGTGAAACAATGGTATAAACTGTTGTAATTCCAGGTGTAACAACTACTGTTATTAACGGGGCCGTTCCGCTAAAACTATCGCCACTGCTGAGTGTGCCGCTAATTGTGCCGGTTCCGGTTACAGCAAGGCTAAGCGTTGCCGAGCCACTTGAGCATAAAGCTGTAGTGCCAGTTAACGTACCGGTAGGCCGCGAGTTTAAAAATACTTGTGTGCTGTCTGTTGCCGAGCATCCGGTGGAATCGGTAACGGTTACTTTATACCAACCCGCAACTGGGGTAACATTAGGATTTTGATTAGTTGAAACGATGGTATTTAACGGCGACCGCCAGCTAAAATTAGGGTTAAAAGCGGTGCCCGTATTTACAGAAAGCCCAACCGTACCACCAGAACAAACCGGCGAATTATTAGTAGCTACCACCGCAAACGGGGTAAAGCTAAATTCGTAAGCACCCAGATCGGGAATCAAAGAACTTCGCGAAACGCCAAATATATCTGTATTGATAATCACAGGACTTGTGATGGGCGTACCAGCACCATTAAGTGAGCAATTGGTGACACTATCCGGTTTCAGATCGTTAACGGAGGTAGCAAAGCTTACCGTAGCGCTAACGGAATGCGCATCGCCGCCGGATATACTTCGCAATGCAGAAAACGTTTTATTGATAGCCGCGCCCCACTCTCCAATTGTAGTTGGTTCAGCGCTATAAATATCATTATAATCCGAAGCACCTGCCGACCAGGTTGATAGATTAGAAGTAAGATTACTAATGGCGTAATTAGGCCCGGCACCTGTTCTGATATTCACAAAAACATTGTCCTTTAATACAAATGCACCGTTAGCCGAAACCACAAATGCCGAAGAACGTAAAGAGGTACCTACCGAATTGCCACCAACCCGAACCGAGTTATGGAAATAATAACAATTGGAAGCTGAGGCATGCACTATGCCATAAATTTTCAAACCTGTTGTGAAGGTTAAATTGCTAACCCTGATGGAATTATTGTAAACATTATACGAACCACCAGCAATCATGAAGGCGCAAAGCACCGGACTACTACCTGTTGTAATATTGGTGGATGTGCCTACCTTGTTTTTGAAAATGCTACCCGATCCGGAAGAATTAATCCCAATGGCGATGATTCCCACATTTACGCTTGCACCCGATGTTGCGGTTAAGGCAGAAATTGTGTTGCCGCTAATGTTTTGCCCCGACCCAGTGGCCGAACTAAGGATACCGATAAGCGCGGATGCCGAGGGATTACCTGTTTCGGCATTGGTAATTACTTTATTGGAGGTGGTTGAAAGATTTGATATCACATTGTCGAATATGGTATTTGCATAGGCCCCCGAAACCTGTATACCTGTTATCTGGGCATTTATGCCTGTTGAAGAAAGCGTGATATTGCTTATAATATTGTTGGTTATAGTTGATGCGGAACTGGAAATGATACCATCGTAGACGGTTGACCCGGCATTTGAATTAATGGCCGTATTGATATACTGAATTGTATCAATGCTGATTGTAACAATGGCACCGCTTAAAGTTGCAGTGTTTTTTATGCCTATGAAACTGCCTGACGATACCGTGCTCAAATTGCTTACGTTTTGTATGCTGTTGGCGTTTATTTGCAGGGAGCTATTAACCGCGGTGCCAATTTCGATACCCGTTAAGGATGGAGTAACGGAACCAGAGCTAGCCAAAAAACTAACACTATTGCCTATCGTCGCGCTGCCGATCAAATTGTTATTAACCTGTGTTGGCGCTGATGCATTATTGATATAGATGGCCTGAAAAGATGACGGGGCTGGTGATGCCCCGCCATTATTTATATCAATACCACCGATACTGTTATTATTGATTACTCCGGCACTGCTGGTGCAATTTATTCCCAAAATCGTAGTTGAGTTTACGAATGAGGTTGTTGAAGTATTTATAGTAATACTTCCGTTGACTGTGCTTGAACCGATACCATTCCCTTCGCCTATGCCCGTTCCGCCAATGTTAATGGCTAAACCATGTGTTTCGATCCCGGTAAACGCGTTTTCGCCCGCAGCAGTAGGTGCCGAAGAAACTGATATATCGGCTATCGTATTTCCCTTAATATTTGATGCCGGGGATGCACCTGTTGTTGTTAACAGTATGCCTTGATAGGAAACATTGCCCAAAGTTGATGCATATAGGGCATTGATACCGCCTACCTGTACTTCCCCGCCGCCAATTACGTTATTTGATATAGTATATCCCGATCCGCCTAAAACTCTTATACCCTGCAGGGATGATGAAGCCGCATAATTAATTGCACCGGTTACATCACCATTGTATAAACTGTTGCCGGATATGATCCATCCTGTTGATCCTGTTGCTGTGATATCCAGACCGCGATCACGATAATCATAAATAATATTGTTAGAAATGGTATTGGTGGCATTTTCGTTCCCAACAGTGCCCGAAGAATATACACCAACACTGCCTACATTGCCACTTACTGTTGCATTGATGGTGCAATTATCTACCAGGTTATTACTGTTGCCACCGGCAATTGTTGAGGTGCCAAAAAGGATCACCCCATCAGTAGCATCGGCGTAAGCCTCCGCGTCACTATAGCGTATCACATTATTCGTAGCACCATTTGTGAATGCAAAAGCTGACCCGATAGTGCCAATGGTATTTGTGTTCTTAAAGCTCAGGTAAATACCGCTACCGCCGTTGCGGCCATCTATGGTAACACGATCAGCGCCATTTAGCCTGATCAGGCCGGTAGCAACATTACCCGAAATAGTTCTTAATGATGCAGCATCAGGTTGAATGGTTAAGGTATAACTTCCAGCGCCTGATTCTGTCCATTGATTTAGCGCATTAGCGCCGTCTTCGGTAACATCCGATGTCATATTTACTGTGACGCTTCCAGCCAACCCAACGGTGTTGATAGATGCAAATAAACCATTGGCTTTTGTTAAAGAAGTAAATACCTCGGTAGTGCCAACATTATATGTACCCGAAAAAGGAATGTTATAATTATTGATAGTACCGCTTATTGGAAAGGCGGCAGAAGTCAATGCTACACTTGATGGCGAGGACGCAAAAGTACCGGAGTTTACAGCAATATTTGCGGTGGTAGCTACATCTTGTGCAACTATAAAATATTGAATAACACCAGCCGTAACCGATGCGCCGCCATAAAGTAGGGAATAATCGATAGTGAAAGTATATGGCGATGACGAATTGGTAGCTTCGGTATATTTCCAACCGTTAGTACCCGGTGAATTATCTAACCATACATTCACATCCGAATTTCTTTTATAGTATATTCTTGGTTTAGTGCCTGTGGCTATGTTTACCCCACTGGCATCGGTAATTGTTATGCCGGTGACACTCCGGTTAGCAGTAGATGTAGTGTTGGTTAGCGCGGTGTAAGTTATTGCAGGTGGTATGGTCTCTACACCAAAAACTTCATCGGCACCAATATCCGGGGATGATGAAGATCCGGTGTAGCCGGTATTCCCCGCCCGTACTTGCCCATCAAAATCATCGGTAAAACCAGTGATATTTACTGCTCCGCTGACAAGCAAAGAGGATACAGCTGAATTCATGTGTAAATAAACGGCCGAAGAGCCTGTGGTGCTTAAAAACTTGGCGGTTTCATCTTCAGTAACAGATGCGATATCCCTTGATAAAACCAATGCCTTGTAAATAACCATGGTTTGTACCGAGTTAGTTCCATCGTAAAAGATCAAATTCTTGGTACCGGGCGTACCCGCATAAAAAAGGTTGTTATTGGATGTAGCGGCATAATTGGTTAAAGTTGAATTTAATCTGCGATAAGCGACAGTGATCCCGCTTCCTTTGGGGGTAGAGGTATTGGTAATGCTATTGTTTCTTAAATTAAGCGCGGCTGTGGTTGCCGTTGCACTCGAAACGTGGTAAATACCAGTTGAACTGAAGTTTGTACCTGTTGAGGTAGCATTTAAGTAAATGGTATTGTAATAAACATTGATGTTTGAAGTAAGCGTAGCCGATGTTACGCTGATTCCCCTTATTTGGTCGGTGGTGGTGCTTGCTATAGGTGTGCGTAAATTACCTATCAAGTTGTTGTATACATTTACTGTTGTCCCGCCCGAAACCAGTATGCCATTAACGGTGCCGTTAACATTGTTGTTACTCAGGTCGTATATCTTATTTTTATAAATATTTGCTGTTGTTCCGTTGGTTACCGCAATCCCATTAACCGCTGCGCTGCTGGTTGTAGAAAGTGTATTAATGGTATTTGCATAAATATTGTTGTTCCCTACAGCGGTTGTAATTCCTGTAATAGTTGAAGCGGCTGTAATATTGTTAATGATATTGCCGGTTATGGAATTGTTGGTACCGGTAAGATTGATATTCATTCCGTTAACTGATCCTGTACCGGCCGACCAATTGGTAAACGTATTATTCTGAATGGTTTTGGTAGAACTACCGCCATCGATATTCACCCAGCCTGCTATGGGCGTGTTACCGGTAACAGTGATGTTTGAAAAGTTATTATTGTTATTATTAATTACACTGCCGGTTGCACAACTTGTTGTGCTGGTAAAAAGCGTTATTGTGCTGCCCGCCGTTTTTGCAAACGTGCCAGTTATGCTATTGTTATTTACATTTTGAGTACCTGTAGCCGGTACTGCTACATTGTTTGAAATGAAGGTTAAATTTCCCGATGTATTTACATTCATATTGATGAATGTATTTCCGTTAATTGCTTGCGATAGTGTAGTAGCCGTATTATTAACATAAACATTGCCACCGGTACCACCAACCGTGTAATTGATCCCCTGGAAACGGTTGTTGCTGATTGACAAACTTGCTGTTGATGTACCACCCGTATTATCTATAAAAAAAAGGTTTGATGTTGAAATAGCACTAAATGTGATAGCGTTTAGTGTGGCTGTTCCGAAAGTATTGTTATCAATATTTATGGAGCCGGTTACTGCTCCCGTATTCCGGATAAAATAACTCGCGCTGGCTGTGCTGGCGGTAGTATTGCTGTAATAGGCATTGTTATTTATGGATAATGTTCCGGCAGCGTTATTATTATAAAAACCTACGTAGGCCGGTGTTGATGTTAATACCGCTACACTGTTATTTGCAAACGTATTATTATTAATGGCCACCAATGTTGATGCCCCTTGTGTAAATACCCCATACATAATACCTGCTGTGCCTGCTGTACTGGTGTTGTTGCTTACGGTATCGCTGCTGATGTTAATTGATGTAGGATTAGCATTATTGTAAATGCCATAAAACGCCGCTGTTGTAGGTGCAACAGAATTGTTTTTAATGCTGTTATTGGTCAAACTAATATTGGCCCCCGGAAAAGCGCCAACATAAATTCCGTAAAACGGCCCGGCAACCACGGTAGTTACCTGCTGGCTCATATTCTGGATGATATTGGCATTAAGTTGTACAGTTGAAACTACTGCCGAGGATAAGTACAAACCCGTTAACGATGTGCTGTTAGCAGTAGAAGCTGAAATAACCCGTATGCTATTTGCTGCGGCCCCGGTTCCTGCACTACCTATAACGTTGTTGTTAATTTGCGCGGGTGCGGTTGTAGCATTTACAACAATACCCTGGAACGCTGATGGTGCAGCCGTGGCTACAGTAGATCCGGTATTGTTGATATCAATGCCACCAATTTGATTTCCCATTACAATACTGGTGGCATTGGTAGCCGTATAATCGATTCCCCTGATGAAGGAATTGTTGGCTACAACTGTAGTGTTGGTGTTAATTATAATGGCACCGTTAGTGGTGTTTGAACCAATGATATTACCATCGCCTGCAGAAATACCGCCAACATTTATAACACCCGCGCCTATTGTTTCAATCCCTACAAACTCGTTAGCATTTGTTGTTGAGGGTATGGATGAAACAGTGATCGCCCTGATAATATTGCCCTTAATATTTGAAGCTCCGCTACCAGATGTTAACTGTATGCCATAATAGGCCACATTGCCCAATGTTGATGAGTACACCGCATTGCTTCCGGTTGCCAGGTTGGCACTGCCGCCAATGGAGTTGTTTAAAATAGAATAGCCGGTGCCACCAAGTACTCTGATGCCATATAATATAGAAGTGGCCGCGTAATTGACCGACCCCGAAATAGTGCCGTTGTCAAAGCTGTTACCACTTATCGTCCAGTTGCTTGATCCGGTAGCGGCAATATCCAACCCCTTATCCCGATAGTTGAAAATATGATTGTTAGTTATGATATTGCCGACGTTTTCGCTACCCAGTGTCCCGGCCGAATAAATACCCAAACTACCTGTATTGATACCAACAGTGCTGTTTATGTTGCAATTGCTGATGGTATTATTACTATTGCCTTTGGTAACGGTGGAAATGCCAAAGAGAATGACGCCATTAGTGCCGCTTGCGTAAGCTTCGGCATTTATGTAGCGTAAAATATTGTTTGAAGCAGCATTAATAAAAGTAAAGGCCGTGCCTGTTGTACCCGTAGTATTTACATTTCTGAAAGTGATAAATGTTCCACTGCCGCTATACCGGCCATCAATAATTACCCGGTTGGTGCCGTTAAAACGGATCATACCACCAATAACATTACCCGAGATTAGTCTGGAAGTCGCAGCATCCGGTTGAATGGTGAGCGAGTAATTCCCTGAGCCGCTCTCGGCCCACTGATACAAGGTGTTTGAACCATCCTCGGTAAGATCGGACGTGATATTAACTACAACACTACCAGCCAGGCCCAAGCTATTAATAGCTGCAAATAATCCCCCGGAAGAAGTTAATGAGGTATAGGTTTGTCCAGCTCCTACGCTGTATGTGCCCGATAGGGCTGTTAACACTATACCGGTAAATTCATCTGCCCCAATATCGGGAGCTACACCGGTTTCGTTATCTCCTACATTTCCGGCGCGTATTTGGCCATCGTAATCAGTAGTATATCCGAGTATATTTATGCCCCCACCTGAAACCTGGGTTGGTTTAGTAGCGTCCATATGTAGAAAAGATGCAGATGTCCCTGAAGTGCTTAAAAATTTACCGGTTGTAACCAAATCTTCGGTAACTGATTGTGCATCGCGTGTAGCAACCAAAGCTTTGTATGCTGTAAGTGTTTGTACGGAATTAGTTCCATCATAAAATATCAATCTGTTTGATGCCGCAGGTCCAGAATAAAAAAGGTTATTGTTAGATGTAGCTGCATAGTTGGCTAAAATATTTGAAGACCGGCGATATGCCACTGTTAACCCTGAACCATTTGCCGTTGAGACATTGTTTACAATATTGTTGCGTAAATTAAGTGTTGTGTTTGTAGCGGTACTATTGGTAAGATGATAAATGCCTGTTGTACCAAATGTGGCCCCGGTAGAACTGGCATTTAAATATATTGTGTTATAATAAACGTTTATGGTTGAGTTAGCTACGTTCGAAATGATGCTGATACCCCTTATCGGATCGGTTGCGCTTGACGATGGCGTACGCAGATCGCCGATCAGGTTGTTATAAATATTTGCGTTAACTATTGATGTTCCTGAAACGACTATCCCATTAACTGTAGCACCCGATGTATTATTTGCCTGCAGGTCATAAATTTTATTGCCATAAATATTTTTGTTGCTACCTGATGTTACCGCGATGCCATTAACCGACAAAGAACCCGTTGTGTAAAGCGAGTTAATAGTGTTGGCGAAAAAGCTTTCGTTACCGGCCGCGGTTGTTATCCCGGTAATTGTACCTGCACCAGTAATATTGCTGATAGTATTCCCGCTAACAGTGCAATTAGCTCCGTTAAGGTTGATATTCATGCCATTAACCTGGCCGGTGCCGGTTACCCAATTACTAAAAGTGTTATTTTGAATGGTTTTGGTTGCCCCTCCCGCATCGGTATTTATCCAGCCATTTATCACTGTGGTGCCAACAAGGTTAATATTTGAAAAATTGTTACTGTTATTATTGCTTACTCCGCCAGCTAATGAGGTTGCTGAAGTGTTAAACGCGCTAACAGTACCGCCATCGCCCGACTTGGTAAATGAGGTTACGATTGAATTGTTGTTTATATTTTGCGTACCCGTGGCCGATAGGATGACGCTGTTTGAAATGAAGGTGACGTTGCCAGTGGTATTTACATTTAGCGCCGTAAACGTATTGCCATTAATGGCCTGTGATAATGTAGTGGCGATGTTTGAAATATACGTGCTTGGGCCTGTTCCTTGTATTGCGTAAACTATCCCCTGGATATTATTGTTACTTATTGATAAGGCTGCCGTATTAGACCCGGTGGTATTGGTAATGCAGGTTTGTGAAACAGAGTTAGCCGCTGTATAGGTGACAGCACCTGCGGTACTGGTGCCAATATAATTTGAGTTAATATTAATTGCCGTTGTTACCGCACCCAGGTTTGATATGGGGGTATAAGAGCCTGTAGTTGCTGCTGTGGAATTTCCGGTTAGCGTATTCCCGTTGATATTGAGGGTTGCCGGAGCCCCCGTATTATAAATACCAAAAAAATTGGCCGATGTAGCAATAGTGTAGGTACTGTTAATGATATTATTGTTGTTAATATTTATGGTGTTACCTATAGCCGTACTGCCAGCAGCACATTCAATGGCCCAAATCGTAGCAGTTGTACCTCCACCCTTTAAAGTAACAGTATTATTGGCGATGGTTGTATTGGCCCCTGCGGCCGAACCAACAAGGATACCGTGTAATAAAGTAATATGGTTAGCACCCGAGCCATTATTATTATTAATGGTATTATAGGATACATTTAAGCCGTACTGATTAAGTGTACGTATGCCGGCAGCCGGATTGGTGGCACCGGCAGCGCCTCCAAAGTTGATAATAGTATTGCCGGTTGTTGCCGAATTCCCGCCGATATCATTATTAGCATCCGACAAAGTGTAGGGGCTGGCGGCTGCAACCCCGATCATGGAAATACCGTTGTTGCAATTTTGAATTATGTTGCCGTAAAATTTATTGTTGGAGTTAGTGCCCCCAATTCCTGATCCAAGTACAATGATGGCCCCGGTGGCTGTGGCGTTCATCATAATAATACCCGAGCAACCTTCGGTCATCGGGTTAGTATCATTAGCGTTATTAATGCTATTGAGTGTGATCGTACAGTTTTGTATGGTAACGAACTGGCAGCCATTGGTTGAACTTGCTTTATATAAAGCATAGCCATATTCCATGGTGGATGGATTAGTTGTATTGGCCGGGTTATCTCTCAGATCAATTCCGCTTATGGTTATATAATCCGAGCCTATAAGGCGCCATATGCCATCCTGTATACTACTCGCCGGGGTTGCGGTACCGCCGGTATAAGCGGTTATTAGTGGGTTTGCACCCGTTGTAGTGGGGTCTTTTTGGAAAACGATGGGATTAACCGCCGTTCCGGTAGCTGTAACAGAAAGCGTTGCTGTTATTGTTTCGGTGTAGCCGGCTGCAATATTAAAGGTAACTCCGCCTATACCAACTCCGGAAGTGTTTAAAGCTGCAATTCCGGCAGTAACAGTAGCATAATCACCAGGAATATATTTAGAGCCGCTTATCTGGCCGAAAACACGATTTGGGCAACAACCGATCAGGATCATAGCCAAAATGAAATTGTACTTGTAGCGGAAATTTAATTTCATTGTGAAATATTGGACCAATTCAAATAATATGCGGCTCGCTTGTTAATTATATTGATAGTAAATTGTGGGGAAGATGATTCCAGTTTGTTGACGGCGACCCTTGGATTAGATAAGAACCAATTCTGCTTCGGCGATTTTAACAGACTTAGTGTCAGATGGTGTAGTATAGGTGACGTGTAATTTACCTTTATGATAATTCAGATCTTTTGTGTTATCAAGAGTCATACAAAAGTGACGGCCACCATTGGGAGCATAAATTGCAAACCCTTTCGCAAGAGCAACTTGAGTTACCTGTCCTTGCTGTGATATGTAATCTACTTTTATGTCCCCATATACTGATGTGTTTCCCGACCGGTTAAAAGCCAATTTCAATTTGGGTGCTTGGTTTTCTTTGATTTCAAGTGAAGGGAGATTAAGCACAATGTTGCTTGTCGAAACGCCTGTACGAATAATTACAGGTATCGCCATTCCAAAAATGGGAGTTAAATGCACTGAGATGGTCTTCGTGTTATTAGCGGTATCTGTTGCGCCTAATAATTTATCGTTGGGTACTGACCTGAAATACAGATGAGATCGATATTCCCCGGGTTTTAGATCACTGGCATTGATTATTTGCACCTTAACAGTTTGAGCTTCGTTTGGAGCAAGTACTACGCTTCGAGGGAAAAAGCGAAAGTTTTTGTCAGCAAAGTTTTGCCCTGAGTCTGGTTGTATGATGTTTTCAAAAGTACCATCATCGTTCATCCTGTACTGGATAATAGAGATCAGATATTTAGCCGTGTCTTTGCCGGTATTGGCCAAATTAAGCTCCTGCGTTCTTTTACTCCCTTCAAAAACAACTCGCCTGGGTATGATGATTAGGTTACCCTGACTTTTTACGCCGGAGAAAAAAAACAATAATCCCAAAACGGATAAAGCAATAAAAGTTATTTTTTTCATTTATAATGTATTTTAACAACGTGATCACTAGTTAAAACAGATTGCCGGTAATGCTTAGCTTACTTGCTCTTGTTCCCATATACTTCAACTTTTGTGAAGTAATATGGGTTTCAGTTCAATAGGAAACAGAAATAGAGCGATCTATAATATTACCGGCAATCATGTTCAATTAATCGGGGAAAGAGTGTTTAAAGCGACAGTTAATTGTAGTTAACAGTAACAGCGAATGGAGACGCTGAAGTGTAAGAACCAGACGCTTGTGACGCTGTTAAATTTAAAGTAGCACCAATTAGAAGTGTTTGTGCACCTGCTGATAAGATACCGGCAGCGTTTGGGGTACTGGTAAAAGTATCAACAGTCATATTATTAGCTCCACTTGATATCACCACCGAAGCTGGCAGCGAAATGGCATAAGTGAACGAGCCAGAACCGGCCACCGCAAAAGAAGCAGCGGCAACCGTACCCGCGGTTGCTGGTAATGTTACACCACCCGATGGTGTACGTGTGCCAGCGGGGGCTAAGATCACTGTACCAACTGTTCCGTCTGTTGCTACGTTACCAAAATTCATGTCAGCATTTTTTGAAATACTGATAGGTGTAACAATAGTAGCTGAAGCATTAGCTGTTGCAGATACTTGAGCGAAAGTAGTTTTGGCGAAAGCAACACAAACCATGGCGATGCTCATTGTAATGAATAATTTTTTCATTTTTTTTAATAATTAGTTTAAATTATTGGACTTGTAAACTCTCATTGCTTCGTCTCAGAATTAAGCAGAGCACGATCATTTATTTAATATTTCAAAATTGCCCATTAAGTATCGCAAGAAATATAGACGCAATTATGAAAGGCGTGTAGTTGGTTGGTTTACAAAAAGGAAGGACTAAAGATTGTTTGTTGATAAAAGTGGCATTCAAGTAAAATAGCCAGACGGTTGGCCTGTAGGCTCTATAAATGGCAGGCGCTTGTAACACAGGAAAGTATGTTAGTTACCTAACATATATCGGCGACCGTGCGAAATTAAGGAAGGGAAATCGTGCTCATCAATTTACGGGAATCTAATACAGCAGCAAATGCTTTTATAAGTAATTTATTAATAGCAAGTTATGACTTTGTCATTTCATTTATTTATCATCCCATACGCATGCCGTGACTTTGCTTCCGGCTTTCCTCTATTTCTTGCTGTAGCTTTAACTGCTGTTCCTGGTCGAGTTTTTGATGTTGTTTAAATTGCTGCTCCCGTATCTCCAATTCTTTTAATTCCAATCGCTGCTCGTAATCGCCATGTTTTAAGGTATTAGCATATTTAAACGTTTCCCAGATCTCCCGGCCATAATTAAATTTTCGGTCAAATGTTCTTTCGGCTGTTTGCTTAAAGGCCGAGCGGTCGAACTGTCCAACCTTTAAACTATGCGCCACATTTTTCCCTCTCGAATTATTCAGCGGGCTTAACCGGATACTGTCAGTAATATCTTTACGGCTCACGATGACCTGGACGTGCATTTGTTCCCCTTGTTTTTTTTCCCCTCGCCGGGCCAAGCCTTGTTTAACTTCGTCATCTTTATGAGTATAGTAACGGTGGTTTTCGACTTTACCAAAATAGA
>Ga0116227_10006488_pt1 | contig 23702 bp, 13 predicted proteins | sample S1TSphgellanicum_FD_89693 | JGI IMG/M metagenome (GOLD analysis project Ga0116227, IMG submission 89693) | Host-associated microbial communities from peat moss isolated from Minnesota, USA - S1T2_Fb - Sphagnum magellanicum MG | ecosystem: Host-associated > Plants > Peat moss > Unclassified...
GAAACAATGAATTATTGTGGAGAACACACTTTATACTTAAGTCACAACAAAACATAATTAGTTCTAATGAATTCCAAGACACAGTTACAGCCTATGGAAATTGTGTGCCTGGAATGGAGAAAGCCACGGCCTTTCTGTGGGCATTATAGTACTTTTTTGAGATGCCATAGTTGCTGTGCTTTCTTCTGTTTGCCGATAGATGTAAAATAAATGGGAGAATTGACCCTGTGGGGGCTGGTTCTGTATGGTATCGGTGGCCTGGTGTGACCCAGCACCCACAAAAGTACCACCCCGCTATCCCGTTTTGGGGCTATTCAGTTGGATGAACATGAGCTTTAGAACTTGTGGCACACTTTTAGAACCCTTGAAGTTGTTGAGGAACAACAACCCGGTAATCGTAGCCCCATTAGTACTCCATAATATATCTACATACTCCAGTTTAAACTGGGTGCTGGTTCACTCTGGAGGTGTGGACATTGCGTTAGTTGCCACTTGTCCCAGACAAATTTAAAGTTCAACTTCTTTTGCACACATCAAAAAGATTGTGTCATAATAATTAATTTATAATATTACCCACATATAATATTAATATTATAATATTGTTATGTCGGTCATGGAGGTAAACTGGTTGGTCTCTCGTGAGATTTTTCCGGGTGTCCGGCGTCTCATTTCGTCTCGTCGTTCTGATTCGTCGCTTCACCCCCTAGTGTTATAGTTGCGCCAGCACCGCCACGGTTAGTGTTGGCATTGCGTTGTTTTTTATTTGTTGTTGGTCCCTCTCGTTTTGGCGTCTCGTCCCGTCTCTTCTCCGTTGCTATGCTCGAAATTTTCTGGGCACAATTGGGTGGGTGTTTCCGTTGCTCTCACGTTGCTCAATAGTTTATCAATTTTTTTCACTTCATTCGTAGCGTTTCTCTGCGATTTCAACTTATTATACAGATTTTGCAGTGCTGGGGGCTGAACCCGTTGATGTTGTGCAGGTTTACTCGCGAGGAAAGACTCGGAAGGAAAGATGGGAATATCAGACATTATGGTCGTCTTCGCCGCAGGCTCTTTTCTCATCGCAGCAGTGGGCTTGTGCATGAATATAACAAAAGAAAGAAGAGAAAGAGGTATAACAACTTCGCCTCCTCCATGTTCTTTTTGATGCATACTAAGGCCTAAATGTGTAATCTTGTGCAGGTTTACACGGAAGGAAAGATCTCAATAGGATACATGATGGTCGCCATAGGCACAGGCTCTTAGCATAAGCAGATGAAGAAGAAGCGCGGCAGTCTACCCGCGATATACAGATCTGCCCGCGATCTTCCACAAACCCTGGCAGGCGGAAAATTCTGACTTTCTGCTCGGCCGCACCCAGACAGACATCTGCCACTGTAGCTCCCCCTTCCGCCCTGCCCAGGAACTGCGACGCTCCTTTTAGCACTCTGCCCGAGTTTGTCTCACCGTTCACCTTCGTGCTCTACGGAATACCAAAAAGGCCATTCGTCGTCCGTGTCCCTTGCCACAGGAAAGATTCCACTACCGTGGGGAAGATGCCCTTTCTTGCGTGCGGTCCGTGATCGGTCGCAGGGTGCTCGATGTAGAGCGCAGGTTTCGGACCCTGTGCATCTTGAGCACGCGGTTGATGAGCGTGGGCTCAAAGCGCCAGTGCACAATATGACTTCGTACGCATTGTACTATCTATCGCATTATACCTTCACGGTTTGCCCGTTATTCATTTATTTCGCAAGGGAACGGAGGGGAACTTCGGTGGGGACCGAGCAGAGGAGCTCCTCGCAAATCCAGAACGCTGACACTCACCTGCTGCGAGGAGGCTAACAATCTGACTGAAAGTGGGTTCCTCAAAGTCTTTTGTTACTTCTTTTGGGAAGACAAAGCCACCCGGCAAAGACGGATCTTTGAACCCTGAAGGTAAGGGGACAAGCAGTGGCTGCTGCAGTGCTCCTCCTTGCTCACTATGCACGACAATTGAAGCTTGGCACCAATTCACTGGACCAGTCACCAGCACTGGTTAAGGCTAATGTACTCTTCTTCAATGCCCAATAAAAACGGACCCATGTGAAGTGCTGCAATTATGGAGACAAGTAGAAAAAAATTTCAGTTCTTTGAAAGAAAGGAGTTGGGTCGTGTGGGCTCCTGCTTACTAGATCCAAAACTGACTGTGGCTGGAACTTTGGGGGTGAATTCATGATTACATTATCCACCTCGTGCTCATATATTCTTCCATCTTTATCCAACTTGTATTCTGAGGTTCCATCAAAATGACCCTGAGCTTCCCATGGTACACAAGGAATGCCCCGGACAGGCCACCGTACCATATCGCTTTGTCTGATGGCTGCCAAACCCAAACTATATCTACCCATAGAGCTTTGAAGAAGATCTGGCCATGAAACTGAAGAGCCCAGAAGACAAGCTTGTTGTTATCTATGCCCTCAAAGGTATTCATAAGGTCACACAATACCGCATCACCTCTACAACACGAACATTACCACAATCAGTTACCAACCAAAGGATACTCACATCAAATGTGGAACAATAAGCTACTGCAACAACACCATATAATCAAATGAGCTAAAATTGCCACACACTGAAAATAAACTTAGAGGAAGTATAAACTGAATGTCTGTGTTGTTGTATGTAAAGCTATGCCACTGAGAGATTTTTTAAAATGAGAAAGGAGTACAAATAGTCTTTTCTCCTGCCTTCCCTAAGCAACATTCGAACTCATGCTCACAATGAGACAACAAACTCAGACAGTTACATGTGCAAGGAGCAGCCATGAAATCACAATATCTACTTTCAAGACAACCAAAACACATTCACCAAAGACACCAGTTTGTACTCCAGGGCAATTGACACAAACTAATTGAAAAAGGAGTTTGGCTCCAAGTATTATAACTGCAAGAGAAAGCACCCCAATGCCCTCCCATTTTGCCCTGCCTTCACTATCTATGTAAATGAAATGTACCTTACATTCCTTCAGACAGCAAAACTCTTTGACAATATTTACACCTATGAGATTGCAGAGAAAACTCCCAAAACCCAATTCGAAGGTAACATGACAAAGAGTGCAGTCATATGTTATGAGAGTTGATCATACACCTATGAGATTGCAGAGAAAACTTCCAAAATCCAATTCGAAGGTAAAATGACAAAGAGTGCAGTCATACGTTATGAGAGTTGATCAGAAAGTGTCTGACAATCACCTTCATCGAGAATAGCCATGGCAGGACTGCCCAGGACTACCCACTGACTTCATCAGCAGCCCCCAAATAGCGGGTGTAGATAAGTATGTAATATGATGGAACAATGTATAGAAACCCCCCACCCCCAAAAATACACATTGACTCACCTTCCAGATTCTTGCAACATTGACAAGATCAAGGCTTGTGTCTCAAATCAGTCCAGAGTTCAAGCAGCATGCTAAAGCCGTGCAATTCAAGCCTTTATATCCATTGCAAACCATACCCTCTCCAATAAACGGAGGATGAAATCAGTCCCTAGATTTTTCTCTGTCCAAAATTTCATAACAGTTCCATACTAGGTGTCTTTCCACCTTGACTGCAACTTCCTGAAGAGCAGGTTAACAATATTCCACGATCATGTGTTTGCTGAATCCTCAAAGTCATCCTTGCTTGCCAGTAGGAGACTCACTGGGCACAAGGAGGAGACATCACTTAGACGAATATAGCATTTGTAAGCTTGCCTTGGCTATGCAAGAACACCCATATTTTAACTCTGGCATTACAATTATAGCAACCATCACTACAGTAAACTTTTTACACCCCACCCAGTGGAAATTTCACTGTCCATCCGAGAGGGGGCTAAGGCCTACCCACACCACAATACAAACACAAAACTCTATGGACCTCACATTTCTAGCCAGCATCCACACGTCCCATTCAGCTCTGGATGGGACATTTGGTACTCAGAGTCCTGCTCACAAAAGAGAAAGCACAACTCGTTGCAATGAAGAGCGCTGAAAAGCTGAAGACATTAGCCTTGCATGAAATCACAGCTCAAGCAACTGTCAGATCCAGTTCTTGGTCGATCTTCTGACCCTGATAGTATGTACAAGCAAAGGAGGTAACCATAGCCTTCCTTGTCACAGAAGGCACCGCTGCTGACAATTTTGCAGAGCTGTACTGCACTCTTTATAATGCACAGAAACTAGCTGTTGACCTCTTCACAGAGCTTGCAATTTTCCTGCACCAGTTGGTTCCAGTGCTTAACAAAAGAGGATCTTCAGCCATTTCATCTCCTGTCATGAAATCACTCTCGAGTTCATTCTCCAGCATCATAGCAGCCACGAGCTTCTCTATAGCCATTGTCTTTCAAATGAAGGCCGATTGAATAGAATAAGACGAAGGTGCGTGAATTGAAATTCTCAATGATGCTCTGAACTTCCGGTTCTACGGCAAAGTGCGAGGGCAAAGCTCTGCCCGGTCTCCACCGAACTTCCCCTCTCTTCCCCTGCGAAAAAAAACACAACAAAACGGGCAGACCGTGAAAATATAATGCAATACATATACTTATTAAAAATTATACGTATGAAGTCACATCGTGCGCGGGCGCTTTGAGTCCGCGCTCATCAACCGCGTGCTCGAGATGCACGGGTCCGAAACCCTGTGCTCTCCATCGAGCACCCTGCGACCGACCACGGACCGCACACAAGAAAGGGCATCTTCCCCACGGTAGTGGAATCTTTCCTGTGGCAAGGGATACGGACGACGAATGGCCTTTTTGGTGCTCACCTGCCTACCTCTTGAGGCGCCCAGTCTCCATAGTCTCACTGCACAGCACACCATACATGCACTGTGTTTCTCAATCTTATTTTTCTTTTAATCACATTTTTTTCATCTATCTCACCATGGAACTTCTCAAGAGCCAATTTTCCAAGTTGCAAAAAAACTGTTAATGCCAAAGTTTAGAGCTTTATGTGGATTTATGTAGGGTTGGGTTGGGAACAAAAAGGAACTTGATGGGAACTTGATGAGAACAAAGGGAAATTGATGGGACCAACAGAAACTTGGTCGGAACAAAAGGAATTTAATTGGAACTTGATGGGACCAATAGAAACTTGGTTGGAACAAAAGGAATTTAATTGGAACTAGATAGGAACGAAAGGATTTTGATGGGTAATTGATGGGAACAAGAGGAATTTGATAAGAATTAATTGGGAACTTATTGAGAACAAAAAGATTTTGATGAGTTATTGATGGGAATAGTCGGAACTTGATGAGAATTCAACCCCCCACCTCTTCAAAAAATAAGAAACATCCCTTGAGGGCATGTTGGTGCCACCCAATTGGCTCTCCTCACATGCTTTATCCTAAGGTTCTTTTTAAGAACAAGCTGCTAGGTGCTGCCCATGTATGGAATTGTTTTTTACATATTGACTAGGGCAGAGAGAAAAAACTAGATGGATCAGCTAAACAGGTGGGCAGACGTGTGTACATTCTGTCTCCCTTCCTCCCTTTCTGCCAGCGGGTGTCAAGGATCGGGCAGGCAGAACTCATGGTCTTCACAATCATGTGCGGGGCCCCATCTTTTGTAGTAGGTAAGGCCCTCAGACGGGGCTGCTACCAGACTGAGGAGTCTGCCCAAAGCGGACCAGAGGCCAAATTCCGAATCGTAGTTAAGGTCCGTCTGAGGGCCTTAACGTGCGTAAAGAACTGCCCAGGAACATAATGAGAACCTTGGTGAAAACGTTAGCTGGCTGCCTCTCAGCGGCGGTAATCTTACCTTTTCAAGGTGCTCCAACTACAATAAGAAATTTTTGCCAGTTCTTTACGTCATCGCAGCAATGGGCTTGTGCTTTAGTATAGGAAAAGAAATAAGAGAAATCTATCTTTACTTACCACAAATTGCAGTACGTAGATTTATGGGGTATTATCTGTAAACATTGCAGTACCAAGTAAGTAATGCTAAACAGCGTTCAAATGTTTCAACTTTAGCAGATTTCTTTCCCGATCGTCCTCTAAATTTGATTCTCTCATTCCCCATTCGAGTCAACCCCCAACGATCCGCGTCAAAAGGATTTGAAGCTGTTTAAATCCGATTTCAAACTTCTCCATCCCGCTGCACATCCTGCACTGTATCACTCCAGAAGTGATGTTCAACAGTGCAGCTCTGATGTTCCAAATGTCCCCGCTTGTTTTTTCCTAGCTCTCTTATATTCTTTCACACAGCATCTGCTTCTTTCATTTTTGCAAAACGAATTGAAGTTGTTGAAATCGGATCTCAAGCTTTGATTTAAAACTGCTCAATTCTACTGCATCCTGGATATGTTTGTCCCAGTTGTCGAAGGTTTCTCCGAACATGGGAATGGTCATGGAGTCTCTTTCTAGGCAGGCATATGATGTATCTACATATCGAGCAAGTCTCTATCTAGGTTGTCTTTATCTAGGCTTGTTTGGATGTTTTCAAGAAAATTTTGAACTCAACCCAATTTGGGTTTAGATCTAGTTCCACATACTCTACACACAGCCTGACATCATAAACTGTGTCCTCTTATTGCACCACTAATTAAAAGTCACCACTTGACTGCAAGGCACATCTTAATTGTCACCTGTGATTATTTGTCAACAAAATTTCTCGCTCTTTGACAAAACAGTTGGGAAAACTCTGTTTTTCTAGTGTATATTCTACATAAGGAAGGAAATGAATGCGCTTTGCCTGGCCAGTATGCAGATTCTGCTCTTAAAATCAACACAACAGATCTCCCTGTTATGTGCGGGGCGCTAAACACCCCCTACCGAGCTCAGTCCAGCGCTGATTATGGGCCTGACAGTGCAACCATGCGGAGAACTGCGCTGTTCTGTCGTCGCAGGGTTTTTAAAAAATTTCCCTTTTTGAATTTGTGTCCGTAATAAATTTATAAAAAAAACCTTCCTCTTCAGGGCCTGATGGTATGCCAGTGGCTAGCGCCATACTCCTGCAGGGGAGGTCCTGGGATTAAAACTTGCGCCTTGATGCAAGACATTTGCAAATCATTGGTAATGAAAAACATGCGAATTGACTGATCTTCACTTCTTTTAAAAAGTTCATGAAGAACATTGAAAACCAGGTTGCATGGTTTCTTGCAGAACTGTGCAAGGCCAAAAAAGGTGTGCAAAAAGACAAGTGAAATCAGTGCCGGACAGAGCTTGTTAGGGGTGTTTAGTACCCCGCCTGTCATGTGGTGTGGCATGCATAGATGGGGTGAAGGATGGTTCAACTGACTCCCCCAAGTGGACAATCATGCACCTGGATCTCGTATAGCATAACGTTGGGGTTGAACTCATCTCTTGTTTTTCTCATTGTTGTGTTGCCTACCCAGCAGTTCTTTGATTTTGATCTTTTTTACAAAACTGGAAGCAGCAGTTAGTAAAAAAATCAAATATTTGCCCAACACTAGTTTGAACTACACAATGTGAGATAACAGAATGGAGTTAAAGGAAAAGTATTTGGTGGCCAAATCTACAGATTATGTTGATGCTATGGATGCAGTTGCCCTCCCTGGTCAGTGATGTGGCTTACATACATGACTTTTTGGGTGGGCTGATTGTGTCTTGAGATGCAAGTTGACAAAGCTGTTTTATCAAATCGATGGATGGAATCAATGAAAACTGATAAACTCTTGTTTCATCTATGCATTTGTGCACTTCGCAGTTTTGATAATCATGTGGGATTTGCGCCATGCATAAAATGGCATCAGCAAGCACTTTATGAGCAGGATTATTATGCTGGGTACTGGAAGTAGTGGGTCAAATGAATTATGGTCTGAATGGTCTTTTGGCTTGGCCGGTTGCCAAGCATTTGCTACTTATGGTTCAATGCTTCGTTTGTATTGAATATCTTTTGGCTTTGGCTTCAGCTCTAAAATTTTCAATGCTCACATAATTCCTCATCTATGAATGTCTGGAAAATCCACCGTTGGTTTGCAAGATGGACCGCCTGACCTGGAGATCGGCCACCTTACTTAAACAGCAAGTCCACCTACAGCCCCTATTTGGGCCTCTACCAGTATTTACCACATCCCACCCATATACATGTAAACTGGGCAGTATAAACTGAGAAACTACTTCATGTCACAAACTTATCACCTGGGCCAATGATTAAGGTTGGCCAAATCAACATCAGTTATTTTCTTGTAATGGCCCTTTTACAGATCACTCTATCTGCATTTATGCAGGTCAACTTAACTCAATTTCATGCTCTCTAAAGGCTATACTTCATTTCACATAAGGTGTTCATGCCATTGCTGCTGGTGGGGATGCTCTTAGGATGGGAGATGGGCTTGCTTATATTCCAATTAGTTTGAGAGAGAAATATGGCAATCATCTAAACCCCTCCCATCAGCTGCAGAGATATATGTGGTCCTATGTGAATCCTAAAGAAAGGAATATTATGAATATGATTTGCGGGTATCAATCATTGTTTGTAGTTTTAAAGAGAGAGAGAGTGATTTGAGAGCCTTCTGGTTAGATCTAGGGCAAAAATTGTTTCAAGCTGAAGAGACTATGAGCCTTAAATGTATTGCAACCTTTCCAATTGCCCAACCCACTAAGGTTAAAAGAGAAAGTTTGAAAAAAGCAATGGGATAAGTAATGCTGCTATTGGGAAAACTCAATTAAGGAACAAATGAGATTTAGGAAACAACATAAAGGAACATGGGACCCAAAACAGGGGATGAATAATGGGAACACTTGGGGCGGGAACAATTTTAAGGAATGTCAATGAGAACATATTCCTTTGAATTGCAATGTTTAGAATATGATTGGGAACATCTGGAGAACAAAAATCCTTCAATAAGCATCACTTGAAAACTCTTGAAACCCTCCACAAAGCTCCCAACAAACAAAAGAAAAATACTAACCGTTTTCAACTCTTGCTTGTCACCTCATTGCCACCTCAACCTTCTATTTGTAGCTGTGTTCAACACACTTTTCAGCTAGGCTAATGGTTGAAGCAAGATTGGCAGTGGAGGAAGAGAGGAAGGAGTAATGTAAAATACTCAATTTCTATCAAATGCGATTACAAATGAGAATTAGAAATCCAGTGTTGCCTTTGTATCAACTTTTCAACATACCAGCTTAGTCCTGGTATTGGGTATCTCTTATTGCTTTCATACCTACCTGGTTCCGGTATTTGGGTCCTTTTTGGAAACTTACATATCAGCCTGGCATTTGGTGGAAGACTGATTTTTTCCTGGTATGAGGCAGGTATAAAACTGGTATTGGAATTGATATAAGGCAGGTATATAACTCATTTTATCATAAGTTCCTACCAAACTGGTACTGATATAAGGCTGGTATTACATGAGGCAATACCAGCCTGGTAGCGTCCTTGATAGCAGTGGTTATACTAGTTGCAGGACAATATACTGGTCCAACAATGTAGTAAAAAACCGTCCACAGCCAGTGATTTAAAATAATTATTTAAGAAAGTCTTGGAATTTTCTTTTCCAGTGTGAATTTGACTAAATTTCCTGTTTTATGGAAAAATTCAACAAATTTTCCATATCAAAAAATTGACAAAGTACCCAGTCCAGAACTGCAAGGTATTGAAGATTAGATATCAAAAAAATCCCCCAGGTTTTTACAGACTGAGACTTTTCAAAATAGACTAGAAATGATGCTGATGAAAAAGTTCAAACATCTGAACAACAGTAGTCCAATCCGACCATAAGCCCATAAAAAACAGTTAAGAAAATATGATAAACATGGGCTTGAGAATTGCAATAATGGAGTCTTCAAAGAATAGGCTTGCAATTTCTGAAATCAGGCTGAGTAGCCTACTTGTAGTAATCTAGCAGGCTCAGCAGCAAATAATTATTTTGAGGAGTTATTAAGGTGTGCTTCAGAAGTAAAAAGTACACCGAAATCTTAATAGTTATGTCAAAATCTTAAGAGAAGCTTTATTAAATAGTCGGCATCAAATGGTTCAACTTGCTACGCCACTATGGTATTAACAGCCCAATATTACAAGCATGATTGATGAACTTCCAAAACAAATCTCATCATCTGTGAAGAAAACTAAAATTGAAATGAATATTTCTTAAAATCTGCAAATTAATAATAGTAGAAACTTGCAAATTAATTAAATCATTTATAAAACCTGCAAATGAATGAACAAAAGAATCATCCCCTAATAATGTCAAATTAAGGATTGTTTTCCTTCCAAACTCTAACCTTTCACCAAAAGAACTAAATTTAGGTCATTAACTTGCAGGTAGTTTTTCATGTGGGTGGTAAAAAGTCATCCGTAGATGACAGAAAGATTTGTTCTTTCCCCCAGAAACTCTCACCTTTCACCAAGAGTAACTGAATGGAGGTACCTAATTAGGTAACTTTGCAAGTAATTTTATGTTTGTGAACAAAATAGATCTGTTTTTTCCCCCAGAAACTCTCACCTTTCACCAAGAGTAACTAAATGGAGGTGGGTTCAACCATGCTGTTAATAGCCACAGCTTAGACCTTTTCTTTTGATTGTTTATTATCAAAATTACTTTTGAAATTACAAAAAAATTCAAATCATGTTTTGAATAATTTTATTATTTTAAAAATCAAATTAAACACTTAAAAAATTACTCTTGATATTTATATTCATTGAATTAATTTCTAAAATTTAAGACATGTATATTAATATATTGAAAATAATATTTATTTTTAAACATACACACACAACGTTAAATCCTCAAAACTAAATAATAATTACAATTATTTGCTTTGATACATGTCAGCAAAATTGCACCCGAGTGATGAGGTGACTTCCAAGTAATTTTAAGTGCGTAATAAAAAGTTATCGCTCAAGCTCAAGCTCTGCAAATGCGTGCATGAGGAGAGAGAAGCTTGACGTGTTTCTTGCAAGCTCAAGAAGACGACGGCGAATATTCGACGACGCGCATCTCTCTTGGAATCTCGAATCGATTCTTGCTGCTCCTCGATCGTTTGTAAGATCCCCGGAACGAATAATTTACGCATTCATGCATGTCTTCCACTTTTTTTCGGGCTTGTTGGGTCAGTACTTTCAAACCCTAAACCCTGAACCCATTCACAGCATCCGTGGTCTCACCGTATCTCAGTGGCGTGATACTGTTCGAAGGGAGCTTGTACTAGAAGACGAGTCTGGAATATGGGAACTTGCCAGTTGTGAAGGTGTTGAAGGAGAAAGGAGTGGTCCCTGGCATCAAAGTGGACAAAGGCACTGTGGAGATCTATGGCACAAACAGGAGACCAGAAAACAAGGACATGACAATGTCGCAGATCGCTGCCAGAAATATTATGACGCTGGTGCGAGTTTTGCCAAATGGAGAGCTGTGCTCAAGACTGGGATTACCGAGCCTTTAGAGCTTGCTATTCAACTGAATGCACAAGGCCTTGCTCGCTATGCCATCATCTGCCAAGAGAATGGGTACCAGCGTAATATCAAAGCACCACACTCTTATTCCTTCCTTCTTTCTATTGTTGTACATTGGTTGCCTATGTATTCTGATGTTGAGACTTCTTCCGATTCTTTTATGACTTTCTCTAGTTATCCTCTGTCCTATATCATCAGCACAACTCCCACATCCACACAAGTTTGTTTCAGAGCTTCAAACACGAAAGCTCTACACATCAGGTTCAGGAAAAGTGCCACATCCTTGAATACTTTGTTATAGAGCTTCAAACCCTAAAACCCTACACATCATCAGGTTCAGCAAAACTTCCACAATCCAATACTATGTTTTAGAGCTTCAAACCCTAAAACTCTGACACATTGTCAGGTCCAGCAAAACTGCCACAATCCAATACTTTGTTTTAGAGCTTCAAACCCTAAAACCCTACACATCAGGTTCAGCTCAACTGCCACATCCATGTTTTGTTTTAGAGCTTCAAACCCTAAAACCCTATCACCTGTGTTGAGGACCCTTTAGTGTTGGGACTCTTTTTCACTCTGTCTGCCTCTCTGTTCAACTTTGTGTCTTAAGTTTGTCCAGAATTAACCTGAGCTTGCAATGCTTCATGGTTGAATTGTCATAGCCTTTGTGCTGCTAGGTCAAAGCTTGAGGTGCTTCATGTTTGAATTGTAATTGCCTTTTGTGTGAAACCTTGTGGTGCTTCTGATGGTGTACTTTGCAATTTCTTCAGCTGAAGCCTTGTTGGGGTTTGACCAATTCATTGTTGAGAGTAAACCCAAGACACTGCATGAAACATAGGAAGTGAAGCACAGAAGCTGTTCATCAAAGGCAGTGGCATTCTCTTCTGATTTAAAAACAAACTTGGGTGTTCTGGAACCTCATGTTTTGGTTTAGTGAGGGCTCAATTTCATTGTGGTGAAGCCACCTCTGCAGACCTTGCTGCATGAATATTGTTCATATGTTGCTTGTTGTGCAGGTATCCAGGACTGAGGACTCATGGTATTGGGATGAGGATTTTGCAATGCTAAGTGGTTTTGCATTCTTGTGAAAACTAGTGATTTTTGCACCATGATTGCATGGCATTGTCTTTGAGGGTTTCTTCAGTTCACTGTGAGTTTTGCTTGTGTATGGTTGAGAGTTTTTCTTGTGGATTAAACCATGGATTCTCTGTAGACAAATCTGCTTCCTCAAAAATTCCCAGGGGAATTATGCTTTCTGTTGTTGTAAAAATGGAATTTTAGTATCATATACCATATTTGCAAAACAATTGAGACTTTATAGGTTAGGAATTGAGTTTCGGCCAAGTCAATTTTCATCAGTTTATTTTATTACATGTCAAACCAGGATGGCCTCTAATGATCATGGTGTGGCTCACCACCACCTCCATAAGGATATTATCAATGGTAGTTTTGTTGCAACTGCTGGGATTTACTGCAGATTCATGAGCCAGTTTTTTACACTTGCAACTTTGGTCTTGTACAAGCAGATTTTAGTATTTTGGTGCCTGATGTAGAATCTTGATTTTGTGGCCATGAAGCAAAAGTCCTTAGGAAACTGGCTTGTGACTTTCCAATGACAAAAGGTTTTGCCTCTGTCTCTCTGCCAACTTAGACATAGGGTTCAGACAACTGTTGGGTGGGTATTTTATTTTGTTAATCTCTGATGATTTTCGTCAGAGAAGGCTTGTCAACTGGATAGTCCGTGGCAGTGAATTTATTTGGGATTTAGCATGTGATGTGTGTGTGGATACAAGTTGTAAATGGTAGCAAGAATTCAACTACTTGATATATGGAGGATTCTCTGCCTGATGTGGTTCTCCTATTTTTTATGCCAAATTTCTCAGTTTTTGAAGTATTGTATGAAGAATGTCTAGGTGTGAGATGTGTGCCTGCAGTGGTCTTGAGAAGGTTCAATAAATTTTAGCTGTGCAGTTCAATTGGAGTAAAGGTGGATTCTTCATTCTTTGTTGGATTTTCCATTCTTCATTACCAGTTTCTGTTTGTACACTGTACGCTGTCCTATGATGGATTCCCACACTATTTGCCATTTTGATACTTGAGTATGCTATCTCTGATAGAAAAATCATCATACCCAGAAGTGCTAGATCATTCCAATTTTGTGCAGTTGATCTCGCCTGGGTAAAGTGAAAGTTATGAAGTCCAACTGGAACAAAAAGGCTTTCGGGTATCTTATCTACTTTTGGATCTGAATTTTACTGTGCTCCCCTTTGAATGCCTATGTGGTGATATAGTACCTTATTGTACCTTATTGTTTGTTCACATTTCATTTTACTTTCATGATGGTATCTGACGCAAACAAGTGTAGGGTAAAGCCTGAGGGCAAGGGTGATACCAAAGTAACTTGTGCGAGGTGAAAGCCTAGCACAAGCCCAATTTCAGTAATACTCTCGCCTTGGGGCTTTACACTGTGTACAAATTGATGCAACTTCAGACTGGGGGGCTTTTACATTGTTTGTTAACTTTGCTGTGATGATAGAATGCTAGCCCATGCCCATTTGTGTGGCAGAGGAAATTTTATGTTTCATAATGTGCCCTCCATATACACTATGAAATTTGAATGATGCTTTTATGAAACCCAAAAGCATCTCTGCTCAAAAAGATCAGAGCCATTCAATAATAACACTTCCAATTGCCATATTATTTTTCTTTTGGCTATCCAACCTTTTAACAGTTGTTAGGTCTTATCCTCCCCTTTATTTGGCCAGATTGAACCAGTGCACCATCCAGTTACAATTTAATTGTCGATGAACCTCAACTGAGTTAATATCTGGTTTCTCCTTGGTAACCCATTCTGTACTCCCTGACCTACTAACCACGTAGTAAAACAGCAATATAAGCTAACCACCATGGTTAGTTAGTGAACTGGAACTCAACAGAAAATTGTTTCCTGACCTCTTGTCATCCATCCTTCATGGTGCACTGGTGGTGCTGGTTCGCTCTGTCCCTTTTGATCGAGTAATTCTCATGCTCAAGCATGGGTGCTGGATTCAGCAGCCCTAATCAGCAGGCCTTCCCCCCATTAGCCTATGTTTTAAAAAAGAAGAGATGAAACAGCTACTATAGCCAGGCATTGGGTAGGGTTGTGTCCATTCTGACTTGGCCCGACTCTTATTACATGGCCTCAACCCGTTCCCCTGAGCACCTTCGCAATCCTCAAGGCTAATATTGTCCTTCCTAATCCAGAGGTTCCATTATTTGCTAGGATGTTGTTGCATTGTTTGGTCCACATGTAAGTATGTCAGTGCATTCTAATGCTTAAATCAATTTTGATTTTGTCATATCAGTCTCACACTTGATGGGGTAGCAAAATTTTGGATGTGTTGATACAATTTATTGTTTGCATCAAATATAATGAGATAAAAAAATTTCTACCCTACCACCTTGGCAGCGTCCACAATAATCATATTATTTTGAGAAAGTTGGAAGTTTCAATTTCTTTTGAAATAACAATTATTTTTGAGGGAAGATATTGAATCATCAAGAATATTACATGTGAAATGAAATTTCAAAACTAATTAATTATTTGACAAACATGTGTCAAAACTGCCAAGGTATTACCGTATAGGTATGCCTTACATGTATGGTAAGCCCCAAGGTGAGGGATTCCTAAAATAGGGGCCTAGGATGAGGTAATAGCTGAATTTGGCCCCACATTTTGGGAATGTCCTCAGCCTGTAAGGTAACCATTGGTAAAGCATGAGGGAAATGGTACACCCATTGTAAACATATGTAAACCACAAGATGTAAGAGGGGAGGGTTCGTATTTCTTTTCCTTATGCAACCTTCACACTTGGTGTTAGCCTTTTGTCTTAGGGTCACTAACACAACAATTAGGTATCTCTAAAATGTTTTGTACCACCTCACAACTCATCATTTTTAGTAGCATAGGTGGTTGGATTCACACATGACAGCCATTCTAACTTTCTTTAAAAAAGTTAACCAACATGTATTCTTATGATTCACACATGTAATAATTTCTTTTGTGGTGGTAGTTAGTGGCTTTTTTTTGTTAAGCATCATCACATCATCATGCGAAATGCATCAATTTTTTTTCTTCCTTAGCACGATTTGTCATTCCATGTTTCTTTGCATCTTTAGAGTCTACACGATGCATTCTCTCCCTCTGCTTCATTGCAATTGAACTACTCATTCATGTGTTCTATTACTTCATTACTTTGGATTTAAGGATTAAGACTTACTTTCCTCTTATCACTCCAATTCCTCATTATACTTGGATATTGAATTGTTGAAGTCCATGGTCAATTGCAACAATAATGATGGTTAGAAAAGATGTCTATAGTGATGGTTTGTGGCAATGGAGGTTTGTTGCAACACTAGAGATGGCACGTAGAGCTTGTTGTGGAAACATTCCAATGGAGATGATTAGCCATGGAACTAAGAAAGAGATGAGGTGGGAGATGACACTGGCTCACTTATTGGGAACAATAAGAAACCAAGAGGAACATGCAAGGAACATTAAAACTTGGTTTTTTTCATTTGCATCATGTATGGTTTTACATAACATTGAGTTAAAACACCCATTTCTGGGGTGCTACCCAACATTTTGACTTTATCTTGAAATTTAGGAATTAAAAAAAAATTCAGTTTTATTGCCCCTAGCCTACCACTGACTACCACGTCAGATTTTGATGTTAGCTAGCATATTTGGTGTGATTCAATCAAAAAAATCAGATTTTTTAACACTAACTTAAGGGATGTTTACCACCAAGTGTGATTCATGCTTTAGGAACGAAAGACATTTTAGGCCCAGTCAGTTTTTTTTTGGGGTGAAAACTTGTTTAAAGGTGACATAGATTTCTGAAAACAAAATATTTTGTTACACAGTCCTTTAAAAAAATCACTTAAAAGGTGACAAATTGTTTTTTTTAGATGGTGTAGTCACATTTATTTTTATTGGTTATAGTTTTAAGAGTTCTTTGAAATGGTGTTAGGAGTTAAGTCGAAATTTGCTTAAGGATGCTCATCACTCCAGGTTGATCAAGAAATTGAAAAACAAAACCATTAGTTAGGCATATTCACATCTACTCCTTAAGTAGACATAACATCCCAACCCTTGCATTCCTAAGGAGTAAACAAAAAAACCCTTGTGTATATATCTATATAGAAAGCCCAAGAATTACACAAGGTTGGGCTATGAACAATTAGGGACATCTGGAATTCAAAAAACAAAGCTTTATATCCTTGGGAAACAATAAAAACAAATTTGCACTGGCTGAGAGCGATAAATGCATATGGAAATGGATAATTGAGAGCAATCTGAAAGGATTAGTTTATTGACCCAAACCAAATGATAAAAAATGGAAATTGGGTAGGTGTTTATCAAAAAGTAGAAGAGGAACCAGCTCTTGTTTTTTACCCTACGAGTAGCTTCATGCCCAAACTAGAACACATAGAACAATAGAAAACAATGGTTCTACCTAAAGATATCCAAGCCTACATGGTTGGGAGGCACTAAAGGCTATTACAGCCCATGGGTATGTAACTAGACATAATTCTATGGCATTTTGAAAAGAGCAAGGGTGTGCACTAGATTAAGGTCAAGTGGGGGAGGGGGGGGAAATAAAAATATTATATGGAGTTCTTTAATGGCTTGAAATTTGACCCTAGCATTTAAAAGTGGAACACAAAAAAGGAGATGATAAAGTACATAGCAAAACAAGGGAGACAAATGCTAAAGGCAGGGGGGTAAGCTTATATGTGATGTACTTGACATTTGGAAGCAGGAATTCCCACCAAACGTCCAATTGAGATGGATGGACATCTAGGTGAAATGTTAATTTCTTTCAATGGGTATTGTGGCACCCAGCTTTTGTAGTTAATGTGTGGAAAGCAAAAACCAACCAAAACGTTGTGGTGGATTGTGCTTTTTGTGTCCTAATGACTCATGAGACATTTGTGCATAGATTTTGGCTATGTCCAAGGACAAGAAAGGCGATGTGGGAGATGGCTTTCACAATCATGTATATTGGCTAAAGACATTGTCTCACATGGACTCCACCTGCAAACCTCTTAGCTTAGAGTAATGCCTGTTCAACCAAAGGCTGCCCATCAACCCAAAGAGCTTTAGTTATTTATGGTCTCTACTTCTAAGGCATTGTGTTATGGTGCATTTGGATAAGGAGGAATGATTTAGTGTTCAATGACATTAAATGGAATAACTCCAAGCTTGAAAGAATCATGTGGGAAGGGCAAATTAGAGTGGTAATTCACTATGCAGATGGTGAAGAGTCACCTAAAGGAATAGCACAATCTTTCAGATAAGTTTGACAAAGTGTGGTGTCCCCATCACATTATTTGTGCAAGGGATTGTTGTAGAATTTGGTGGTGCTACCAACCACTTGAATGTGTTTAAATGGTAGTTGGGTGTTTATTTGTGACTGAGATTGAGAGTTCCCCTAGTTTCCTTGTTGTTTTGGTTCATGTTTTCCAATGGATTTTGTCCATTTGTTCCAAGTTAAAAAAAATAAAATAAAACTTTCGTCTTTTTGGGAAAGGATACATTCCTAGAAGGTGCACTACAACAACTTTTGTCCATTCCAACTCATGCATTTGCAATTTTAGATATGACTATCTATTGTGGCACTTGGTAAACATGACTTGTAATTGCATAAACAATAATAAAGTGGTTTACAATTGCATAAAAATTATATATCACACATTTTAATTCAATTCTATTGGTAAAATTATGATATATCAAAAGAAAAATTTTATGATATAATTTTTAGAATCAAATGAAGATTTAAGATATGATATTAATTTATCATTATATTATCCAATTATAAATCATGTGATTAAATTGATTTTTTTCACGGAATAATCATTGAAATTTTATTGAATAATGAAATTCAAATATTTTTTTTTTCAAATCAATTTACATTTTCAAGAGGAAAAAAAAGATTTTGTTTACATTATTGGAAAAAATTTAAGTTGAAATTTTAATGTTGTCATTTGGACAAAATTGTAATAAAATTTCAATGATAAAAAATGATGTTTTGTGTAATGGTTTAAATGAAGTAAAACATAGATTAATTTTACATAAAATGCACATTATTTTTTTGCCACAACAAGTGAGGTGGCTTGATAGCAAAGAGTTTATCTTCATCCTTGGTGTTCAAAAATAAATTCTCACAAATGACACGAGTTGTGATCAATGCTAAAATGTTGATCGAATATTCTCTACCCATATAGCCAACATAAATTTAGGTGCTTACTAAGTGAACTTAAGTAGGCATAATAAGTGGCTTACTTAGCAATCACTATGAAAAAAATGTGTTCATGCAACTTGTCCAACGCAATTAAAAATGTCTAATGCAATTAGATTATAATTAAATAGTGTTTCATACAACTAAATTACAACTAAATAAACATGTTATAGCAAACATGATTTTTTCATAGTGAATCCAAATTAGTCTATTAAGCTTAACTTATGTAATGACACATGTCAAAATGGTACAGCTTGAACTTAATGAAAATTTTGAATAACATAAATAATGTATATAATATTATTTAATATTTTAATAGTAAATATTTAAATAAATAAAAATAATATTATGTTAATATTTAAATAATAAATTTTAAAATAAAAATAAATAATGTGACTACATTGTTGAATGATAAAATTAGTTACAAAATGAGGATGCCATGTAAGTTAGTTTGGATGATTGAAAACAATTTGTAAGTCGCATCTTTATGCAAGTACCATTCGAACTTGATGCCACATATTGTCTTTTGTGATTAATATTTTATGTGACTTGTTCAAAACAACTAGACCCTATAGCAAGTCACATGTGATAATTATAATTAAAAATAAATCATTAATGGAGTTGTTTAGGGTTTTTAATTCTTTGTAGTGGAGCCATCCAAGTCCACCAAGAAATTTTTCCAAGTGCATTATAATATACATTATAATTTAATAATTTTGACAATTTACAACGATATTTCAAATCAACAAAACATGGAGGTTGCACACAAAAGGTCACATCATTAAGACCAAAGGATATAAACTCAGTAAAGGAAAATGAATTATTAGCCAAATGGCTTTAAAAAATTGAAAGTTGATTGTATTAGACATATTCTTAATGCCATCAGAACAAAACATGCCAAAGTCAACATTGTTGAATGATATTTATTATGTATATTTACATTCTTTGATTTGCATCTTCATCTATAATCACATACAAGCTTTTGTGCATCAATGAAGGTTACATATTCAAGGAACACCTCTTGATTACAATTAAATCAAATACTAAATTTCATTTCTATTCATTTGTAATTCAATTTTCATATAAGGAACAATTCAACAAAAAAAAGCGTTAATGAAAATGGTGAAATAGATTGGAGCCTACAAAGTGCTCCATCCAAAAGGAGTTGTTTATTGTGGAAGCATTCATAATTGATTTGGAAGGGCTCCTATGGTGGGATAGTTTTGATTTAGGTTGAAATCTAAAGCCATTTTGGCTTTAAGCAACAAGTTTTGCATCCATGATATCCTTGCTGTTCACATCGTAGATCAACAAGTTTTTAAAATTCACAAATACCATGAAAGAAATACTTTGATTTTGACTAAACAAGTCTAGATATTATTTTCCTTTTAATAATATATAAGAAATGAAACACCTGAAAAATATTATGATGGGTCTAGTTTGCTTTTGCAACCATAAAGCCCTTGGAGAAATTTCTTAGTGTATGTAGAGGGCACCTTATTTGTGTAAAGCACTCACACAAAAATTGTAGTTTATTTGGATGGTATGTTATATCTATGAATATCTCTCTTAGAATCGAAGAGGGATATTAAGTTTCCTCTTTAAAAGTGGGAGGGAAATTATGCCAATTATAGGTGTATGATTCCTCCCACTCCTAGGAAGTAGGTGTAAGAACCCTCCCCTTCCTACACCTTCTGTTGTACTATGTTTAAGCTTAAGATAAATTTGCCTTATGCTTTATGATGGGTAAAGCATATGGGTGAGAGACATTTGCAAAATGTGTGGCTGGATTTAGCTATTGCATCATCCTAGGTCCCTTATTTTGAGAATGCCTTCACCTTGGGACTTTATCTGACACATAATATGCTTCCTAAACAAAAGAAAGGATATTACGCCTACTCCTTAAGAATGCAAGGGATAATAGGCGGGATCTTATGCCTACAAGTAAGGATTCTCCCCTTCCAACATCTTGTGAGTCAGGTATGTTTAGGTTCATGATAACATTCCCTGGTGTTTTAGGATGAGTAAAGCCCATGAGTGGTCAACATTCCCAAAGTGCAGAGTGCGACTTGGCTACTGCTTCCTCCTGGACCCTTAATTTTAGAATGCCCTTAAAGTTACCCTGTGGCATTATCCTACACATTCAATCATCACTCTGGGATCCTTCTTTTTAATTGGAGTTGTTTTTTCTTGAGATGAAGGAGCCAAGGTGGTGGTTGTAAGAGCACGTTCAGGATTGTGTGTTTCCTCATCAAATCCCTCTGCAGCTCTCTTTTGGTTCCTTGTGACACTGGATACCTACTGGACAAGGTACTGCTGGGTGGTGCAGTGTTCATCTGAATATCCAAAATATCTTTTTTCATCAACAACCCAATCAATATTTTCAATCATCAACGTCTGTCTCTTTGGGTGAACCTTATAATGGTCATGAGAAGCTTAACATATTGTGATTGCACAAGAGAGTCTCTTGCAGATAGCATGCCCCCTATGCTCAGTATGTGACCGGCAACATGATTACTCCCATTGAATTAGTTATTTATTTTTCTGAATTCTACCCATAAAACACTGGAACTGCAAAAGGTAGGAAACTACCGATAGCTACTCCCATTGACTTAGTTATTTAAGTTTCTGAATCCCACCCATAAAACAGTGGAACTGCAAAAGGTTTAGGAACAACTGATAGCAACCCACCTGGATCAGTTAAACAATGAAGCCAATCAACAATCAACAGGAGGTGTTAGGCTCTGTTGTGCCTTTTGCCAGCAACCCGAAAGGTTGCAGGCCTTTGTGGTCTTTTACTCACTATTCTGGAGATACATCTTACAAATCACTCTATCTTTTACGCACGTCAACAGTTCCAAACTCAGTTTCACACTAATTAAAGGTTGTACTTCATCCAAAGTACTCTTTGCAGCTCAATATCCTCCTGCAAAGGGAGATGCCCGAAGTTGATTCAAGCTGACAGAGATTTTGTTTTCAAACTTCGAACATCAGGCCTGTTCAACCTGGCTACTTTAAGTATCTGCACCAAGGGTAAAAACCAGAAACCAGTTTTTGTGAGCACTGGGTACTTCAATTATATCAGCTGGGTAAGGGTAAATATAAAACTTAAATTTTATATGACCTGAGTAAGGTGGATAGGGTTCCAAATGGGCGAATCAAATGGCTTCATCTGAAAAGACTAAACTCCTCACTAATTAATAGAAGCATGAATAAGTACTCCATAGGAATATGTGAAGGGTAATAAACTGTCATAAAGTGTAAGGTGGGTGTAACCCTCTACTAAACCCTAAACCTCACTCAAAGGGCATAGTAACCAGTGTTGGGTGGGTATCGGAATTTTATGATACCCGCTGGATCTGAATTTCACAAAAGGTTTTGGTTTTCAGATTATAATTTTAAAAAAAAAATTATACACCAAGTCAGGATATCGATACTTTTTTAAAAAGTGAATCAATTCTCACAATGCCAATTCTCATAAATTTGAGAACAGTCATCAGTTATCATTTGGTGGTTCTCACAAACTGGTTATTACTGCTTTGTGAGAGGGTTTAGAGCTATTACAGTAAACTCTCTCTAAACTAATATCCTTGAGACCAGCCGGAAGATATTAGTTTATGGAGGATATTAGTTTACACAAATTATATGGGGGTTACCAAAAATCATTCCAGAACTTGTCAGAGCAGCATGGAAGGTCATGGAGGTTAGTAGAAGGTCATGGATCATTGGGGAAGGTAACAGAACTTTGTGGAGTTTGGTGGAGGATCAAAGAAGCACGTCAAAAATGGTGATCAAACATATTTTAAACTGAGGAAACACATTCTTCCAAGTTTTTTTCTTTTTTAAATCCTCAAAATAATAATAAAAATTTGCCACCCAAACCAGGACAAAGCAATTGGTACAGAGGAATATTGATAGCTTCTTCCAACGCATCTAGGTCTGTACTTTCAAAGGTGTTTTCTCTAATTTCATCTCTTTTTTGATGCCATATGTATGATGTATTAGTTTATAAAATGCTATGAGACTGAAAAAAAATATTGAATATCAGTTTATGGAGAATTATTAGATTAAGTATGAGGCCTGCCACTGGCCTGTGCTCGCATTTTAGTTTAGAGAGAATATTAGTTTACACAGTATTAGTTTAGAGAGAGTTTACTGTACTTAATTTCAACCTTTTATTGGTTTCGACATAATAGTGGTTTGACCTACTACTTAGAGTATGTGGTACGTTGGGAACCTGACTTGAGCAAAAGGGGTTTTATCTCACTCAAGTCTCAATATTTAATTTTTTTTTCTTTGAGCCAGTTCTAACCATTCAGTTTTCGCAGGAACGTAAACCACTGATCAGGTTTTCAATCAATATATCATTCAAAGTGATATTTTGAGGGTTTAAAGAAGAATACCTTAATGATACCCAGGGATATTTTTGATACTCGCCCAACACTGGTAGTAGCATACCCAGGTGAGTATCAAAAATATCTCTGGGTAGATATGTTATCAAAGTGAAGAAAAAAGAGGTTGCACAGGCATTTCACATTTTGAAATGCCTTGCCTCTTGCTGAAGAAGAATTCCAACTGATAGTATACCCTACAAGTACACTTAATTTTTTTTGCTAGGTCTTTAAGTAAATTTTGTTGACTAATCACCAAAATTTGAATAAATGGTAGATTCTCATTGGCCCAGAACTGTACTCAATATTGGAACTAATTTGAGCCAACACACACAGTATACATTGTGAGGATGATATCTGAAAACAATGTGAGATAAATTTCAGGTTTCAATAGATTCCAAATTATGTGCAATTTAAATTTCAGTATGTTTTTATATGGAACATACAGATTAAAAAAAATCTATCCGCCTTCAATACATGTCCATCACTATAGTTACATACAATCTTGTGGTACACCTGCAGTGTGCACTAGCTCAATGAAGAAACAAAAATATGAATATAACATTGGGTTTTTTGGGGGGGGGGGGGGAAAAAAAAAACCCCTTTTTCAGAAATGAAAAATTTAGCTTGTCAAAAAACCTTCTCAGGGCTTTTATTTTTGATACCAACATTTTACACACCA
>Ga0116227_10006490_pt1 | contig 23685 bp, 11 predicted proteins | sample S1TSphgellanicum_FD_89693 | JGI IMG/M metagenome (GOLD analysis project Ga0116227, IMG submission 89693) | Host-associated microbial communities from peat moss isolated from Minnesota, USA - S1T2_Fb - Sphagnum magellanicum MG | ecosystem: Host-associated > Plants > Peat moss > Unclassified...
AAAAAAAAAAAAAAAAAACCTTGGAGCAAAGTAAAAGGACATTCAATGATGATGACCATTATAGTTGAACACAAATCTAGTCCTTGATGTTCATAAACACCATTCAAGTCTCAACAAACAACCACACCAAAATGAAGAGCTACAATTGAGAATGCTAGAATCAATGAGGAATCATACTTGGCTGATGCATTGTGCAACCAGACATGCGCAATGATAGTTAAAAGTAGAAAACTTGTTAGCTAGACCCCCAGGCTCTAGACATGGCCTAGATTAAACCTTAATACCTTGACCCAAGTAAAAAATCTTTTACACCACCTGAGTCTCGCTATTTTCAAAAGACATGGGCCAGATTACACTTTTCAAGGCTAGTTCTCGAATAATAGAAAACCAGATATCCGAATATCAAACATGGTATCATCAAATTTGATATCTTACAATGTTCTATCACTGATACCCTGATGATACTTGAGCGATACATGGGTCACCCTACAATACCCACCCAGCACTAATATGTTTCTAATAACCACCCAATATTAGTATATGCCTAATATTGAGATTACTATAGTCTTATGAAGTTGGCATTACTTCAAGTCCCTACCAAATAAGTACCGGTATGAGGTACAAGGTTGATGTTGTCTCCAGTTATACCACCATGGTTAATTCTTTGACATCATGACCAACACCAATCTATATATCAAGGTTCTGTCTGGCCTAGTACGCACCCAACACTAGAAGTTACCTATGCTTACTTGAAGAAAGGTTATGCTTTAACTTTGTCTTGATGATGCACAACTATTACAAAGAATATCAAATTCATGTAATGTGACATAAAGTTATTTTCCATAGATTTAATGATAATTTGACATAATATGCAAAGTGTTTTGATGAAAGTCATGTTCAAAATCTTTAATATGGTTGAGTTTGATTAGATTTGCTTTTGTTCCTAGTGAGGATTTTTAGCTTGACCCAAACATAAGCTTGAGGAAAATTGACTCACATTGACATCCTTGTTTGAAGCCACAAAAAGTCTAAAGTGTTTTAGATGTGGGGTGTAACAAGAGAGCTTAAGGCAAAAAAATTTAATTACACTAAATGAAAAATGTTAAGGTGATGATTAATTTAATCAACACCCATGGAATTTGGAAATTGTTACAAGCAAAAGTAAAGTTATATCTTGATGTCACAAATTTTCACTATTCTTTGAATTGGAATATTTTACTTCAACCTATATAAAGCATCTTCAGTTTTTTAAATTGTTCAAATTTGCCATATTTATACAAGAAATTCCACATGTAGTCGACTTTATATAAAAAGATGTTTGAATTTTTCCATTTGATATCTAGGTTATTACCAACTCATCACCATTTGATGGTTATGTCATTCTAACAAAATCATGCATAAAGACAATAGAACTTGATAACAATTTGTTAAAAACACAAAGACTTTCACTATGAAGATTGCGTTAGCCAATATCACATTGTTTTGCAATTAGAGCTCAAAAAAACTCATATCCAACTATTGTACAACTATCCCTTTGAAAAAATGAAGAATTAATAAATAATTTGTCATGTCAAAAAATCAATTAGTTGTATTATAGTAACAAATGAATTAAAATTGGGTCTTCTATATGATAATTTGTACACATTGTACATATACTTATTTGTAGTCAACCATGTTTGAGTTTTTGAAAAGTTATACTGTAGTTGCATATGGCAACTATTTTAAAATAACTATTTTAAAATTGTTAGAAATATGTCACTAACAAAACAACTATGTTGTAATTAATGTACAACCTACATACATGTGATCATGTCATGTGTATGCATTTTCACTGCTAATTGTGGAACACATTTGCAACTAATTTTCAACTATGATTCTTAATAATATAACTCGTAGACCACTAATGCATCATTATTGAACTACTGGTGTTCAACTATGTGGTAATTATCGTGCAACAACTTATAACTTAATAAAGATACAAATTCATATGTAATATTTTATAAATAATTATTGTTTCAAGGAATTTGAATGTTGAATATTAATTACACTTAATACATTTGATTATTATGAACTTATTAATTATATCAAATAATTGGCTATTAATCTGAATAAATAAACATAATTCATGTAATTAGTTTAAAATTAACTAACTAACTAATTATGTTAATTATACTTAATAACATAGATTGTAGAACAATAATTACTCATCAAATAATAATCAGATAAATATCTATTTGAGTTGGGGATACTTAATAATGAATTAAACTAATTAATTAATATCATTATTATCTCATCAATAATTACCAAATCATTGATTATTTTAAATTCATTAACAAACTAATTAGTTGGATACATATAATTAATTTAAATGTGAAACTAAAAGCAATGTATATATTATATTAAAAATTCAATTTGGGTGTACATATGGATATGCCTATTTATACCTTGATGTATTTTACCCAAAAAAAAAATTTTTTAGTAATGAATTTTTTTTAATTTTATTAAATATTAAATATTAATTAATATGTAACTTACGTAATTATTATGAAATAATTACTTAAACTGAATAATTAACTATTAATAGCAATTTATAAATCAGTTTGATTCGGATAATAAATGACTAATTATATCATTTAGATAATTGAACTTTTGGAATCTACCATCTAAGACTTTTGAATAATAATCAAGACTCAACACAAATTCCAAATTTATCAAAATATATCAAATAATAAAGGCTTGAAATTGAAAAAACATGATTTTACAAGATCAAACTTCATGATGATATATGGAAAAATAAGATGTGAGATCTACATATTGAAGCAACAAAAGCCATGAAATGGATAAATATCAAATAAATTCCAAAATTTGTAAATGTTTAAAATGAGGCCCAATTAACTTTGGCTTCAAGTTATTCATGACATACTTCTTGTTATCATGTATGTATGTTTATTGCGTTCAAATAATAAATATTTCTTCCAAACATAGCTACTTAACTCCTTTCCCCTACTCACTTATATGATGAAAAGTCAAAATTTTTACAACTATTTTTTCAAATAAGGTAACCAAACTTAAAATAAACATTGCCCTTTTTTTGGCATCTATTTTTGTGCTTACAATAAACATTCACTAAACCTTAAATGACCTAACGTTAAAAGTAACCAAATAAGGTTGAATTGCAGCCATTTGTTTTCATTTTATGGGCCGACTTATGGATTTGAACATGTGCACTAAAGGTTTAATTAGGAAGTTGCATTGAAACTTGTTATTGGCACCTAGAAGATGTTGTGGCAAATGTTTATTGCCATCCTTGAGAGACACCATACACCATCGTGTAGTTAACATTATATTTATTGTGACTCATGAAAATGTTATTAATGTCATAATCTAGTTCTTACACAAACACATGACAAAAATGTTCATAATTAACTCAATTTTAGGATATACACTATGACCATTTTAAGTGCAAAATGTGTGCATTTGAAGCTTATGTGTGATTTATTCAAACAACATTGATGCAAAACAAAATGAATAATAGTCCTAATCCCAACCAAATGACTCAATTATTGTTAAAGAACTTGATTACAAGAATCACAAGATGTTGAAAGTTTTGAAAAAATAAAAAATAGTTCATTAAAAACAAAAACCTATAGTTTGAATGTGCGCAACAAGTGGATTTGCCTCTGATGATCAAGATAGAATATCATTCTCCACTTGTTGGGGGATATGACACTTTTTAATGCAAATGCATCAACTTCAAACATTAGTAGTTAGATCAAATGGACTCAAGCTCTAGATAATGGCAATCATGAAAAGGACCAAAATGGTGATCCAATTAAGACCACATGACTAAAATTAGGTCAATTAAATTAAGCACAATGATTTTGATGCATCTCAATAGCAACATGATAGGTTCATCAAAATTATGACCAATAATGGAATTGTTCCGAACACGCCTTATCTTACACCTCAATTTAAAAGCTAATAAGAAAAAATGAAGAAAATGAAAACTAGGATGATTCATCCTTGAATTTGGCCATGGAGGCTATTAAAGTTAGTTGCAAAATTTAGATTGCAAGCTAGATGTGGGGTGTGCCTATCATGTCATTGAAGAACCATTTTTATGGAATAACATAGTCACATAAAAGAAGCAAAGTTGGAGTGCTATTAAAAGGGGAAGAAGATTCATTTGTCTAGCATGTGAAAAGATGTAAACAATTGGACATCCAATCACATTGACACAACTAAAATTGAAGGTGGCAAAAATTACACAAAAGAGGATGATGCCTTTTAAGAATGGGATTTTTAGGTGTAGACTTTGGGTATGATGGTTTAGGAAACATAATCTTGATTTTTCATTACAATCTGCTTAAGGTTTAGAAGTCAATTGAGCGAAAGGCTTGTGCCTAAAAAATGTTGAAACTTTCTACTCAAACCTAGTAAAAGTTCACATGATGCATAAGTACAAGTCAACATAAATATAGAATTGTGATGAATTCAAAATGGGGGGGGGCTTTGGTTTTAACCAAGATCGGTTTTAGGTTAATGCACTCTATTACACCATATGAGAAGAAATGGCTCTTAGTTATGTCTTGCATATTTAATGTAACAAGCGAATGCATGTCGAACTTCTACATATTTAAAGGTAGCAATTCCATCAAAACTACATTGAGTGATGTGAATTTGGGGCTACAATGGCTATGTAGTTAAAAACCTAGATGATCAAGATTCTCTTTGATAAACATATCTCACATTTTATAGCTTCTGTTCAAGCTTGTGGAAGAAATATATGTTTAATCAATTGTCATTTATCGGTTTTGGATGGCCATAAATCCCATGGGAGGATAAATGTTGTACACAAAGCCAAGGGGTTGGGGCTTAATTTGATTACTTTGCCACTACTCACAAATTTATAGGCTTCATGGGCTTGTCCAAATATGTGCAAAAATTGTTATTTCACAGGTTTGTATTGTTTAAACATGAATGTCATGCATTATTTAAACATGGAATTTGTGTGCACAACATTCATGTGTAAACAACATGAATAAACATACAACATCCATGTTTAAACAATACGAACAAGGATATGACATTTGTGTCTAAACAATGTGCATGACATCAATGTTCAAACAATATAAATAAATGAATGACATCCATGTCTATTCCATATGAATGTATGAAAAGCAAATTTCACACGACTATTATTGTCAAATTGTGGCCCATGAAATTTGTGATGTACACACCAATCACACATTACAACCTCTTGACATTTCATGTTTTAAACCTTTCAAAATTATATTCAAAGCTTATAGGAATGTGTGGACATTAATTAATAAAGGCAAAGATGTTGGGAAGGAACATTTAACATAATGGGTTTTTTTAACTTTCAAAAAACATCGAATCCACATAATACATGCAAAAGGTTCAATATAATTGGAATTAGGTCATTTGATGCAATTGCCATGGTTGGTAAAATTGCACCCAACAAATAATTTGTGGAAATAAAAAAAAAAATTCAAATAGTTGATTTACAAGTTGAAGATGTATTAAGTGAGTACCATTGACCACAATGTTTGCCTCTATTACATTATGATTAATCAATTTGATGACTTGTATGACCATAACATTTGAAGGGTTAGGGAAGAAAGAAGAAGTGAGATAATGGATGAGACATGCATGGATTCACAAGTAGTGATGTTGATGAACACATTGCTTTCTTGGAGCCATAATAGGGGATTTAAAACTCTGCTGAAAGTTACAGCTAGGTTGATGCATTGGGTTTCAATGGGGGATCCACTAATTGATTACTCAAAAAAACATCATGATGACATTTGATCATTATGTGATCAAACTTGAACAAAAGTTGCAACATAAGGAATCTACAACCAAGGAGAGAAAACACTAAAAGGAGGTGATGATTGCATTAAAAGAAGCAAAAGTGGCTGAAAAAGTTGGAAGAGCGTGGCTAAACATTATTGATTTAATGAGAGTGCCATGAAGAAAAAAATTGAAAATGCATAGTGTGCAAAACATTGTGTTGAAATCAATGATGTGTTGCATGTTGCGATTCAAGCTAATGCACCTTTGCCACAAACTATTGAGCTCCAGTTTGCGGAACCACACCAACCATCTACAAATTCGACATGAAGGTGGCAATAGAAAAACATAAAGCTTGGAAAGAAGGTAGGGATGCATCAAACATTTTTCTAATTGAACTAGCTTCGGTCCATTGAGCTAATCCTCACTCCAACCATGTGGAGCGACCAATGTTGAAGTCATTGCAAGAGTAGGGTCAATGCTTGTGGAATGATTAGCTTTGAAACCGTTGCAACAATAATGTTGGTGCTTCTTAATTCATCGCCATTTTGGTTTAGAAATGCTATCTAGTTGTAGTTTGGTTACACATAACAATGGATTGGATTAGTTACACCATTCAATGCATTTTGAACAAGGACCACACACAATTCATGGCACAATTTTCATTTATTTTAGGATGTGAAAATGTTTATTTTAAGAACCTATGGTGGTGGATTTCAATTGTTCTTCCTACTTCTTTAATGTTTTTCTTCTATAGTTTCAAGGGAACCTTATGAGTCATAATGGAAGGGATGCGCTTAAAAGTAGGAACACATATCATTCTATATGGGCCCCCTAATTGCTCACAATAGGTGTTTAATTGTGATTAGTTTGGAAAAGCATATTTAATTGTAGGATTACTAAAAAATTTGGATTCCATTTCCATTGAAGTACACATGAATTTACTAATCAAATTGGTTTTTTCCATTTTGAACACGTTCTATTTACTATGTTTTTGCCTTAAACTATCCATTTAACACAATGGCTACTTTATCTTTTCAAAATCTCCACCTCCTTTACCATTATTTTTATTTCTTCCTCACAAACCTTTTTAAATCTTCCTTTTCAAAGTGAAGTTTAAAATTAATTACAAAAAATAAAATAAAAATACATTCCATAATTTTAAAAAATGATAACTAAATTGATTATAAAATTTCACCCTTTTTTACCATTATTCTTACCTTTTCTTCATAAAAATGAAGTGAAAGGATCTCAAAATCAAAATTTAAAGATTAATTTAATAACAAGAGGAAGTTCCATAATTTTTAAGAATTTGATCATAAAATTTGTAATTTATAAAAATCATTATTAAATTAATAAACCTCCATATCCTTTACCATTATTTTCGCCTTTTTTTTCACCTTTTCAAAGGCAAGATTAGAATTAAAATTTAAAAGATTCATCGAACTATGTAATAGAGTACATTCCATAAATCCAAAGCTATTTTCCCCACCCACTGGGTTCTTCTAGTCATTTATGGGAATAGGAGTTTTTGAGAAATACATGTATACATACAAATACACTCATATACAGTATGTTTTAATCGATATACGTACATATAATACAGTACATGTATAATACAATGCGCTTCAAATTCCTCCTCCACTCTTCCCGCATTCCCGGTCGATGTTTTTAGGGTTTGAATTTTAGGGTTTCTTTGGGAACTCTGTTTCTGTTGCGGTTTGGAATTTCTGGGAGTGGAAGAGGACTAGACACAAAGAAAGAGAGAGAGAGAGAAAGGAAGGAAGGAAGATGGCAGCAAGAGCAGGCCGGGTGTTGAGACAGCAGTGCCAGAAGCTATACTGCACTTCCTCATCGCTTGTTTATAAACCTCCTGCTGCTCACAAATCTTTGGAGACTCAAGAGGTGGTGCTGGCAAGAAACTGTGACTCCATACCTGGATTGTTCAGAAGTGCTAATTCCCTATTTTCTCAAGGTTTTTTTTGTTTCCTTTCGTTTTCTCCTGAATATCAGCATAAGAAATCTTTGTATTGACTTGTTTCCCGAAATGAGGAGTTTACTAAAAAAAAAATTGGATTTGAAAGCTTGGTGGTGCACTGCTCAGTCATGACCTAACCCTAGAAGTTTGAAGGAGATACAATTCATTATCGTTAATGTATGGTAATGATTGACAGAGAGTACCAATTTCAGGCTTCAAAAATTCCTGCTTCTGGCTTCTTTCTCAATCCAGAGTAGCACTCTCATACTAAGTTTCTTCCAAGAGGAGCTCAATTCTCAAATTGCAGGAGAAATCTATTTGAATCAATTGATCTCAAGCTCTAAATTTGACCTACATTTCCCACATACATCTTCCCTTTACATCCATACCAGGAGTTTCTGTTCTAGCCTTTCTTTTGGACCAAGAGGCCCAAGATGGGCCATGTTGAAACCTTATAAGCCTGTCATTTTGTTTGTCATCATGTTCTTTGAAGCATCAAGCTGAATCTATAGAGAGCTGCTGGTTCACCTCAGTCTTGCAAACTCAGAACCCTAATTTGTAGATGTCTATACAAGAAATTAGGTTTTCCTTTGCAAAAAAGTGGGTGGCAGGCAAATTTTCCTTGTTAAATCGGCGTGGAAATTTTTTTTCAGTAGAAGATTGAAGGATGGCCCACAACATTTTGGTAATAAGGCCAAACAAAGTCCAGCAGAAAAATTAGTTATGTGAAGAAGTAGCATGTAATTAGGTGTTGAAGGCAGCTTTTGATTGTTGGGCACCTAAACTTTGAATAGTCCTTGCAATGAGTTTTGAGAGGAACATGCTTCTTTTCTCCTGCCTGCAGGGGGTGCTTTGTATATCCAGCGAGCAGGAATAAAGGCAGTAGGGGAGGACACAGACTCACATGATGATTTCAGACCTGTACATAGGGACTCTGCATCAGTGCCTTCAGTGCATGAACTTATAGAAAAGGTAAAGTGACAACAATTTTTGTTGTTTTTGTTGTTGTCTCAGTGACAGAGATAAGCAAGTTGTGCAGGTTATGTTAGGTCTGACACTTGCCTGTATGGGCATGTAGGACATCAAGGACAATCCAGTGATGGTGTACATGAAGGGGGTTCCAGATGCTCCTGAATGTGGCTTCAGCTCTATGGTTTGCAAGATTTTGGATGGCTATGGTGAGTTTCATCTCGTACTCAGTTCAACTTTTATATCTTTGGATCAATTCTTTTGTGAAAGACACAATACAATGATCAATTGAGCAAACGGTCTTCTCTTGTCCTTGTCACATTAACCAGACCTTGGGAGTGGGGAAGTGCAGGGGTAAAGTACAAGTCAAGAAATGTATTAACAGACCAGGAACTTAGAGAAGGCATCAAAACCTTCAGGTACTGAGGTATACTAGATGCAAATTGATTGATCTTTGTAAGCCAGAGGGTAGATCCAATGCATTTACCCAAGACCCACTTGGAAGTCTATTTGTATGAGTTTACATTACAGCTGCCCAGCCTAATAGGAGCCTGAGTTGATGAGCATTTCTTCCTCTAGTGAAACTCTGACATATATGGGTTCAAAGTTTGCCTTTTCAGTAAGGAACTTAAGGGATCCTGCCTATTGGGGTTGATTAGTAGTAAAGTGTATTGATCAGAAGATCATTCATGCAGTTAGTGGGTGATTATAGGCACTGAAGTAGGCAAAGAGGCTAGGAAGATGTGAAATTGCAAGAAGTATGGGTTTAAGGAATTTCAACCCTTGTTCCTCCTTCACTTGGATCATACTAATGAGTTTCTGCACTTAACAAGAAAGGAAGGAAGTAGTGTTGACTGGAGGATAGGAAGGGGTGCATTGAGTCTGTTTAAGAAGATCATGAAAAACTAGGAGAAGTCTGATGATTGCCTAATGTGACTTGTTGGTTTTTCTATGCAGTAATTGGCCGACTATTCCTCAAGTCTATGTAGATGGTGAGTTTCTGGGAGGGTCTGACATCCTGATGTCCATGCACCGTGTAAGATTCTCTGCTTATGTGTTTTGCTATAATTTGAGTATTTGCTGTTTGAAATGATGTAAACTTTCTCAACTCTGCAGCTTGTCTTAATGTGTGCTCTTGAGACCTCTGATTTTGGTAAGGTTTTTCGTTAGAGAAAACTCTAGTTTGAGGAGTCTTTGTAAAAGGTTCATTTGAGAGGCACCGGCATCACAAAGGCTGGCAATGACACTGTTTTTTCCAACTTTTGTAGATTCTCATCATTTTGCAATGGATGTTTTGTTAGTTTCTGTTGTGTGAATGTTTCTCTGAGATTTTACTTCTGGACTGTGTAAATGTATGATAGGCCTTAGCCTGGCTTGTGAATGTGGACAGTCAGGGGAGCTCGAGAATAAGTTGAAACATCTGAGGAAGGGTTCTTGATTGGTGGCGGAATATGTATTTCCAGGGTGAGTGAGATCATACTGAAAAAGTAAGAAGCTTGACTTGAGCAACCAGCCCTTCAAGTTGATAGCATTGATGTAGTGCTGGCACTCAGGGTGAAAGGCTCACGGTGGTCAGCTTTCATGTGAAGGGTTCACTCTTGGAATCTGCATGCAGGGACAAACAAATTATGCCAAAAGTTTTGTGCAAGAGTTGATGTATCCTTAGGGATTTAGGTCAGGAAATCAGGTGGTTTTCTTCTGTACATGGTTGGGTGTGTCTCCTGACACTTTTGCAGGAAATGAGTATGGGGACATGGTCACATCAGAAACACAGTTCAATTTGTTCAAAAGAGAGAATTGGTTCTGAATATGTGTATCACTTCAGGGGTAAAATTATGGCATTGTAATTTAGATGAGAACTCAACAAACCCTGGAGCCCGGCAAGGATACACTTCGAATGGGTTGCGAATTGATTTAAGTGATGCTATTGTACAGATCCTTGAAGAATGTCAATAGGGCCCTCCAAGTAGATGTCTGAAAGGACTCAAAGCTTTTAGATGTTGCCAACCTTTTGTAGGAAATAGTGGTGGATTTGAACTCTTTTTTGGGGGTTGAAGGTAATGCAATTCATTTCATTTTTGTGACATGTGATTGAATATATGTGTCTTGATCTGTTACTCATATACTCATGTTTCGAGTTCCATGTACCACTTGTTGTAGCTTAGACTTGATGACATCAAACTGTGTGTTCTCATAAGACTTGTTTTCCCCTGTAATCTCTGGGGTGCGAGCCAACATCATGGACTGAGTCTTTCCTCTACTTCCAGAAAATGCGACAGAAACTCAGGAGGATGCGGATGATTGTATAATGGTTTTCCTGAAGCCAATAAAGTCAGTGGGTTGTCATGGCAGCTTGTCACTCCTATTCAGGTGATGTTCCAATACTGAAGCGACTCTTTGATGAAGATGATATCCATACTCATTGTCATGTTCTCTTCCAAAATGTTGTGAAGATTTTACTGCAAGCTTGTGGATGCCTTCTCAAAGGTTGTTTCACCTTTTTGATCATTAGCTCTGTGAAGTGACCACGATTGAGGTTCACTAGGATGAAATCTTTTTTCTTTGGAGTTCCAACTTGTCACGACCTATGCAACAATGGTTCTGAAAAATCATGAGGTGTCCTCATTTCCAAAACCCAAATCAGTTTATGGAGTGTGATCCCATATTTTATGGCCATTTTTGTAATGATGGCCACAATTCTACAGTAAAAACACCACAGTGAATATTATTCTAACTTGTGGGTGGTTCCACACTAAACATAAAATGTTCAGGTGTCTCAATTTTGAATATTAATTGGTGTCCACAATATTTTTGTCATAAGCACCAAAAAATGCAAATTAAATAATATCAAGGCAAATTTAATATATACCGTAAGTGTAATGGAATTTTGTATCTTACCTTTCTATTGTCATAATTGTCAATCTTCAGTTAAGGTCTTGTATGTAACTCCTAAGTTGATAATCATTTTTAATGCAAAGTTTTATTTTATGCACTTCGGTGAAGTTGACAAATATTTCACATACTTTTTTGATAGATTAGGTATATCCCTATGCATGTAGTTTTTGGTTGATATTGTTGCTAGTATTAGTTAATAAATTTTTTTCTTACATTTCGGTTAATTAATAGAAAAGAAAATAGTTGCCAAGATCATCACTATCTAGTTCTAGGTTTTGGGTTGGTTTTGGGTTCGATTTTCTAGCCTGTTTCATTGAGACTTAAAAGTATTTTTATGTGTTGATTACTTTAGGAATTATAGGTTTGTATATTGTCTTGAAAAAAAGTCTAAGACAATTGAAAAATCTGTTAAAATAAGAACAGAAAATGAAATGCAAAGATTACACATAAATAATTTGAGGAGAATTTGTGAGCAACTCTAAATAAATTGTAAAATAAATATTAACCATAAAGTTACATTACCATGTAGACCTTTAACAAATTCAACAAAATGAAGAGCTTCTTGTGGAAAATAAGAAAATAGTATGATTATCAAAAATGCATGCAGTGTGTTGTTGAATCAATGAGTGGAAGATCAATTAGTAACTTTTTAAAAATTTGCTAATTAAATTGATAATATTAGGATTAAATGGTACTTTTGTTTTCTTTATGTGTCATAAATGTTTAAGTTTCATGGTTAATGACTTGACAATCACCTTGTCAAACTTTAATGTGGTTAGAAATTCTTTGAATTTAAAATGTTAGTGTGTTCCCCATAAGTTTTGTTTCCTTGTAACAATGTTTTTTTTTTTCCCTTTGGAATTTTTTAATTTTCGCTTTTTAGTATTTCTACCTCTCTCTCCAACCAAGAACCTTGCCATGTTGCATTTTTTTTTTACAATTTGATATACTAATCAATTCCACATTTTGACATGCATTTGAATTAGCTTAGTATCTCAAAATTCATTTCATCTAAACCTAATCCTCTTTAAACACCCTTCCTTTTCCTTTACAAATCGTTTTTTTCATTTTCTTTTCTATTGAAGAGATATAGAATTAATTAAAATATTACATGTAAAATCATTTTAAATCAATGGTGTTACATTAAAAGAATGTAATAATCTCAACCTATATTTCTTGTAGCAAAACATCCCTAAAACAACAAATGACATTACAAATTTGAAACTTAACAAAAATAGAACAAAATAATGTTATTACTATTTTGAAACCAAATAAAAATGCAACAAGATGATGTTAAAAGATATTACTAATTATTTAAAAAGCTCACAAAGATGTAACAGAATAATTTTAAAGAAACATTAATTAATGATTTTTTAAACCTAATAAAAGAGCCAAAAAATGTTTAAAAAAACATTACTAATGATATTGAAAACCTAACAAACTAATGATAATTTTGAAAACCTAATTGAAATGTAACAAAACCTTACACCAAATAATTGGCCTTGAAAATAAAACTTACTTTTTAATATTTAAAATTATTTTTAGTGCCAAAAATCATTGTAATTGATTTTTTCATCTTCATACTTGTTCAAAAATCATGAAAAAATAGTTGTGCACATTACCTCATTAAAAGATTTTTCTATTGATGTCAAGAATGCAACCATGGACCCCATTATTCAAAAAAAATATGACAATGTGATTTTTAAAAACTTTTTAAAAAATAAATAAAGATTAAATCCTTTCAATAAAAATTATTATATTTATTTACAAGTAATATTTATAATATGTAAAAATTTCACAAAAATAGGAATCAATGTATGAAATAAAATTTCATAATAAAATAGAAACCAATTAAAAGTAAATTCAATCTTTGAAAAAGGTACCATTTCAAAATTACCATAATTAAATAATTTTTTTATAAAAAACGATTTGGTTCAAATAAAGAAAATAATTTTTTTTCAAAGAAAATTTTATTTAAAATATTTTTTCGATGTAAAAAATTGAAAATTCAATTAAAAAATGAATGTTCAATTTTTATGAGAAAATTGTCATTTTTATTCTTTTGTTGAAAGTTCTTTTATAAGGAATCGATTTGTTAAATTTTCATTTTTTGAATCATTCAAAAAAATGGAAATTGAAATATAACAATTGTTAAAATTATTAAAATTGATGTAACATGTTGTTTATGTTAATTGCTACATTAACATTTTGATGGAGACAATAATGCACCATGCCATATTTAACATGTACATAAATGTAAATTTAAATCTATTATTAATAACATTCAATATCCTTTATAAGCAATATAACTAAAAATAGTAACCTACAACAAACATAAACAATCCAAACCTTGGTTTATTAAATTAAAAAATTTACAAATTTATTCAAGTGCAAAATATGTACACGTTTTCACCATTAGAAATCTTGAAATATGTAACCATTCAATTTGCAATTTATATGCAATTTTCTATCATTTGCAACATTGTTTTATCATTTTCACAACTAACGGCCATCTTTTAAAATTTATGACTATTTTTGCGACTATGCATGATTACTAAATTGCACAACCTTCCATATTGACTAGCTTTTTGTATTTTTCATCCAAGATTCCTAGCTCTTATGTTCATTTAGTTGCAAAATCAGTTACAACTTGGTTACTTATTATTGTATGTTTATACATTTAATGCACACTAAAGTTTTGTAGACTACATTAAAAATATATTATTTAGCTTTTATTCAAAATATATTAGACACTTCTTAAGCATATTTAACATATTAAGGTGCATTTAAATTGTATTCAAGGTATAATAAACAAACATTAGCCCATATATGGGCATTTTAAATTGAAAAAAAATCATTTTGATTTTTTTTCGTTCATTAAAAATATACCATCTATATTAAAGTACAAGTAAATTATCATAGCAAGATCATATTAACATGATATAATCATTATTAACTGAAAATTAATTTTTGATGAATTATTATTATCAAATAATTGATTACTTAATATAAATAAAGATATTTAATTATTTAATTATATCTTAAATAATAAAATAATCAATTAATATCTATTATTTACTTCAAAACTTTTAGTTGGTTAATTAAATATTAGATCATATATTGATACAAAAATAAATCATTATTCATGATTTACTCATATTTGTCGCAACCCCACTTTGGCCAAGTGTTTAGGCCAGTGTGGGGTGAAGCCCAACACTTGGAAAAGCCGGAGGTTTGTAGTCCTCCAGGACTCCCGAATGTTTAGAGCTCGACAGCAAGGCCAAAAACACCTTGCATTGAGGTGTTCTTGGTGTCATTGGAAAGGTCTTGAAACGTAGATATCGAAAATGGCCTCGCATTGAGCATTCGGACATCTGCAGCCCAAGTTATGGGCAAAAGAAGGGCCGGGAGTCAAACTGACAGTTTGACTCACGACCACTAAAAGTCGGGAATCGACCTCTTCCCAATGTCCTAATTGATAGTGCAACACGGCGTTGGAAAGATCTCGACAAGGGCTACAACTTTGGTTTAGACCTCGTCACGATCAGACTTCACAATTGGGAGTTATGGCCGTTCAAAGTTCCGGAAGTCCAGCTGGGACAGTTTCGGGACCCCATTTCGGGAGTCCCAACAAAATGTGCCATTTGGATGTAGCCTCAGCGACCAGCCGCAGATAATACTATAGGGAGTAAGGTGGTGGCTTACTCCCGAGTCCGGGCCGTGGTGAGTCTTGTGTGTCTAAGTGCTCGTGGCAAGTCCCAACACCCAAGGGTGTCCTGAATGCTAAACTAACCTTTTGTGGTTGGTTTTTTTGGATGCAGATTCACACGAGCTAAATTAGTCCCTCTTCCTAGTCTAATCCCTGGGCTCCCAACTCGACCCTCTACCTCTTTTTAGAGTTGGAAGCCAGGAGCGTGCTACTAAATCACAATTTTCGCAACTTGACTTTGTGAAACCCTCAAGTGGGTTTCACCCCGTGACTTGGGAGCGCGTCAATATTAATCAATTGATTAGTTAAAAATAAGTAATAATAGTTAGTTAATTAAGTTTTTTTTAAATATCAAAATATAAATAGGTTTATAAAAAGACATTATATATTTATGTTTGTCATTGAATGATTTTTTTGGTAATTTATTAGTTATTACTTAATATTTCATACTTAATTACTATGAAATAACTAATTATACTGAATAATTAGTTCAATAAAGTAAACATTTGACTATTTATTTAGATAATCATGTATCTGAGTATTATTTATTTAATAATTCTAGAATATCTGATTAATTCTGAAATATCTCAATAATCTGAGTTAACTAATTAATAAGAATTATTGTTAATAACTAATGACTACTAAGTAGTAAATATTTAGTTAGCCAATGAAAAATAAATAATAAATTCTTCACAAATTAAATTGTCTAGTTATTATTAAACTGATTGAATATTGAATATTATTGTCTTAATACTATTAATGTTGAGAATTCGTTCATGAATTGATTAATTAATTAGATGTTAAGAAAAGTTTTTGAAATAAATATTTTTAATTTTTAATTATTACTATGCATTGATAGATTAGTTATTGGAATCTATGAAATAATAAAGATTAATGTTATTTCTAAAATTATTAAGATAATTAAGATTAATAAATACTAGGTTGTTTTGTGAGTGGGTGAGTGGTGAGTGGGTGGGTAGGTAATTAGTTAGTCAGCTAGTTATTTATTTCTTATTTTAATGTGTTATTTACAAAATTAAAAACAAGCACAAAGATTGTGGGAAAAAATAAAAATCGTTGTAACTAAATTTGCAACTAATGTGCAATTAAATATTTAACCTATATGTTTTGTTTTTTAATGTCACCTTTCAAAGTATATAAAGAAGGTGTATTTTCTTTTGATTTCACACTAAAAATTATGTGTCATTTAAGATGAGCTCAAAGAAGCTTAACATTAAAGGCTAAACATAAATAAAATAAAAATATTTATATAGTTACTTTTTAATTCGTTTACCTTTCTACCTTCTTACCTACTTACCTACCTTCCGACCTCGGTACACACTTAATTTTACTTACCTACCTACCTATGTAAATAAATATTTATTTTAATTTATTTTCCCAAAATTCAATCAATATGCCATGTGGCAACTTTGATTGCATCATGTGTCACAATCTAGATACATATGAATTGAACAATCATCATGGATGGTTGTGATCATCATGGATGATATTTCAATTAAAAATTAATTTGAATCCAAAATTCTTCCTACTATCCAAAATTTGCTTTGTCCAAGTGTCATGTTATAAAATGTTGAAATTGCACCATGTTGATTTTTCTTAATGAGGTTGTTGTCTGGACTAAACAAGGACATGTTAAGATTTAAATCAAAAGGGAGGGTGTGGGAATCCAACTAAGTAGAAGGTTAGACATTTGCATTAAGTTGGTTAAATTATTTTAAGCAGAGGATAAAGGCGGAGATACCTAAAATGACCTTGCCATAACTTTTCCAGTAGATTTTGCTATATTGATGTTATTGTGTTAACCAAGAGTTGGGATAAAAGAGGTTTAAAAGGGTGATTACCAAACTATGACACCTCTTGGATGTTCTTCAAGAGGGCAAGGGGGAGTGACTTAGGTAAAGGCATTAGGAAGGTGCTAATTTTGTGCCCATCATTTGTAACTATTTTTTAATCACAAATTGACATTATTTACTAGTATTTATTTCAAGATGTAATTCAACATTGTACATCCAATATTTTTTTTAGTTGCTTAATAAATATGTTGATTGCATCAACATAATATAACCAATAAAAGTAAGCATATTTCTATATATAATGCATTTGGCTGTAGTGCAATGTATTACAAGAAATGTAAATATTAAGATCTAAAACTTTGGTAACATACAACATAATGTAATAAATACAACAAGTAACAACATATTATATATCTAATTCATAATACAATAAAGTTCAAAATATGTAGATTATAATATCTAATACTTTGATAAGTATGGTGAATACATAAAAAAAAGTATAACAAATATAGATAACTATATTTTGAAATAAAATAAATTCATGTAAATAATACGATCTAAATTACTTTGATTAGTATGTTGAAAATATCAACACGACATATAATAAATATGACAATATGTATAATTTAGATAAAGTTTATATGTTAAATGTACTACATTTTTAAAAAAAATTATTACAATAACATTTATTGTTTGTTAAGTATAACAAATGCATCAACCATTAAAGTCAAATGAACTCCTAATAGCAAAATACATGCATGATTTGTACAATATAATGTAAATCAAATAATGGAAGTGATTTTAAGAAATAATAATTAAGTGTAACAAATAAAAAGGTCATTAGCAGTTTTATTTTTGCGCAAAATTTCATTCAAATGTGAAATCCAATAGCTTTATGCAAATTGTGTGAAATAACATTTTTTTGGGTTTTCAATATAAAAGGCTTAGATTTTTACATGTATTCTCATTCATTTCTCTATGCTAGTGCAAATCCATGGTCATATTTTAAAATGTTGTTAACATTATTTTTTAAATTGTTTGCAATCATTTACCATGTTAATAATAGAGCTAACAAATAACAATTATTTATATTGTAAGGTACATGGGATGCAAGAAGGGCAATTTACAAATCTAAATCCACAAAGTTCATAATTATATTCTAATCTTCAACTTTCCAAAAAGCTATTCCAAAAAGTATTCAAGTTAGTACTACTTGGACTATGTGGTTTTACTTTTGTTTTAATGGCAATTAGATGGTATTGCATCAAAATTTTACAAAATTATAGTTGGTATAAAATAAGGTTTTGTTATTTCAAGCATATATATATTTGTTTAGGTCAAATAAAAGAATCACCTTGTAATTGATCTTTTTGTAATCACATATTATGATTGACATTTGGTTCATAATGAAAAATATACCAACTATGTTTTGTTGGGAGGGGGTTCAACGAAAAAAAAGAAATTTGGTTGTAGTTAAAGCATTTGTTATTTGTCATGTTTACTTCCTTCCATTGAGCATTAGATGGTTGACATACAATTGTAGGGTTAACCAAAAAAAATTGACACATTGTAAAGAACCATTATAATGGAAAGGAACATTTCACAAATCATTAATGTTGATTTCTAAAAGGTTAAAATCATGATCCTTTAAACCAAAAAATTGATCTACAATATGTTTTCTTTTGCAAGATGTTTTACAACATGTTTCACAATAATCAATGAGTGAAAGTGACATGTTTTGTAAAGAATACATTGTTTGATGAGTTTGTTAATATTGCATTTTATCAATTCTTCTTTGGCACTTAAGTAGATAAGTAGGTAGGTGATAAGTACATGCCTTCTAATTCTATGAAAAACATGTTCAAAATAAAGCATAAAAATGATGAATAAACTCTTGGTTTTTAGATTTATTAACAACATTTTCACTATAGTCTTGACAGGTATTCTACCTATAGGTATTAATTAGATCTTGTTATGCAAACCTTCAATCCTTTTAGTTTCTTACTCACAATTTGTACTTGTTTTAACACACACAAACCAATGCATTCAAAACATCAAAACTTGCAAAGAAAAATTATACATAACCAAAATAGTGATGAGGGGAAATGTGGCCCCATTTCCTTCCAAAACCCCATTTGAAACAACAAGAATTCAAAACCTACCTTCTATCCCCATCTGAACCAATTGCCAAATTGCCTACCTATCCAATATCAACTTGCTTACTTATCTAGTCCTATTATACTTACATGTCCATTCTTTATGTTGCCTACCTATTCCCTTAACATGACCCCACTTTACTTTAGATTCCATCCTCAAAATCCTTCATGAAAAAAACGTAATTATTACAAGAGCCTGAATGTCTACTCTTGCTAAGAAACTTATGCAACATCCTACAATAGATTAACTTCAACTTCCTATTCATCATCCATTATCATTCCACATATTGGTTGTGAATAAAAATGTGTACTTTTGTTTAAGATGGAACATCAACTAGTGGTGGTTGAGATGAGAATAATACTAGTTTTGCCATTTGTTCATGCTCCATCTCTAGTGTAAAATGCTCTAGGTCCTATAGGGTTTGTGACAAAATAGTGTATGTTGTGGATTGAAATGACATCTTTTGACTCTCCAAATCCTCCTTTGGTCACTAGAATAAATCCCCCAAAATGCAACCAACACATTTGCAATTATGTGAGTGTCGACTTTCGTTGGTATCCCACAAGTCACGTCGCCATGATTGTGTGGGGTTTTTTCGAATTTGCCCCCGAATGTTTTTGCACCCATGTGTAGCATTGTAGAGGCCTCACACAAGGGAACATCCAAGTTGAAAAACTCACATGGGAAAATATTCAAAGGCATGGCACATTGTGTGCAAACATTAAATTCGTTGTTTAGACCACATGGGGGTGCTAGGGAGCTAGATATAGAATACCTTTTGCAAATGTGTGAAGCGGACAAGGGATTCCTACCTTCTTGTGCTAGTAAAGGCATCAACCGAAAATGGGGCATTAGAAATCGTCATGCAGTGCAACTAATTGTCATTACAACTAGTTTTAATTGTCTTTACAACTATTTTGCATGCTTGACCATTCTTGCAACTATGCTACAATATGATTTGTTACTAATGACTTCTTCATCATACATTCTAAAATTGTTTTCATCCATGATCATGCCCATATGTCCCAATAGTTGTAAATGGAACCAAATTTAGTTGCACCACTAGGGTGTCAACATAGTCCTTAATGATATATATAGGTGTATTAGGAAACTTTTAAAAAGTATGTGTAGTTTTGCTATTTTCATTAGGCTTATAATGAGGGTATGTTTCCATTAGTGTATCTATAAAGTTGTATTTAATTTGTATTTATGCAAAATAACTACCTACCGACCTATATATGCTTGTTTATATACCTAGCCTAAGCTACCAACCTATCTACTTATGTTTACCTACCTATCTAGCCTAGGTTACCAACCTACCTAACATAAGTTACCTACTTATTAATTAGTTGATAACTAATAGTTAATACTTAGTATTTATAGTTAATATTTAATCATTAATAATTATTCAATATATTAGTTATTTGTTTGTTTCTATATGAACTATTAATCAATTATTTATAACTAACTTGTTGGCTAGTTAATTATGGTTAATTAATCAACATTAATTAATTAATATTGATATTATTATTATTATTTAAGAAATTTTAATTAATAACTTAATAATAAGTTAGTTAATTAGTTATTACTTAGATATTAATTATTAATGATTTGAAGAAGGTGTTGCAATTGGTCATTTTTTATGCAAAAGAGGGTGCAAAGTTTTACCTGGGTTCAAGTTTGTATAAATTGAATTTGACAAGTAAAAACTAAAACCATAATTTTTTGTTGCTTAGATGCATGTGCTTACTCCATTGGTTTTGACAGCAAGAGTGTCATGTTAGAAGCAAAGACTCTCATACATAGATAGGAATTGGATGATCCTGGTAGATCAAGTTTGAAGAAGGAAGTCCTGCCATTCCAAAGCTAGTTTTGTGATCCACAACCAAGTGTACGTTATCCTAAGTGGATATGATCTTAATGTTCTAAACTCATCAAATCTGGATCATATTTCTCTTGGACTATTTCTTGATATGGATGTGTTATAGGAATTATAATGGAAGTTTGAAATTAACTGATCATTACAAAGAGGGTTCAAGGATTACAAGTTGAATGTTGTATAAAAGGTTAAGAAAGTTGATACATGCATTTTCTTCAAGGTTTTTTGCTCCTTGTATGTACTTAATGCACATGTTTTAGAAGTGGCATATATCCACTTCTGATTAAAGTATCAAAAACATGGATTAACATTGGTTAAGTCTACATTCTTCTTATTTCACCCACTTTTTGTAAGATAATTATTTAACAATCCTAATCATATTTCTTATTTGACTCTTTGTGAGTTATGGGGACATGTGACTTTCTAGAAACTGAAAAGGTAGTACTTGTTACATGAAGAGTTAGATAAGTTCAAGTATTAGTTATTAGTAGTAGTTAGTTCTTTTTCTTTTAATTAATTACCGCCAACCATCATCGCCAACCATTACCACCACTACATGTAGGATCACTACGGACATATATATAATAAGGATCCCATTCCATGTTGTTGTTGTTCATGTAAGTGCTTTGAAGATAATAAAGCTTTGCATTTTCTACATGGTATCAAAATGATTACATGCTTGAATCTTAAGTTTTTTCCAAAAGAAAATGTTTATTTTGCTAGTGCTTAATTAATGGAGTGTTACAAAAGAGATTTTGCTTTTGCTATATAGAATTTTATTAGTGATAGACTAATAATAAGCTACATAAGCAATCACTTGTTTTAGAATCATGAATGAAAGTCAATTTTCCATGTCAATTTTCCAAGGTGAACAAGCTTGAAAAAGCAAGTAATTATAACATTTGGAAAGTCAAGGTTTGTCAACTATTGTGACAAGGACTATGGGAATTGGTTTGCCTAATGGAACCGGTCGTAGTAACAATGGTACCAATGCATCCCATTGTTCATGCACAAGCCATTGGTTGAAATGAAGGAGTAGTTGAAGAAGTGGTTGGGGTATAGGAAGATGCAACAACACAACAAACAATTACAGCTAAGGTATAACAAACAAAAGATGCGACTTTACTACAATCCAGAAAGGACAAAGTCCTAATTATCTTGATCATAATAATCAAGGATAATCTGATCCCAATTGCAGAAGATCTTCTAGAACTAACAAAAATATGGCGAATGTTGAAGAACTTGTTCGAAAGTCACAATGCAACTCAAACGTTATACCTCACAAACAAATTTCACTCCATGAAAATGGAGGAAGGGACTCGGGTGAATGACTTCATGCAAGCAATTAAGGCGACAACAACCAATCTTGTTTCGATGGAAAAATTATTGACAAAACTGACGTGGTTCATGTTGTCATGAATGTTCTTTTGCAAAGTTGTGAACCAATCATCAAGTCAATAATTGTTCAAGATGAATTACCGGGTCTTGAGAAATTGATGGGAAAATTCATGTTAGAGGAACAAAGGAGGGAGGTACATTTTGGAGACTTAATGAAAATGAAGTTTTGTTGGTGAGTGTCGCGACCTAGCCTTAGGCTCACGACCAAGGCATAAGGCTTGCAAAGGTGCGAGCCAAAACTAAGTCCGGGAGTCGCATTCTCATGCCCCGGGAGTGCAAAAGAGTGTGAGGGAAAGAACCCTCACACTCCCAAGTGAACTCCCATGTTGGGAGTTTGAGTGCCAGTGGACTCCCAAATGTTCAGAGAGTGATTGCAAGGGTCAAACCCAATGGCTCGAGGAGTTCTTTATATCATTAAAAAGATATTGAAACGTAGTTGTTTAAAATGGGCTTGCATCACCTATGTGGACATTTGAAACACAAGTTATGGCCATAAGAAAGGTCGGGAGTCAAATTGGCAGTTTGACTCCCGACCACTAAAAGTTGGGAATCAACTTGATTTCCTGGTGTGCAGGTGGCGTGCAACATACCGTTGGAATGCTATTGACAAGGGCTACAACTTTGCTTTGGACCTCGTTGCTATTAGAGGTTTGCGCACAAAGTTATGGGGCTCCAAAGTCACGGGAATTTCGATTTTGGCAATTTCGGGACTCCCACTTGGGAGTCCTAGGACAAAAAAGTCATTTGGATGTGGGCCTCGTGGAAAGGCACAAAATATACTATAAGGGGGAAGGTGGTAGCTTCCCCAAGTCCAGGCCGTGGTGAGTCTTGTGAGTCTGAGTTTACCCATGGCTTGTCCTAGCACCAAAAGTGCTTCAACTATGCACTAACCACCTTGTGTTGGTTTTGTGCAGGTTTGTGTGAGTAGTTGATGTTTGTCACTCTTCCTAGTCCCATCCTGAAGCTCTAGCACGCCCCTCTACCCCCTCCCCCCCCCCCCCCCCCCCCCCCCCCCCCCCCCCCCCCCCCCCCCCCCCCCCCCCCCCCCCCCCCCCACCACCCCACCCCCACC
>Ga0116227_10006491_pt1 | contig 23673 bp, 16 predicted proteins | sample S1TSphgellanicum_FD_89693 | JGI IMG/M metagenome (GOLD analysis project Ga0116227, IMG submission 89693) | Host-associated microbial communities from peat moss isolated from Minnesota, USA - S1T2_Fb - Sphagnum magellanicum MG | ecosystem: Host-associated > Plants > Peat moss > Unclassified...
GGCAGGCCGTTGGCGGGCGGGCGGATATGGTTGTAGCGGAAGTAATAGGTCGGCTGCCCGCTCTGGCGGTGCAGGTCGAACCATTTCCATGTCGGCTGGCCAAGGAAATGGTCGCTCGACAGTTCGGTCGAGGCGGCCAGCACCTGCGCATCGGTTGCGGCGGGGTAGAGCTTCAGCACTGTTTCGGCATGGGCGCCGAACAGCTTGGTCACGCCCTCGCGGTAATGGGCGATTGTGGGCGTCTCGCTGCCCAGCACCAGATTGCCGAAGGTGTCCTGCGAGTTGGAGCCGATCATCGCGGGCACATGCGCGGCCTGATGCGCGGCATAGGTGGCGTCGAGGCTTTGGGGCAGGAGATAGCCGTCAATGCTCAGCCCCAGTCCGCTGCCGCTGTTGGGGCGGCTGGCGAGGATGGTGTCGGCGGGCAGGGCGCGCAACGCCGCCAGCGAGGTCGCACCCAGCTTCTGGCCCAGTTCTGCCCCGCGCGCTTCCGCGATCTGAAGCGGGGCGGGCCCCATGCGCCCTTCCACCGCCGCGCCGCTTTCGGCGATGACGCCGACGATCAGATCGCGCGAGAGCGGCGAGACGGTCAGCACGCTCATCGAGAAGGAGCCCGCCGATTCGCCATTGATGGTGATGTGCTGTGGATTGCCGCCGAAGGCCGCGATGTTGGCGCGCGTCCATTGCAGCGCGGCCACCTGATCGAGCAGGCCCTGATTGCCCGAGGCGTGATGCGGCGATTCAGCCGTCAGTTCGGGATGGGCGAAAAAGCCGAAGCTGCCGATGCGGTAATTGGCGACGACCACGACGATGCCCTTTTTCGCCATGGCCGCGCCGTCATAGCGCGATTCATCCGCCGCCCCCGCCACAAAGCCGCCGCCATAGACATAGAAGAGCACCGGCAGCCTGTCGCCCGGCTTTGCCCCTGCCGGGGTCCAGATGTTGAGATAGAGGCAATCCTCGCTGTCGCCCGAGGAGCGGAAGCGCATATCGGCAAAGGCGGAGGTCTGTTTGCAGCGCGGTGACCATTGCGTCGCCTCGCGCACGCCGGTCCATGGCGCCAGAGGCTGGGGTTCGCGCCAGCGCAGCGCACCGACGGGAGGATGGGCGAAGGGAATGCCACGGAAGCTGCGCACCCCCTCGATCGTCATGCCATGCACCGTGCCGGCTGGGGCGGTGACTTGAAGCGTATCGGACTGCGTATCGGCCAGCGCTGGGCTGCTGCCCGATTGCGTGCCGATGCCCAATGCGAAAATTATCGAAGCGAATCGAATGCGCTGCATGTGAAACTCCCTCTCCTTTTTCGGAGAGGTAGGCATGCAATGTGTTCCATGTCCAGATTTGTTTCACTCACTTTCGAATCGGCCAATGGTGTTTCGATGAAAATTGCACCGAACAGCACGAAAATTACCCGATGAATCATGGTAGAGGCGAGTTAAAGTGACTAACTTGCTGAAAATGAGTTGCCTTTTGAACTGCTGGGCACTGCCCTAAAAATCGACGGAAAACGAAAACAAATAATTGCTATACGAAAGAATAGTCGATAATTATCCGGCAGCAAACGACACCACATCCCGCACGATATGCCAATCGGCACCGGGAGAGTGGCGCTAGAGGGAGGGACTGCCGTTGACTGGGAACACCACACTCGAAATCCGCCTGCCGTTCAGGCGCAGGGCGGCTCTGGGCTCGACCAGCGCGCTGGCGATGCTGCTGGCCATGGCGCCTGTCGCCCATGCCCAGCAGGCTGACGTTGCAGCACCGGAGACCGCCGCCACTGACGCCTCCGCCGAAAAGGACCGCGAGATCGTCGTCACCGGCACGCTGATCCGTGGCATCGCGCCGGTCGGCACCAATGTCATCGGCGTCACCACCAAGGACATCGCCGCCAAGGGCGTGGCATCGACCGTCGATCTGATGTCCACCATCCCGCAGATCAGCAGCTTCAACGCCTATCAGGCGCCCTCGGCCGGCTTCGGCCAGCCCATCGCCCAGACCAATCTGCGCGGCCTTGGCGCTTCGGGCGGCACCACCACGCTGCTGCTGGTCAATGGCCATCGCATCGTCGGCTCGGGCATTCTGCAGACCTATCCCGATCCCACCGTCATCCCGCCCAACATGATCGAGCGCGTCGAGGTGATCCCCGATGGCGGCTCCTCGATCTATGGTTCGGATGCCATCGGCGGCGTCATCAACTTCATCACCCGCAAGCATGCCTCGGGCATCGAGGTGGATGGCAAGATCGGCTTTTCGGGCGGCTATCGCACCGTCGACGGCAGCATCTTCGCGGGCAAGGAGTGGACCGGCGGCTCGCTGATGCTGTCCTACAGCTATGCCTGGCACAACAACATCCAGGGCGGCAGCCAGCCCTATGTCTCGCAGAACAACACGGCGCAGGGCGGCACGGACCGCCGCGTCTCGACCTGCGCGCTCACCAACATCATCGCCAATGGCGTGACCTATGCGCAGCCCAATCTGGTGGCGGGCACCGTCAACAAATGCGACACCAGCCAATATGCCGACATCTATCCGCGTGAGCAGCGCCATTCGGCCTATGCCGCGCTCGATCAGGATCTGACCGACAACCTTCATTTCAACATGTCGGCCTATTATTCGCGGCGCGACACCACCACGCTGACCGCTCCGCTGGCCACCAATGGCACGATCACCTCGGCCAACCCCTATTTCCAGCCGATCGGCACCGCGACCACGCAATCGGTGCTGTTCAACTACACCTCGGTGTTCGGCGCCCAGGGGCTGAGCAACCCGGCGCGCTTTGAATCCTGGGGGTTGACGCCGACCTTCGAATGGAAGCTGGGGCACAACTGGAACCTGAAGGCCATGGGCAATTATGGCCACAGCTTCAACTCCACCACCGAGCGGGCGATCAACAACGATGTCGCCAATGCCGCGCTGGCCAGCACATCGACGGCGACCGCGCTCAACCCCTACATTCTGTCGCAGACCAACCCGACCGTGCTGGCCGCGATCCGCGACTATCAGAATTATTCGCAGGCCAAGCAGGATCTGGGCGAGGTGCGTCTGGTCGCCGATGGCCCGGTCGTCTCGTTGCCGGGCGGCGATGCGCGCCTCGCCGTGGGCGCGGAATATCACCATGAGGGCATCGAATCCCGCATCGCCTTCGGCCCCACCGCAACGCCCAAACAGAATGCCGTGGCGGCCACGCGCAATGTGAAGTCGGTCTATGGCGAAGTCTTCGTGCCGGTCTTCGGTAACAGCAATGCCGTGCCGGGCATCGCGGGCTTCGACCTGACCGGATCGGTGCGTTACGACAGCTATGACGATGTGGGCGGCACCACCAACCCCAAGATCGGCTTCAGCTACCGCCCGGTGCGCTGGATGACGGTGCGTGGCAATTGGGGCACATCCTTCCACGCCCCCAGCCTGGCCGACACCAGCGGCGCAGTCGACGAGCGCGTCACCTCGATCCCCGTGGCGACCAATCTGGCGCCGGGCAGCGTGGCTTCGGACGCCTTCCGCCCCGTGCTGTATATTTCAGGCGGCAATCCCACGCTGAAGCCGGAAACCGCGCATACCTGGTCGCTGGGCACTGACATCAAGCCACCGATCTGGGATGCGCTGACCCTGAGCGCGACCTATTACAACGTCGATTTCCGCAATGCGATCAGCGTGAACTCGGGCTATTTCTCGCAAGGCGCGGCCTATTGGGCCGATCCCAGCAACACGCCCTATTACATTCGGAACCCCACGCTGGCGCAGGCCACCGCCTTCTCACGCGGGGCGCGGGCGGATAATTTCAGCTCGCTGGCGGGCTTCTTTGGCGCCAACAATCCCTATGCCATCCTCGATCTGCGGCGCTACAATCTGGGGCAGCTCTCGCAGGACGGCATCGACTTTGCCGCCAACATCAACCAGCGCACCGGCTTCGGGGCGATCACCGCCAGCTTTGCCGGAACGTACACGCTGGACCGCAACAGCAAGACTTTGCCGACCTCGCCGGTGGTGGATCAGCTGAAGAATGGCTTCACCCATCTCAACTTCATCGCCAGCCTGGGCACGCAGGTGAAGGGCCTGACCGCCCGCGCCACGCTGACGCATAGCGGCGGCTATCCGATCATCGGCGATGTGTCGCAGAGCCGGGTGGCCTCCTTCAACCCGATCGACCTCTATCTCGCTTATGAGATGAAGCTGGCGGGCGGGCATCAGGCGACGGTGACGCTCAACATCAACAACATCGCCAACGCCTATCCGCCCTATCGCAACTCGGGCAATGGCTATGCCAATGGCTCGACGCTGGGGCGGCTGGTCTCGGTGGGTCTTCGTACCAAGCTGTGAGGGGGAGGGCAGGCGCGCGCCAGACGCGCGGGCCTGCCCTGTTTGCAGAGAGTCCAAAGCGCCCATGGCCCGCCGGATCGCTCCGGCGGGCGCTTTTTGTGGGGCCTGTCATTTTATGGGTCTGTCAGGAAGGTTGCAGGCTGGCCTGCTGCGCCGCTCGGACCACAGCGCGGAAGCGGCGCGGGTCGAGGCTGGCATTGCCCACCAGCACGCCATCGACATCGGCGATCGAGAGCAGCGCCTCGGCATTGCCGTCATGGACCGAGCCGCCATAGAGCAGGCGGATGGTATCGGCGCGCGCGCCCAGCCTGTCGCGCAGGGTCTGGCGCAGGGCGGCATGCATCGCGGCGATCTCTTCGGGCCGTGGGACGCGCCCGGTGCCGATGGCCCAGATGGGTTCATAGGCGATGGTGATCGCGTCAGTGGGCGCCAGATCCTCCGGCAGGGAGGCCAGAAGCTGGTCCTGCACGCGGGGTTCGGCGCGGCCTTCATCGCGGTCTTCCGCGCTTTCGCCCACGCAGAGAATGGCCGCGAGCCCATCGTCCAGCGTGGCGCGCATCTTGGCGCGAACGGTCGTGCTGTCCTCGCCGCAGCCAAGGCGGCGTTCCGAATGGCCCAGCAGCACGAAGCGCGCGCCGCAATCCGCCAGCATCCGGCCCGAGATGTCGCCGGTAAAGGCCCCCTCATGCGCGGCATGGCAGTTCTGCCCGCCGATTGTGGCATGCTCCACCGTGATGGCGGCGGGGTTGATCAGCGTGAAGGGCAGCGCCAGCGCCACATCCACCCCGGTGTAACAGGCCGCTGCGCGGTCGATGTCGAGGATGGAGGGCAGGCTGGAGAGCAGCCCATGCATCTTCCAATTGCCCACGACATAGGGCCGTTTCGCGTTGTCACGCATGGGGCGCCAGCATCGCGAGGGCCTCGCGCCATTGCCGGCGCAGTTTTTCGCGGCTGGCCGGTTCCATGGCAGGAACGATCGGCGCGGCGTGATCCTGCGTGGGCAGGGGCTGGCCGATGGCCTGCGCGGCCATGGCGGCGGCGCCCCAGGCGCTCAGCTCGGTCTGCGCCGGGCGGCTGACGCGGCAGCCCGACAGATCGGCCAGCATCCGCAGCAAAAGATCGTTGCGGGCCCCGCCGCCATCGACGCAGAGCGTGTCGATGGGATGCGGCAGATCGGCCTGCATCGCCTCGACCAGATCGCAGATCTGATGGGCGATCCCCTCCAGCGCGGCGCGGGCCATATGGGCGCGGCGCGTGCGCAGGCTGAGGCCGCAGAAGAGGCCGCGCGCCTCCTCCTGCCAATGCGGCGCGCCAAGACCGGCCAGAGCTGGCACGAAGCTGACGCCATCGCTGTCGGGCGCGCTGGCGGCCAGAGCGGTCAGCGCCTCGGGCCCGTCAAGGCCGAGCATCTCGGCGGCAAAAGCGGCGGCATGGGTTGAAACGGTGATGTTGCCTTCCAGCGCATAGGCGGGTGTGCCCGTTTGCGACCATGCGATGGTTTCCGACAGGCCGGTGGTGGAATGCGGACGCTGCCTCGTCAGCGTCATCAGCGAGGAGCCGGTGCCCAGCGTGACCTTGGCCTGACCCGGCGCGCGAATGCCATGGCCGAAGAGCGCGGCATGGGAATCGCCCATCATCGCGCGGATGGGAATGCCATCGGGCAGGCCCGCAAAGCCGCCCGCCGTCACGCCGAAGGCTGCGTCGGAGGGCAGGATGCGCGGCAGAATGGCCGGGTCTATGGCGAAAAGCTCAAGCAGTTCGTCATCCCATGACGCGGTGTCGAGCCCGAGAAGCTGGGTGCGTGCGGCATTGCCCGCGTCGCAGGCATGGGTCTTCCCGCCGGTCAGCGACCAGAGCAGCCAGCTGTCGACTGTGCCAGCGCGCAGGCGGCCCTGTCGATGCGCCTCACTGACCGCGACCTCATGATCGAGCAGCCAGCGTAATTTGCCCGCCGAGAACATCGGGTTCAATTGCAGCCCGCTGCGCTGGCGGATGGCGCTTTCATGGCCTAGTGCCCGCAACCGCGCGCAAATCTCCGCCGAGCGGCGGCATTGCCAGATCACGCAGGGGGCCAAAGGCTCGCCGGTAACGGCATCCCACACCACCACCGATTCCCGCTGGTTCGAAATGCCGATGGCGGCAATTTCGACCGGCCCGGCGGCGCTGACAGCTTGCTCCACCGCCTTGGCCACACTGCGGCGGATGCTGTCGGCATCCTGCTGGGCCCAGCCGGGGTGGGGATGCTCGACCTGCGTGGGTGACGAGCCGCTGGCCAGAATGCGGCCATCGCCCGCCACCAGCAGCGCCTTGGTGTTGGTGGTGCCCTGGTCGATCGCCAGGATCGCGCTTTCCCCCATGGCTGCGCTTACCGGTCGAGTAGCTTGCGGACGCTGGCCGCGATATGGTCGGCGGTGAGCCCGGCCTGCTCCATCAGGAACTCCGCCGAGCCGGTGGGCTGGAAGCCCTCAAAGCCGAGGATCTTGAGGCGGCAGGGGGTATTCTGCGCGATGATCTCGGCCACGGCGCCGCCAAGGCCGCCGCGCACCGAATGCTCCTCGGCGGTGACGATGGCGCCGGTCCGCGCGGCGGAGAGGATCGCGGCCTCATCGAGGGGCGACATGCTGCTCATATTGACCACGCGGGCGTGGATGCCCTCCGCGGCCAAGGTTTTCGCGGCTTCCAAAGCGCGGCACACCACGGTGCCATTGGCGAGGATGGCGGCATCGTCGCCCTTGTGCAGCACCTCGGCCTTGCCGATCTGGAATTGCGCATCCTCGGGGCGCTCCAGCGCGGGCACGCCCATGCGGCTGATGCGGATAAAGACCGGGCCTTCCGTGGCGGCGGCATGGCGGATAGCCTGCTCGGTCTCCCACGGGTCGGCGGGGACGATGATGTCGATACTGCCCATAGCGCGCAGCCAGGCCACATCCTCGATGGAATGGTGTGTCGGGCCGAGTTCGCCATAGGCGACGCCGCTGGAAATGCCGCAAAGCTTCACATTGGCCTGCGAATAGGCGACATCGGCCTTCACCTGCTCCAGCGAGCGGCCCGTCAGAAAGCAGGAGGCGCCGCTGACAAAAGCGACCTTGCCGCCATTGGCCAGACCCGCGCCGACGCCGATCATAGTCTGCTCGGCAATGCCGACATTGATCAGGCGTTCGGGGAATTTATCGCGGAATTTGCCCAGCTTGCTGGAGCCCACGCTGTCATTCACCACGGCGACGATGCTGTCGTTCTCGGCGCCGAGCGCTTCAAGCGTGGCGACATAGGCGTCGCGGCAATCGAACAGCCCGGTCTTGGTTGCGGCGGCGCTCATGCTTCCAGCTCCTGCATGGCCTGGGCGAATTGTTCGGCATTGGGGATGCCGTGATGCCAGGCCGCCTTGTTTTCCATGAAGGACACGCCTTTGCCCTTCACCGTATGGGCAATGATGCACAGCGGCTTGTCGCGCGCAAGCGACCCGTCGAGCAGCGGCAGCAGCGCCGCGATATCATGGCCGTCGATCTCCTCGACATCCCAGCCGAAGGCGCGCCATTTGTCGGCCAGCGGCTCCAGCGTGACGGTGTCCTCGGTTGAGGCGCCCTGCTGCAGGCGGTTGCGGTCGACGATCAGCGTGAGGTTGGAGAGCTTGCGGTGGCCTGCGGTCATCGCCGCTTCCCAATTGCTGCCTTCCTGCAGCTCGCCGTCGCCGGTGGTGACGAAGACGCGGTAATCCGCCCTATCGATCTGCCCGGCGATGGCGATGCCCACCGCGACCGGCATGCCGTGCCCGAGCGGGCCGGTGTTGGTCTCCACGCCGGGGATCTTCACCCGGTTGGGGTGGCCGTTGAGGCGCGAGAGCGGCTGCATATAGGTCGTCAGCTCCTCCTCGGGGAAGAAGCCGGCCTTGGCCAGCGTGCTGTAGAGCGCGCCGGTGGCATGGCCCTTGGAGAGGATGAAGCGATCGCGCGCCTCCCAGCGCGGATTGGCGGGGTCGTAACGCATGGCATCGAAATAAAGCGTGGCCAGAATGTCAGTGACCGAAAGGTCGCCGCCGGGGTGGCCCTGCTTCGCCTCAAAGGCCATGCGCAGGGCGCGTTGGCGCACCCAGCGGGCCATATCGCGCACGTGAGCGGCGCGTTGGGCGAGGTCTGCGCCGGATTGCGACAGAGGTTGGGGCATGGGCATCGACTCTCCTTATCGAGGGTCTGGCTATCGCAATCGAAAGTTATTGGCAAGGGAATGACTTTCGATTTTTTCGTTTCCTTATGTTTTTTGAGTTTGTGCGCTTGTCAGGGCGCAACAGTCAGGTTAGCTTGGCTCCAACGAAGGCGATCATAAAAGATTGCAAAGAGAGGATAGCCGTGGCCCCCAAGGGACTGAACACCACGCTTGCACTGCGCTTTGGCGCCGCCGCTGCCCTTGTGGCGGCGCTGGGCGGCTGCAAGGTGCTGACGCTGGAGCAGGATCGCCAGATGCGTGCTGTGGCGCAGGGCGGATTCGATGCCTCCGCGCTGGTGGATGGCATGTGGCAGGGCAAGGTGGTTCCGGCGCTGACTTCTGCCGCCGTGCCGCTGGCGCCTTTGGCGGGGCAGGCGAAGGCGGGTTCGCTCGATGCCTATGGCGCGCAGCATGGGCGCCGGGCGTCCAGCGAGGCGCCGTGGGTGTTTATGGTCAGCGCGCGCGGCAAGGTTGTTTCCATTGATCGACAGTCGCGCGCCGGGGTGATGCTGGTGGATGTTGCGGGGGTGGGGCCGGTGTCGGTGGCGCTGGGGCCGGTGGTGCTGTCCACGGGCTTGCGCGATTCCCTGAAGTTTCTGTCCTTCAACGATTTGCCGGATCAACTGGCCTATGGCGCGGTGGCTGGGGCATTGAACGATCATGCCTTGCGCGCGGTGGTGCCGGTGGCGGCGCATCTGGCGCCCGGCGCGCAGGTTGATTTGATCGGCGCGACTCAGGCGCCTGCCGATGGCGAGCCGTGGCAGGTGATGCCTTTGCAGGTCACGTCTTCGCAGGGGGCGGGCGCATGACCGCGCTGCTCTCCGCAAGCGGCGTGGTGAAGCGCTATGGCGGGATCACCGCGCTGCATGGTGTGGATTTCGCCGTGCAGGCGGGCCAGGTCCATGTGCTGATCGGCGAGAATGGCGCGGGCAAATCGACGCTGATGAAGATTCTGGCCGGGATCGAGGCGCCCACCGAGGGCAGCCTCGCCATCGATGGCGCTTCGGTGCAGTTGAATGGCGTGCGCGATGCCGCGAAGCGCGGCATTGGCATGGTGCATCAGGAGTTGAACCTGTGCCCCAATCTGACCGTGGCCGAAAACATCTTCCTGCTCGGTTCGGGCAGCACGCTGCTGGACAAGGATGGCGAGCGTGAGGCGGCACGCGGCCTGCTGGCCCGCCTGCGCCAGACCATCGATCCCGATCGCCGCGTCGACACGCTGAGCATCGGCGAGCAGCAGATCGTCGAGATCGCCAAGGCGCTGGCCGAGGAATGCCGGGTGCTGATCCTCGACGAACCCACCTCGGCGCTGAGCGAGGCCGAGGTCGAGGTGCTCTTCGAGGTGATCGGCGATCTGAAACGTGCCGGGGTCGGGCTGGTCTATATCTCGCACCGGCTGGAAGAGCTGCTGCGCGTGGGCGATGCCATCACCATCATGCGCGACGGGCGGATCGTGGCCAATCGGCCTGCCGCTCAGGCCAGTGTCAGCTGGATCATCGAGCAGATGCTGGGTGAAAACGGCAAGCTGCAACGCGAGGGCCGCGAGCCCTGCGCGGAAGGCGCGCCGGTGCTGACGCTCTCGGGCGTGTCGCGCGGGCGGGACCGGGGCGGCGCGGCGCTGGAGGATGTCGATCTGGAGGCGCGCGCGGGTTCGATCCTCGCCATCTATGGCCTGCTGGGATCGGGGCGCACCGAAATGCTGGAGGTGGCCTTCGGCGCGCGTGCGGCTGAACAAGGCACGGTCACGCTCTGCGGGCAGGATATCACCGGGCTGTCCATCGCCCAGCGGGTGGAAAAGGGCCTGCTCTTCGTCTCCGAGGACCGCAAGGCGCAGGGGCTGTTTCCCAATCTGGATGTGGGGCGCAATATGGCGCTCAGCGATCTGGCGCGCTTTGCCCGCGCGGGGGTGGTTCAGCCCGAGAAAGAGGTCAGCGCCATCGGCCAGATGATCGCGCGGCTGGGCGTGAAGGCGGCCACGCCTCAGGTGGCGATCACCGCGCTCTCGGGTGGCAATCAGCAGAAGGCGCTGATCGGGCGGGCGTTGATGCCGGGCCCGGCGGCCCTGCTGCTCGACGAGCCAACGCGCGGGGTCGATGTCGGCGCGCGGGCCGAGGTCTTTTCCCGCATCCGCCAACTGGCGCAGGACGGGCTGGCGGTGGTCTTTACCACCAGCGACGTGCTCGAAGCGCTGGCGATTGCTCACCGCATCGTGGTGATCGCCAAGGGGCGGATCACGCTGGATGTGGCGGCGGGCGAGGCCAGCGAGGCGATGCTGATCGGCGCGGCCAATGCGGAACGGGCGGCGGTTGCATGAACACTCTGGCGAAATCCATCAGCGAAAAGGGCAAGGCCTTGGCCACCAGCATTGAACCGCAAACCGCCGAAAGCCCGAGCAATGCCATGGCGCTGCTGCTGAAATTCCGCACGGTGCTGGCGCTGGTGGTGGTGGTGGCGATCTTCGCGGTGCTGGCGCCCAATTTCCTGTCGCTGGGCAATGCGCTGATTATGCTGAAACACATCGCCATCATCGCGATCCTGGCCATCGGCATGACCTTTGTGATCCTGACCGGCGGCATCGACCTCTCGGTGGGCTCGATTGCCGGACTGGCGGGGATGGTGGCCGGGGCGCTGATCCTCAACGGCCTGCCGCTGACGGCGCTGGGCGTGGTGATCTATCCTTCGGTGCCGCTGATGGTGGCGATGGTGGTTGCGCTGGGCGCGGCGCTGGGCCTGTTCAACGCTCTGATGGTCAACCGCTTTCAGGTGGCGCCCTTTATCGCCACTTTGGGCATGCTCTATATGGCGCGCGGCGCGGCGATGCTGATGTCGAACGGCGCGACCTTCCCCAATCTGGTCGGCAATCCGGCTCTGGGCAATGAGGGCTTCTCATGGCTGGGCGCGGGGATGGTGCTAGGCATTCCGGTGCCGGTGTGGATTCTGGCGATCATCGCTTTGGGGGCCGGTTTCGTCGCCGCGCGCACCACCTTTGGCCGCCGCGTCTATGCCGTGGGCGGCAGCGAGCGGGCCGCTTTGCTTTCGGGCGTGCGTGTCGATCGCATCAAATATGCCGTTTACGCCATTTCCGGAGCGATGGCAGCGGTGGTCGGCATGCTGGTCGCCTCCGATCTGGAGGCGGCGCATCCGGCCTCGGGCGAAAGTTTCGAACTCAGCAGCATTGCCGCCGTGGTGCTGGGCGGGGCGTCTCTGACCGGCGGGCGCGGCACGATTGCGGGCACGCTGACCGGCGCCTGCGTCATCGGTGTGCTGGGTGACGGTATGGTGATGGTCGGTATCAGTGAATTCTGGCAGATGGTCATCAAGGGCGCGGTGATTGTCACCGCCGTGGTGCTTGATCGTTTGCAGGAAAGGCTGGGTTGAATGGCGCAGGATAAACATGAGGACGAGCATCGTCGCGCTGAAGGCGGCGGCGCCCGCTTCGCCGAAGGGCGCCGGGCCGAGATCATGGAATGGATGCGCGAGGAAGGCAGCGCGCGGGTGCGCGACCTGTCCAAGGCTTTCAACGTTTCGGAAGTGACGATCCGTCAGGATCTGGAGCGGCTGGAGGCCGATGGCCAGATCGAGCGCGTGCATGGCGGGGCCTATCTCAAATCGGTGCCGCATCAGGTGCGCTCGATGGCGCTGCAGCATCATGAGAATATGGACGCCAAGCAGCGCATCGGCCGTGCTGCCGCCGCGCTGGTCAGCGATGGCGAGACCATCACGCTGGACAGCGGCTCGACCACCTCGGAGGTGGCGGCGGGGCTGCTGGAGCGGCGCGATCTGACGGTGATCACCAATGGCCTGAACATTGCGCTGATGCTGGGGGCGCAACCCTCGATCACCGTGCTGATGCCGGGCGGGCAGTTCAAGGCGCCCACTTTGTCGGTCAGCGGCGAGGGATCGGCGGAGTATTTCAACGGGCTTTTCGTGAAGAGCCTGTTTCTGGCAGCGGCGGCGGTCTCGATCGAGGAGGGGATCACCATTCCCTCGCTGGGCGATCTGCCGATCAAGCGGGCGATGATCGCCAGCGCGGAAAAGGTCTGGCTGGTGGTCGATTCCAGCAAGATCGGGCGTCGGAGTTTTTCAGCCATCGGGCCGGTCAGCATGATCCATGGCCTGATTACGGACAGCGGCATCTCGGACGCCGACAGGGCGCGTTTCGAGGATGCGGGAATAGAGGTCATTGTTGCATGAAGCTTGGGCGTGGCACGATTGGTTTGATGGCTGTGGGCGCGGTGGCGCTGGCTGGTCTGGCCCTGTGGGGGCAGGCGGCGCATAAGGCGTCCAATCTGATCGTGGTTATCACGCCCTCGCTGGACAATCCCTTCTTCGGGCAGGAGGCTTTGGGCGCTCAGGCCCGGGCCGCCGAGCTGGGCTATCAGACGCTGAAATTCTCGCATGGTGACGATGCCTTCAGGCAGAGCGAGCTGATCGACACCGCCATCGCCCGCAATGCCGCCGCGATCATCCTCGACAATGCCGGGGCGGAGGCCAGTGTGGCCGCCGTGCGCAAGGCGAAGAATGCCGGCATCCCGGTCTTTTTGATCGACCGCGAGATCGCGGCGCGCGGGGTGGCGAAGGTGCAGATCGTCTCGAACAATTACCAGGGCGCGATGCAGGGGGCTCAGGCCTTTGCGCAGGGCCTTGGCGAGAAGGGCGATTACGTCGAGCTGGTCGGCAAGGAGTCCGACACCAATGCGGCGATCCGCTCCAAGGGCTTCCATCAGGTACTAGACCAATATCCCGCGCTGCATCTGACCGCGCGGCAATCGGCCAACTGGAGCCAGTCCGAGGCCTTCACCAAAGTGCAGTCGATCCTTCAGGCCCATCCCGAGATCAAGGGCGTGATCGCCGGGAATGACACCATGGCGATGGGCGCGATTGCGGCCTTGCAGGGCGCCGGGCGGCAGGATGTGGTGGTGGTCGGCTTCGACGGTTCGAACGATGTGCGCGATGTTATCCAGCAGGGCAAGGCGGTGGCCACGGTGCTGCAACCGGCCTGGCGGCAGGCGCAGTTTGCCGTCGAGCTGGCGGATCGTTTCCTGAAAACCGGCAACACCGGGCAGGATGAAAAGCTGATCATGGATTGCCTGCTGATCACCCGCGCCAATGCCGCGCGGCTGAACAATTTTGCCCTCGGGCACTGAGCCCATTCCACCCGATCTGTGAGAGGATTGTCATGAGCAAACTGACCTTCGGTGCCGGTATCTGGCACTTTGCCACCTATCTCGACCGTTACGCCACCGATGGCTACGGGCCGCCCAAGACGCTGATCGAGATGATCGATCTGGCGGGGCAGGTGCGCGATCTCTCCGTGGTGGACATCAATGCGCCGTGGAGCCCGGACATTTCGGTCGATGAGGTCGAGGTGGCGTTGAAGCGCAACAACCTCTCGGTGATCGGCATCACGCCGGAAATCTACACGCGCGAGTTTTCCAAGGGCGCCTTCACCAATCCCGATGCCGGGGTGCGTCGCCGCGCCAATGAGATGTGCAATCAGGCCGCCGATCTGGTGCGCCGCTTCGGCGCGTCTTACGTGAAGCTGTGGCCGGGGCAGGATGGCTGGGACTATCCCTTTCAGGCCGATTACAAGCAGATCTGGCGCTATTCGGTCGAGGGCATCGGTGAGTTGGCCAGCCAGAACCCCGACCTTAAATTCGTCATCGAATACAAGCCGCGCGAGCCGCGCGTTCATATGAGCTATTCCTCGGTGGCGCGCACCCTGCTGGGGATCGAGGCGATGGGGCTGCCGAACGTGGGCATTCTGCTCGACTTCGGCCATGCGCTGTTCGGCGGGGAAAGCCCGGCGGATTCCGCGCAATTGGCCATCGACCATGGCCGCCTCTTCGGTATGGATGTGAACGACAATCTGCGCAGCTGGGACGATGATATGGTGGCAGGCACCGTCCACCCCATCGAACTGTTCGAATTCTTCTACACGCTGCGCAAGAACAAGTGGGAGGGCGTGTGGCAGCTCGACCAGTTCCCCTTCCGCGAAGATTGTGTCGAGGCCGCCGATATGGCCATCGATTTCCTGAAACATATCGATGGCGCGCTGGACCGTCTGGACTGGGACGCCTTGCAGGCCGCGCAGGACAGGCAGGATGCAATGGGCGCCCAGAAGATCGCCCGACAGGCTCTTTTCGGCTTCTGAATAACCACCGGATGGCAGGCTTCTGCGCCTGCCATCCGGCGTATCAGCGACGGCGCAGACGGATGGTGGTGATCGTTTCGGGCTCCACCGGTACGGTGAAACGATCCCGCCCGGATCGGGGCGTGTCTGCCTGCGCCTGACGGTCGCGCGCGGTGGTCACGGTCTGGATCGACCATGCGCCCGGCACGTTCAGCGCCAGACGGCGCGGCGTGGTGCCGGGGTTCACATGCACGAAAACCAGCTCGCGCCCGTCGGCGCTGGCGCCGCCGATGGTGTCCTCGTCAGCGGGGCGGAACAGGTGCATGCCGGGGCGCAGATAGCGGCTGAAATTCGCCATCGCCCAATATTTGCTCGTGATGGAAACAGGATGCGGCGCATCGGGCGCGGCCTGCAGATCCATCTTGATCAGCCCCCAGTTGGAGCCTTGCTTGCCCTCGCGCGCGCTCAGATTTTCCACCGCCTGCCAGAACACCCATGCGCTGGGTTGCAGATGGCGCAGATCGGCGACGATATGGTCGGCCAGAGCCAGCGCGGGTGCCATGGCGGTGAAGCTTTCGGGGCCGTTTTTGTCGGGTGTATCGTTCTCTGACATCCACAGGCGGATATGCGCGGATTGGGCGGCATCACGCACCCCGGTCTGATACAGCGTGCCATAGCTGTGGACGTTGAGCTGTCCGATCAGCTTGCGCGTCTGCCCCGGATAGGCCGCCCAGTCGGTCAGGAAGGTGTCCGAATTGGTCTCGTCCATCGCCGCGATCTGCGTGGTGAGGCCACGCGCCTTCAAGGCCTGTGCGCTGGCCTCGACCATGGCCGCCTGCCGCGCCGGGTTCCAGTGTGCGCCTTCCTGCGTGTTGGCGGCGAACCAATAATCGGTGTTGGGCTCATTGACCGGGGAGAGGGTGCGGAAGTGGATGCCATGGCGCTTCTGCAATTCCTCGACCGAGCGGGCCAGATACTGCGCAAAGGCTTGTTCCTGCCCTTCGCGCAGATTGTCGTCGCGGCCTTTTTCCGCGCCCGAGACGCGCCCGCTTACGGTCATGAACCATGGGGGCGAGTTGGAGAAAGCCTCGAAGATGGGCGAATCCACGCGGGCTTTCACGGCATCGAGCCACCAGCGCTGGTTGGGGTCGGCGTTCCAGTCCCACATCTGCGGTTGGTCGGGGCGCCACCAGTCATGGCCCGAGGTGCCCGCAGGTTGATGCCAGTAACCGGGCACCGCCGCGCCGGGGCGCAGATAGGGCGTGGTGCCAGCCGCATTGCCGCCGCCGATGTTGAAGCGGGCGATGGTCCAGCCAAGGCCGTCCTTGCCATAGAACAGGTCGGCCAGATGGTCGCGCACCGGGGCGGGGTAGCCGCCGGTCACCTCGGCGAACCATGCCAGCGCCGTGCCCCAGCCCTCGAAGGCGGGGGCATCGGGCTGGCGCTCCGCCGAGAGGGCGATGGTGACGGGTTGCTCGGCAGCTTGCACGGGCGCCGAACCCGCCAGCAGCGCCGCCATCAGCAGAGCACGCGTCCTCATGCGGAGAGCCGATAGAGCAGCGAGCCATGCGCCGGCACATCGCGGGTGAAGATCGCGCCGGTCTGGCCTTCATCCTTGCGCTGCCACAGATCGCGCACCTTGGCGGCGGCGGGCAGGCCGAGGCGGGGCAGGTCGAGCCTGACCGACTTTGCCTTGTCGGCAATGTTGAACAGCGCCAGATACCATGCGCCATCGGGAGCGCGGGCCGACCAGATGGGGGCGTCATCCTCCCAGAAATGCGGCTGGTTGGCGTGGCTCGACTGGTTGACGGCCAGCACTTCGGGATTGGTCAGCAGCGCCAGCGTGGCCGGGGAGAGGTGCCGCAGATCGCCGCCCATGATCAGCGGCGAGCGGGCGATGCTCCACAGAGTCATCAGCGTCTGCTGTTCGTCGGGGGTGAAGCCGGTTTCGCGGGTGCCCATCTTCAAACGGCCCAGCGGCAGCATATCGGCATCGGGCCAACCGCTCAGCCCCTTCATCGCGCCGTTCCAGTTGGCGAGGCGGGTGAACTGCGCTTTCAGCATCGCCCAATCGTCCCAGAAATCGTCCGAGATGCGCCACATCTGCGCATGCTGGCTGGCATGGGCGGCGCGCGACACGGGCGTTTCGCCGGGGGACATGCTCAGCACCATCGGGCGGCCCGAGCGGGTGACGGCGGTCGCGATGGCCTCGATCTCGGGCGCATGGGCGTCATAGGGGCGGCTCAGGTCATCGACCTTGACGAAATCCACGCCCCACGAGGCCAGCAGTTTGAACACGCTGTCGTAATAGGCCTGAGCGCCGGGGCGGCGCATGTCGACGCCATACATGTCCGGGTTCCACGGGCAGATGCTGTTGGTGTCGGCAATGGCGCGGGCGGTGGTCTGGGTGCCCAGAATGGGCAGATCGCGCTCGACCGCGAGGCGGGGGATGCCGCGCAGCAGATGCACCCCAAAGCGCAGGCCCATGGCGTGGACCCGACTGGCCAGAGCCGCGAAACCCTTGCCGCCCGCGCTGGAGGGAAAGCGGTTGGGGGCGGGCAGCAGGCGGCCATGGCCATCCATCGCGGGCACGGGTTTGGCGTTGTAGTCATAGCCGGTGGCGCTGGGATCATACCACTGGATGTCGACGGTCAGAATGTCATAGCCGGAGGGCAGCAGATCGCGCGCCATGATCTGCGCGTTTTCCATCGTCTGCGCTTCGGTGATGGTGGTGGCGAAGCTGTTCCAACTGTTCCAGCCCATCGGAGGCTTGGGGGCCAGCGGACGGCGCGAGGGGGCAGGGGCCGCCTTCACCGCCGTGGCGGCCAGCCCCGTGGCGACGCCGCTGGCCAGCAGCGACCGGCGCGAGACCTTCATCGCACCACCTGCGTCGTGACCATCAGGCTCTTGCCCGAAGGCGGCAGCACCAGCCCGAAAGCGGTTTCATCGCCATTGAGCAGCCGGTCGCGCATCCATCGTCCCTCCACGAAATGTCCTTCCTCCACGCTGACCAGTTCGACATGGCCTTCTGTGCCCAGCTTGGGCGCAAACAGCAGATTGGCCGAGGCGCCGACGATCAGAAAGCGGTTTGCTCCGGCCTGAGCCACGATCACCCGGCCCGAGAGATCCGCATTGCCTTGCCCGCGCGGGCCGCCATAGCCGTCGCGCACCTCGCCGAAGCGGGCCACCGCCTCGATGTTATCGAAGGCGAGGGGGACGTTGGCCATGCCGTCTTCCTCCACGGCAGATTGAGCATGGCCCGCATCGCGCAAGGGCAGCAGGAAGGGCGCGGCATCGCGCAGCAATTGGTAGTCGAGCGCGATGGGTTCGACGACCTCCTGCCCCTTGCTCATGCCGAAACCCTCGTCGATGCCGAATTTGGAAATGCCGAGGCTGCGCGGCTGGGCGACAGTCCAGAAGGCATGGCGGGCATGGGCGATGCTGCCCCCGGTCTCGGGCACGAAGAGCGGATTGCCGGGGATGTCATAGGCCTTGGCGATCTGGGTGTAGGGTGCGACATTGGTGTCGTAATTGTCCACGCCGACCACATCGATCGCCGGGGCCAGCGCCTTCCATTGCGGCAGCAGCCATGACACCGCGCCGCCGCTGGGGCTGCTGTCTCCGGGGCGGAGCAGGCCGGGCTGCTCGCGCGGCCAGACATTGGCATACATCGGCAGATCATAGGCCTTGCGCCCCGCCGCCGCGACCGCGCCGATGTAGCGCGCGGTATGATAGGCCATAAAGGCCTCGGGCGCTTTTTCGGCGTAATTGTCCTGCCATGAGCCTGCCTTGGCGCCGGGCATGTCGGCGGGGACGGGGGCGGTGAACAGGGCCTCGGCCGCTGCGGAGTGGTCGCGGTCGGCGCCCAGCGTGCCGGCCTCATTTTCCACCTGCGCCATGATGATGGTGCGCTGTTTGCCGTCGACCGCCTTGATATGCGCCATCAGCGCGGCGAAGGCCTTGGCATCGGCGTTGCGGCTGGCCTCGGCGATGGGGGAGAGCACGTCGATGGGGTGGTGGTTGGCATCCTCCACGCGCGGGAAGCGCTGCGTGTCGCGCTTCACCCAGGCCGGGGCGTAGGACATTTTCGCGTTCTTCCAGCTGCCGAACCACAGCAGGGCGACGCGGATTTTCTGGGCGCGGGCTTCGGCGATCAGGCCGTCGATGGTGGAGAAGTCGAAACGGCCTTCTTCGGGCTCGATGCTTTCCCAGCCCAGCGGGACCATCACCGTGTTGGCATGGCTGCGCTTGATGGCCGGGGCGAGGGCGTGGAAGGTCTCGGCAAAGCCGCTGGAGTTGTAGAGCTGGATGCCGAGAATCAGGAAGGGTTTGCCATCGACGGTGAGCACTTTCTGGCCCGCCGCGTCGCTGGTGAAGCGGCTGTCCTGAGCCTGCGCGGCAAGCGGCGTTCCCGCCATCGCCAGCAGCCCTGCCATGGCCGCGAGTCGTCTTTTCATCAACCTTCCCCCTCTTGTTCCGGCTCTTTTGGCCGCCGTCTTTGCACGGTTGGGCGCGGCTTGCGCCGCAGGATGCACCGCTCTGATGTGATGCATTATTGTCATACTATAATGGCTTATATGCTCTATCAAGTCAGATAAAAATGCCGTTTGAATGTTGATGGGGAGGGCTGGTCGCCGTGGCTGTGACGGCAGCGATTTGAGTGAATAAGACAATGATTATATTATGGAAAAGTGAGAATCCAGCCACTTCTTTCAGGTGTAAAAACAAGAATCTTCAGGTGCCGAGTAAAAAGTTCTTGTTGGACAAATGATTCTGCTTAAATATGACAAGCGACGATGCACCGCAAAGTGGGCACATCAGGGGAGTGGATCAAACATGCCGCGTTTTCGCTATCGCTATCTCATGAGCGTTTCCGTTACGGCAGCCTGCACGATGCTGGCGGGAGCCCCCGCTTTCGCCGCCGATGCCGAGCCGCTCGCCGCCAGTCCGCTGGCGCAGCAGGCGCCCGGCAGCAGCGCTGCCGCCAGTTCGCCGGACATCATCGTGACCGGTGTGCGCGCCAGCCTTCGCTCGGCTCAGGCGATCAAGCGCAATGCCAATCAGATCGTCGATTCCGTCGAGGCGACCGACATCGGCAAGCTGCCCGACGCCAACACGGTCGAGGCGCTGCAGCGTATCCCCGGTGTGCAGATCCAGCGCCGCTATGGCGAGGGCGCGACCGATTTCGACCACCGCACCCAGCCCGCCATCACCGTGCGCGGGTTGACGCAGGTCAGCAATTTCATCGATGGCCGCGCGGCGATTTCGGCGGCGGGCGGGCGCTCGCTCGATCTGGAGGCGCTGCCGCCTGAGTTGCTGGCCGGTATCGATGTCTACAAGAATCCGCCTGCCGATACGATCGAGGGTGACGTTGCCGGTGTCGTCAACATCCGCACTCGCCTGCCTTTCGATGCCAAGGGGCAAGTCATCAGCGCGACGGTCAAGGGCAATTACTATGACCGCGCCAAGAAGACGGGCGACAGCTTCTCGCTGCTCTACAGCAACCGTTTCGACACATCGATCGGTGAGATGGGTTTCCTCATCAACGCCAGCTACGCCAAAAGCTTCTATCAGCAGGATGCGCTGATCATCGGCGCCTTTGGCGCGGTGCCTGCCGGTACGACGATTGCGGGCGCCCCGGCCAATGCGCAGGTGCCCTATGGCGTGCAGATCTATGACGACAGCGGCAATCGCCAGCGCATCGGTGTGGCGGGGGCCTTCCAGTGGCAGCCGTCAAGCACGCTGCTGGTGACGGCGCAGGCGCTGTATTCGCGTTACAAGTTCTACCGTCAGGGCAAATATTATTACTACAACAACAATGGCAATCCCAGCACCACGCCGTTGAACAATGGTACTTTCACCTTTGACAGCGCTGGTTATGCGACCTCAGGCTCGCTCAGCAATATGGTCTTCGAATCCTCGCGCTTCGATCAGGATCTGACCGATACGGTCGGCAATTACACGTTGAATGTGAAATGGAACCCCAGCAGCCGGATCAAGAGTACCTTCGACTTCCAATATCTGAAATCGACCTACAATGCCGATCGCAACGGCTTTGTGATTTCGCTCTACGACAAGGCGGGCGAGACGCCTTACAACGCCCTGCATCAGAGCATCGTCGATTTCGACCTGCGCGGCTCCAGCCCGGTGTGGAATGTGCGCAATCCGGGCCTACTGTCGAACCCGGCCAATTACGCCTTCACCTATATGGCCGACGCGCTTCAGCGCAACGATGCCGACCAGCTCGCGCTGCGCTACGATCTGGAATATGACGCCGAGGGCGGCTTCCTGAAGAAGCTGCGCGGCGGTGCGCGCTATGCCGACAGCACGGTCGATCTGCGCGGCACATGGAACGCCTTCTGCCTGGTGCCCAGCGGTGCCAATCCGGGGTGCGATGCTGCGGCGGGGACGCCCTTCGTGCCGGTCTCGGCGCATCCTGAACTGGCGATCAGCGGGCCTTCGTCCAACTTCTTCGACGGGCGCACGCTGAGCGGCGGCATCCTCTATCCCAGCTTCGAATCTGGCGCGAACTTGTGGGACAGCCTGACCAAGACCGAGGCCCTGTTCAACACCAGCCCCAAGAATTACTTTGCCCCCGCCGACCTCAACCATCAGACCGAAAAGTCGATCAGCGGTTATGTCAATGCCGACTTCGCCAACAAAGTCTTCGGGCTGGAGTTCGACGGCACGGCGGGCGTGCGCGTGGTCAACACCAAGACCGGTTCGACCGGCGTGATCTTCAACAGCGACGGCTCGATGGCGCCGCTCGATGTGCGGCGCAGCTACACCAAGGCGCTGCCCAGCTTCAACCTGAGGCTGCATCTGGCGCCCAAGGTGCAGGCACGCTTTGCCTTCTCGCAATCCTTCGCGCGGCCCAATTTCGACCAGATGTCGACCAATGTGACGCTCAATCAGGTGACGCAGGTCAGCCCGATCACCGGGCGGCCCAGCGGTTCCTCGGGCAATCCCTATCTCAGCCCGATCACCTCGACCAATTATGACGCCACGGCGGAATGGTATTTCGCTCCGTCCGGATCGCTGACCGGCGGCCTGTTCTACAAGAAGGTCGATGGCTTCCTGGCCAGCGGCACCGTGGTGCGGACGTACAATGGCACACCCTTTGATATTGGCACCACGATCAATTCGGGCAAGGGCACGATCAAGGGCTTCGAAGTCGCCTATCAGCAGTTCTTCGACTTCCTGCCGGGTATTTTCAGCGGGTTTGGTCTTCAGGCCAATTACACCTTTGTCGACAGCAACGTCACCAATCCTTTCGCCACGGCCGGCAGCAACATCCCGACCACCGTGCCGCTGGAGAAGCTCTCCAAGCACAGCTACAATCTGGTGGGGCTCTATCAGAAGGGGCCAGTGTCGGGCCGTCTCGCCTGGAGCTGGCGCGGCACCTATCTGGATACCACCTATGGCAGCGGCGCCAATGGTTTGCCGCAGTTCCAGAAGCCCTATGCCTCGCTCGATGCCTCGGTCAGCTACAACATCACCAAGCATATTGCGGTGTCGGTCGATGCGGTGAATCTGCTCAACCGCATGACCGAGACCTACATCAACACCACCAGCCAGCCGCTGCAATATACGTTGAATGACCGGCGCTTCGGCTTCTCGCTGCGGGCCACCTATTAAGAGACCCTCCCTGGGCCGGTGGGTGTTCAGCCCGCCGGTTCCTTTTTCGGATTTTCGCGCGAAAAGAGGGTGATGATGGCGACAACCGTATCACAAACGTCGGTGTCGCTGCTGCGGCTGACGGGTTGTGAAGAGCCAGTGCTGGTGATCGACGCTGCGACAGGCCAGGCCGAACATCTGGTCGCCGCCGCCAGCCGTTCTCGCTTCGAACCGGCCGAAGCGGTGGGCAGCGGCTATCCCGGCCTGCTGGGCCCCGCGCCGCATGCCTATGTCGATGCCATGGTGCGTTTCGTGCTGCCTTTGCTGCAGCAGCATTGGCAGATCGGCTCGCTCCGTCCCAAGCGGGCGAGGGGCAATTTCTCGCTCGTCACCACCCCGCCCGAGGCCTTGTCCGTGGAGCAGCGCATTCCGCATGTCGATGCCGCCGATCCGCTGCAATTCGCCGCCGTGCATTACCTGTGCGGGGCGGAGCATGGCGGGACAGGTTTCTTTCGCCACCGTGCCTCCGGTTTTGAAACGCTCGATCCGGCGCGGGTGGGCATCTTCAACAAGGCGCGGGATGAAGAAGCCGTTCCTTCTTCTGGCTATCTCACGCAAGACAGTGCAGAATTCGAGATGATCGGCTGCTGCGAGGCGAAGATGGACCGTCTGGTGATCTACCGCTCTTGCCTGTTCCACTCCGGCCTGATCCGCGCTGTGCCGGAGCATGCCGCAGACCCAGCGCGCGGCCGCCTGACCGGCAACCTTTTCCTGCAATGCGAGGTGGCCCGATGACTCACGAACCCCTGCAAAGCATCGCGATCATCGGCGGCGGCACGGCAGGCTGGATGACGGCGGCGGCGCTGGCCCGCGTGCTGGGGCGGCCAGACCTGACCATCACTCTGGTGGAGTCCGAGGAGATCGGCACCGTCGGCGTGGGCGAGGCGACGATCCCGCCTTTGCTGGCCTTCAACAGCTTGCTGAGCATCGATGAAGATGATTTCATCCGTGCCACCGGCGCCACCTTCAAGCTGGGGATCGAATTCGCCGACTGGCTTCATCATGGCCATCGCTACTTTCATCCATTTGGCAACTATGGCGTCGATTTCGGCCCGATCCCTTTTGATGGTTTGTGGCATCGGCTACGCGCCAACGGTGACACCACCCCGCTTGAAGACTATTCGATCTGCGCTCTGGCCGCGCGCCAGAACCGCTTCGATCGACCCAGCGGGGGCACGAACACGCCGCTCGGCCATATCGGCTATGCCTTTCATTTCGACGCGGCGCGCTATGCCGCCTTTCTGCGCGACCATGCCGAAAAGGCAGGCGTGATCCGCAAGGAAGGCAAGGTCACGCAGGTCCATCAGCATGCCGACACCGGCTTTATCGCCGGCGTCGAACTGGCC
>Ga0116227_10006493_pt1 | contig 23666 bp, 28 predicted proteins | sample S1TSphgellanicum_FD_89693 | JGI IMG/M metagenome (GOLD analysis project Ga0116227, IMG submission 89693) | Host-associated microbial communities from peat moss isolated from Minnesota, USA - S1T2_Fb - Sphagnum magellanicum MG | ecosystem: Host-associated > Plants > Peat moss > Unclassified...
GCTTCTAACTTCAACTCATCAAGCAAGGGAGGGATGTGCATTTGGTTGGCCCCAATGTCCTTCCCATGACAATAGTGAACCTTCAAAATGCTCAACTATGCCAAGAAAATATGTTCAACTTTTTGCCAGATTTTGAAGAAAAAAAATATAATTGCCAGATTCTTACAACAGTTTTTCCAGCAAGTAGTCAAAATATAAAAAGATTCTTAAATTTTCTATTTTCATATCTGCTCTGTAGCCAAATTTGGCTAAATCTTGTTGTGGATGATCACCAGTTTGGCTACATCACAAAATTGAAGAACAAAAAAAACCTTGCTCCATACTCCCATTTCAAGTTCACATTCCAATTTCCCTTAAAAGGTAGGCACTTCCAAACTAGGTCAATCTCCTCGAATTCTAATTTCTAGTCCATTTGATTAAAGAGAGAAAAGATGAGCCAATTAATTAATATTTTTGCAATAATTTAACTTCCATAATAACCATTCATAATAACCAAAACTTTGAATTCTAAAGTGATCTCTTCTAGATAATGAAATAAAAGACATGTGGCAATATAAAATTTTGTAATAATAAATCCAGCATCTTTTGCGTATCACAAGAATTTTTTTTAGAAAAAACCAACTCATGTTACATTGTGTATAAAGCCCTAGGACCAAGGCTTTACAGAAATTTAGAACTCCCTTGGCTTCTGCCTTGGGATCCCTTATTTTTGGTAAACCCTAAACCCTATACCTAACACCCAAGTTTCCTTTTCATTTTAGACAAGAAGGACTAACCTAATATTCATCACTCCCACAACAAGGGGTGTGTCACATTGTGGACTTCCCATTTACATTATAAAGTATCTTAATGCAAAAGAAGAATTTTGGAAGCCCAAATATTTCACTATGCAAAAATGTAATCTTCAAAAAATCCTCTAAAAAAAATTAAAATCTTTCAAGATATTATAACTCTACAACTAATTTTAAGTTTCAACACAAGTCATAAAAGTTTGCTTCCCTTTTAGTAGATGTTTCCTTAAATATTGTGCAACCATGTTTTCGCTCATGTGTGGGTCCAAAGGTAGGCGCTTGGTTATTAGTTCGTCTTACCACACCAACATTTTATTTATCATCAGTCCATTTTTTTTCAGCATTATGTATTCGTCTTGGTTTGTCACATCTTAAAGTGGCCCATCTTTCGCGATGTCAATGTGATCATTGACGATCTGGGTATTCATTTGTTTTGATGCCCTTGTGGGAGTGACTGTACAACAACTCACAATACACTTTAGAATATTGTTGTAACTATTGTTTTGGAGAGCGAAACACATGTTCAAAGGGAGGTCTCCCACCTTTTCCCTTGCCGCACCTAACAACGAGTGGATATTTTTATTACTAGAAACGATTTTCATACTTTGATGGACATTATCATTGCTGACCTGATTCACACAAATATGGTGCAACAAGTATCGATGATAATAACATTTAAGAAAAAACATGATCTTACATCGAACAAGCACCGAGTGATAATTTCATCCTTGCTATCGAAATGTATCAATGTTTTCATTTTCATTTTGATTCATTTTTGATCGCTTGTGCACAAATCATCATCGCGTATCATCAACGATCTTCTATTATCTTTGATGTTCACTTCCCGTTATTGACAACGTGTGTCAATAGCCTTGCAATGTGTGCAAGCCATAGTGATTATTCAACAAGCTACAACACTTGGTTGAGATTCTTCATCTCTTACACACATCATAGCTAGTGGACCTCCATCATTAGCCCGATTTGTGATAGATAACAACTTTCTCATCTTAAATCTTCTTTGTCATCAATGATTGTCATTTCGTAGCCTTGGGTCGTATTTGCAGAAGGTTTTCTTTTCATTGATTGTTTGCTTTTGTGTTTTTTCTTTGGGTTGTGTTTACTTGTGGTCTCATTTGCCTTGTACTTTTAATGGACAAGTTCATGTCCTTGATTTTTATATACAAGGTTTTTCTTTCACAAGAGATTGACTATCTAGACTGGAATGTACCTAGTATGGAATGGGCCTAGCAAGGTGAAACAATGTTCTATGATGGTTGAAAATACATTTTGCTAAACCATTTCAGGAAATGGGAACCTAAATTTGGTCATTTGGTCTCCTCAAGATAACAAAGAACAAATGAATCTTCACCAAACCGCCCCCAAAATAATAATAAATAAATAAGTAATATTTCTCCTTCTTAAAACCATTTTAGAAAAGAATCCACTAATCTGGATTGGAGAGAAAATGGTCGTTTGGTCATGGTGAACCAGCACCCACCAGCACACACCGTCCACTGGATGATGCCCATTATAACTCAGTCGTGGATGAACCTCAGCTCATCCACAACTGAGTTAATATCTGGTTTCAGCTTGCTAACCCAGTTTGTAAGAAGTAGGGTCCTCTATATTGGTAGATAGGTAGGTAAATAGGTGATGACTGGGTAAATAGATGATTTGTACATAAATAAGGGGCCATCTTTCACACGGTTATGTGGTTTTTTAAATAACCAGTGATTCCGGTTCTTTTTTATACCAAAACTATGTAATTTTATTTTATTTTATTGTATTTTCATCCCTGTCAAGTAAGTGAGTATATACCCGGTTTGATAACCAGTGGGTATCTGTAGCAGATTCTAGTAAAAATGCACAACACTGGTCTTAGGTAGTAACCTTCTAATAACAGTTTGTTAGTAGGCAGGTAGTAAACAAGCAACTTTGCTAATCACCATGGTTAGCTAGGGAACTGAAACTCAACAGAAAACTATTCGTCAACCACTTATCATCCACCCTTGGTGGTACACTGATGGGTGCTGTGTAGGTATGTAGGCAGTACAAACCAACTTAGCTAGTCACCATGGTTAGCTAGGGAACTGGAACTCAACAGAAAATTATTCATCAATCACTTATCATCCATCCTTGGCGATAACCGGGTATGTGCTGGTTGACTCCGGCCGGTCGTTTTGGAAGGAGGTGGACCGGAGCAAAGCCCGGGATGGTGGGTGCCGGTGGGGTGGGTCAGGGTTTCGCCAAGGAAGTCGAGGGGACAAGGTTCCATAACCAGGGGCCAAATGAGGAGCCAGCTTTTGATTTTCTGCATGTCGCCAAGTGTCGCCACTCTTTTGTCCCCTCCCCAAGCCCCACTCTCGTCCCCACAACGCACACTCTCTCGCGCACACATACACACTCTCTCTCGTTCTACACAAATCTCTCTCTCTCTCTCGCAAATGTCTCCCAATTTCTAGACTCTACTATGCTACATTCCATCTCTTGTGAGTCTCACAGTTTGTGCAATCCATTTGTTTTTCGAAAAAATTCGGTCCTCCTTGCCACCTTTTTTTTTCATTTCAGTTATAAGGACAAGGTTCAAATCGGTGGCGGTTGCATAATTTTGTGATTTTGCTGTTGTTGTTTAATTGTTTGATTGCTTGTTTGTGGTGGTGTTGGAATTTTTGTTGTTTGTAGATTTGGTTTTGGAACCCATCGGGAGTGTGTTGAACACAATACTACTTACCAGCAACTGATGTCTAAAGAGGAGGACATACAACTGTTTCTGCTCATCTCTTCCTTCCGTCTCTTCGTCTGGACTTTTGTTTCAATCCTTGATAATCTCAGTCTGGCCGGCCGGCTGTTGTTGCAGCCTGAAAGAAACACCAAGCTCAACAGAATATTTCTGAACTAGACAAACAACAGCAACAGCAGCTCAACAGAATTTTGAACTGAACAAACAGCAACAACAGCAGTAAAGCAGCCAGCCAGCAGCTGAGGCCAATTGTGCAGATCACAACAACTGTGATCGAGACTCTGAACATTTTGTGCAGCTGATCATCATCTTGCAGCTTGCAGCTATTCACTTCGAGTACACTTGGGTGCTCCAGTTACATCTTGCTGAACCCAGCTAGTACTACTGGACGTGCAGTTTTCTTCACCCAAGAAATTGTCTTGAGCTGAGATTACCGTTGCAACTATAACAAAGATCTTGCTCAGTTTGAATCTCAATTGCAGGCAGATTGGAAATTGAAAAGAAAAAAAATCTTCTTTAAGTGCAGTTGAAAGAAAGGGGGAGATTTAGCTGAAGGATCATCATCATGGGCATCTTCAATGGAGCAAGAGCTGTTGCAACAGCTGCGGCAGTTGGGAACTTGCTTCAAGGATGGGACAACGCAGCAGTTGCTGGTAGGCGCACGCACGCACACACACACACACACACCCCTTACTCTTCCGCTCCTCATCCTCCTCATCATCAAAGTCCAAAACCCAAAACCGATTTTCTCAACAAAGTTAGAACTGCACAAAGCCCGTCTCAATCTTTTGTTGGAGCCCTCAGGTGTTTTGCTGTTGAGTCTTTTTCTATAATTCCCCACGGTAGTAAATACCCCAAAAGCTCTGAAGTTCCTGAATCATTTTCCCATTGCTCTGAAAGATGTTGTGCATCATGCTATACCTGCAGGTGCACTGCTGTATATAAGACCCGAGTACAAATTGGAGGGTACGCCAGCAACAGAGGGTTTGGTGGTGGCAGCTGCTTTGATTGGAGCGGTGGCAAGTGTGATAGTGGCAGGACCTGCAGCTGATTGGCTTGGCCGTCGCACCATGCTATGCATTTCTGGGTTGCTGTTCTCTTTGGCAGCAGCAGTGATGGCATGGGCACCGACTGTCCATGCGCTCATTGTTGGGCGGCTCCTTGTTGGCTATGCCATCGGTTTGGCTGCCACAGTTGCACCCATCCTGATTTCGGAATCGTCTCCAGCTGAAATTCGAGGACAGCTTGCAACACTCCCACAACTGATGGGGTCTTTGGGTTTAGTCCTCGCATATGCCATGAACTTTGCATTGTCACTCCAACCTGACCCTGATTGGAGGATTATGCTCGGTTCCTTGTTTGTGCCCTCCCTTGTTTATGTGCTTCTAGGGATCTTTGTATTGCCAGAATCTCCTCGCTGGCTTGTGAGCAAGGGCCGCATGTTGGATGCTAAGCTGGTGCTTCAAAACCTTCGTGGTCAGGAAGATGTGTCAGGTACATACTACTTTGTTGCTTGCTTTTCACCAAGTATTTACCCCCCCCAGCCCCACATGTATTTGCATCCATACTAAATACAAGAATGTTGTTCACCCAATTTCTGGAAACATGAGGAATTCAGTGCAATCTGTTTTGAAAAGCTCAAGTTCCATCATCAAGACTTTGTTGTGAAGATCATCATGGCATGGGCAAGCCCTTGCTTGAAAGGGTTTGAGATGAGCATGCATGCATGCATGGCATCTGACCTTGATGTTTGCCATCTGTCTGTCTGTCTCATGAACATCGCAGCGGAGCTTGCATTGTTGGTGGAAGGTCTTGGAGTTGTACATGAGGCGCATCTCGAAGAATGGTTAGTAAGGCCAGCTGAGAAGGTGCTAGCAGATGGTGAGTTGCATTTTGAAGAGGGTCAGTTTGAGCTCTATGGTCCAGATGAGACAATGGCATGGGTTGCTACTCCGATTATCGATGAAACTGGTTCATATCAACACCATCATGGCCTACGTCGAGCTTTGAGTGCTGACCTAGTTCACAATGTTCCCTTGATAGATCCTATGGTTACTCTACTGGGAAGCGTTCAAAACAATGTGGATCCTTTCTTCATTCCCTCTCATGACAATAATATTAGCGAAGATGACCACCACAAATTACATGACCATTGGGACGAAGAAGCTCCTGAAACCCCAAGATTTAGAAACAGTGGGTATCACTCCGACACAGAAATTGGGACCATGGCTGCTGCGGACATGGATGATGATGACCAATTGCAATCCCCACTCCTTACTCAAAGTAATTATGGAAGTGGAAGATACAATAACATTGATTCAGTACGGTTTTCTCGTCATGACTCCCATGACAGACTAGCAAATTTTTTCTCTCCACATTTGTCAAGAGCAGGTTCAAGGAGAAGCACCATTCATGATAGTGCAGTCCCTGACATGCTTGGCAGTGTAGGCATTGGCGGTGGTTGGCAGCTTGCATGGCAGAAGACTGGGGAGGGAGAAGAAGGTGCACTGAAAAGAGTGTTCCTGAAAAGTGAAGGTGGTGACATGTCCCATTACAACTCTACTATATCGCTTCCAGGTGTCACAGGCAATTTCCTTGCAGATAATGACACCTTCCAGGTCAGTAATGCTTGCATGTTAAGGTACTAGATGATTCTCTCAGATTTTTTGCATTCAAGACTAAGACTGTCACAAACCCTAGAATCTTCCTGATCATGGAGTCTTCTTTCTGGGATGTATGTCTGATTCATTTAAAATCTTCCACACAGGCTGCTGTTCTGGTGACAAAATCAAGCTTTGATCAAGAGTTGTTCAATGAGCATGCAGTGGGACCTGCTATGGTTCACCCAGTGGAGCATGTAACACAAGGACCTCCATGGTCTAACCTGCTGGAAGGTGGAGTCCAGAGGGCGCTTATTGTTGGAGTTGGCATCCAGATCCTACAGCAGGTGAAACCCTCACCCAGCAAATCACAACTTTAAATCTGCAGAAGAAGTTCACTTGTCATGTTAAAACACCAATTTCAATGTTTGTAAGTCCCAAGCTTTAAAGATGAGATCTTTCTGATTGGGGAGGTTTTCAGTACAATGCCAGATTTTGGCAAAAAAAGCTTCACACATAGTTTACACATGCCTCAACAAAGACTTCATACATAGTTTATGCAGGCATTAAAAGCCCTAGCAGTTGTGTGCAGGGTATTGGTCTGAATTTGTGTATTGGGAGGGAGGGACTTGGGTATTTGAGAATCTTACACTCTAGTTTCTTTTGTGCTGTTGGAATTGTGCAGTTTAGTGGCATAAATGCCATGTTCTACTTCACACCGCAAATTCTTATGCAAGCAGGCACTGGTGATTTGCTTGCAAGCATGGGGATTGATGAAGAATCAAGTTCAATACTTGCCAGTGGTGTCATGTGCTTGCCAATGCTGCCATGTGTTGTGGTAGCTATGTGGCTTATGGACATCTCAGGCCGGAGGTATATGGAAATGACTCTCTTCGGCTCTTTGCAGTACATGTAACTATACACTTCTGTGATTGGTTGTTGGATGCTGAGTTTCATGCCTGCTGATTTCTTCAAGTGTGTTCAAAGGTTTTTACTAATGAATGCTATCGGGGGTGCATGTGTGTGCATGTGTGTGTGCAGGCAATTGCTACTGGCTACAATTCCTGTCCTTGCAATCTCGCTGGTGATGCTTGTGCTGGTCAACATGTTTCTTGCAGCAGGTTTATTGGCAGCAGCAATATCCTTCACCTGTGTGACATTGTTCATCTGCTCATTTGTGACAGGTTTTGGACCAATTCCAAACATCCTGTGCTCTGAGATTTTCCCAACAAGTGTGCGGGGGCTTTGCATTGGCATATGTGCAGCTGCAATGTGGACAAGCAATGTCATTGTGACTTACTCCTTTCCTCTTATAGCTGAGAGGCTTGGCCTCCAGGGTGTGTTTGGCCTGTTTGCTGTGGTGAGTATAGTTTCTTGGATTTTTGTGTTCCTCAAAGTCCCAGAGACCAAAGGGTTCCCTCTTGAAGTGATTTCAGAGTTTTTCGCCGTTGCACCACTGAAGAAAGAGGAGTACAAAAGCGCAGATTACAAAGTGCTCCATCAATAAAACAAGATGCAAGACTCCTCTTCTGGCTCTTCTGTAGCACCAAAAACTACTACATGAGATCACAAATCCCAAAACCACCTTGAAATCTTCATCACTACCATCATGATCAGTTCGTGAACAGAAGTTTCAACTCTTACATAATGACAATCTTCAAATAGCAAAACTCCAGTTAAAATTGATTTGTTTGGGTTCTTTGTCTTTATTTTTGACCTGGAACCCAAACCCTTAAGATTATTATTACTGGGGAACTCACTTAAATGTGCTCATGGAGGCCAAGTACAGAGTACAGTCCATCAGATTTGCAGTTGAATGATAAATCCATTTGCAAATTAATCACAGAAGATTTATTTTCAGAGCCTTCAATGGTTTTAATCTTTGATGTGTGCACTCCACTTAAAAAAAAGATGCAGTTGGTATACTATTAAACCTGTCTCTGTCAGTAGAATTGCCAATATGCACAATTAAGTGGAGATTGTTATAAACTATTGCATCCAAATTAAGGTCTTGAAATAGATTGTGACTGCATTACTCAACAGAAATCAATAAATCTACCAGACCAGAGATCAACATCCAACTGTGGATGCAAATTGATAGGATGTTCAGGGCACAGGCATTTCTCATCTCAGAAAGTGCGTGTGAAGTACCCTATAAAGTACTTCCATTGCCACAACAATGAGAATGTAAATCTTGACCAAATGACCTTCCATCCCAGCTCCAAACTGAACAAATTGGAGAGGCATTCACCAACTTCAAATTCTGAAGAACTACACTTGCATGAATTGAAGTTCTTCAGAAGTGTAGCCTTGAATCCTTTTAGTTCAATCCATGCACATACAAATCAGGGGTCACTGATTCTTGGTGTTAAAATCCTTTTGAGGACAAGAATAGGCTGTGACATTGGCATTTCCATCCTAAGCCTATGGGGTTGAAATGTCAGAGTAGGCAGTTAAGATTTGCCTAGATTTCCAACCAGTAATACTTGTAGCTCAGAATAGCAGTGAGAGAACTCACCCAAACAGTAACCACTAGCTTTACATCCGCTCTCCAATTTTCTTGGTGATGCTCTTTCACCTTGGATTCTCTGTAGAAGGAAATGTATATATACATGTTCTACCTTTTCCCGTTGATTCAAGATTATACTATCTATTGAGGCTGATATACAAGAAAAGATGGATTGTGACAGTAACAAGCAGCAAAAGCTTGACCATCTGGTGTGGGCTGTGAGAAAGCACATTGAGAAGTTTGTAGTGTCAAACCAAAACAAAATGTTGTCCTGCAAATGCACAATACAAGGTATTGATTTCAATCTCAAAGAAAGGGGCATGGATCTAAGATACACTCTTTAAATAGTACCCATCAGCATGAATTTGAACAAAAGAAAATTGGTTTTTCAATATGAAGTTAATGGCATTTTCAAGCCAAGGGAACAAGGGTTTGGAGATGTACCGCATGGCATCCAGAAGGTGGGAAGCAATGCCTTTTCGTCTCTCTGAACATGAAACCCATATTCCTCTCACTCCACAGACAGCAGGGACAGCAACCTTACTGCAGAGGACTACTCCCCCAAAATCTTCTTGATCTGCAACACATCTCCGCTTCTTATGAACTACTTCCCTTCTAAATTTCCAGTTCCCAAAAGCCAGCTCAGTGGAACTAGGTTTCTTCTCCCTTAAGAATTTGCCAAGGTCCAGTTCTCTGCAACTGCCAGAGACATTTCTGCTTTGGCCTTCTCCTAACAGATTCATCCCCTCTATGGGCAGAGATAGAGCACTGGGCAATACTCTGATATCCCTACCTTGGAGTTCATCAGGATTTGTATCTACGGCTACATCTAAGGCTGGTACAAGCCGCTGTGACATGTCCCAAGAAGGGTGAGCTGCATTCTGCCAGTGGGATGTCACAATAGGAAAGGCACATTTGATAGGCTCGCACAAAATACAGCCCGCAATCTTTTTTGATGCTGATATGAAAAGATAGACCTGTTTGAACAACTAAAAATGAAATCATATCAGACAGTCATCAGAGTGCGATCTATCATACCAAATGTTACAAAGCTCTCCTCCTGAAAGTCCAGAACATAGTTATGTTCCAACAATTACTACCTTGAGCATCAAACTCTTCTGAGTCAACATCTTCAATTGTTCCATATTCACATCTTGGTGCAATTGAATACAACAGAGACACAAAAAAGTTTGGTGAATGCCAATTCTGAGTGCATTCCAAATGTGTAGGTTTAGCACACCTTGCAGTGTTGTTGCCATAACCAGCCTGGAACCAAATCCATCTCCTGCTCCATTACCCTAACTACCTCCTGTACCTGGACACAAAAGCCATGGACCTAAATAAATGCTTGAACCATTCTAAACACTTCTCTATGATGGATTGAAGCCACAATTAAAACTTTTCATGCTACAGCAATTAATTACAGGAGAAAAATCCTTTGCACATGCAGGTTTTGCAACACTCCCAAAAACCAAGGGTTGAGAGAGATGAGAGGTTTGTGACCACACCTTGTACAGATGGAAAGTGGGGTCACCAGGTATGACATAAATGATTCTGTCCCCCTTACTCGAGAGCTTGATGGCAACTCTTTCATGCTGCCATCCCTGCAGCACAAGCCCTCACAAAATCTTCAGAACCCAGGATCAATGAACATCATTATTGCAACCAGCATTGGATCAGCAGCATGCCCACAATGATGGTGAACACATAAGGTGAGATCACACAACCAGAGCAGATAGATACAATTACTTCAGCTGCAAACAGAAAAGAACAGAAGCCATGAAGTTCTACCCGAAACTGAATGCCTTGCACTTGATTCTTGTGGAACGATGTGTGGAGCTTCTCATCAGTGTATTCACCACGAGCATAAACCAGTCCACATGAAGGACAAGTTGTGTGAGAGAAATCTGCTTGACCTAAGTCTAGAAAATACTGCCCAATTGCTCGCTTGGGTGCCATTGTTCTCTTCATGCGTACTACTGATGAGCTCTTCCACATTGTTGAGAGTTCATCATGTAAGCAAGTGCTTTTGGAAGAGAAGAGATCATGATGCAAAGGTTCTCTGCTTCCCTCGTTTGTCTCTGCTGCCTTAGTTGATGATGTATGAGTATCCAAAGTCCTCCTGAGCATCAAATGTGCAGACAAAAAACATGATTGAGAAACTGAAGAGAGGAATCAAAATAGGGATCCATTTTCAGTAGCTGCCACGACCCATTCTGCACTGGACATTCTCAGATACTCTGCCTACAAGAGCCACCAACCCTAAAACCTTCTTCATCAATCAGAGGAAGACCCAACCAACCCCAAAATCTTCTTAATCGATCAGAGGGAGCCCCAGAGAGAGACAGAGCGAGCGCAAGATAAGAGATGACAAGTCTCAGAAGCAGCAGCAGAATATGAGACTACATAGGACAGAAAAATGTACCGCATCCTTGACGCACTGCCAGTTCGCCGCTTGTAGGATATTAAGGCGACCTTGTTGGGAGCTGGTGGAGAGCCAGCAGCAGTACTGCTCATGGAAGATACTTGAGAAGCGCCGTCACGTCCAACATCCATAGAACACCCACCCCCCAAAAAAACCTGATCTGCTGCTGCTGCCGCAGGAAGCGACTGAATCGAGGGAGGCAGAAGAAAACTTCCAGAAACCCTAGTTCTTCAAGTTCATATTACAGAAAAGAACGCTCCACAAATAAAACCCATGTAAGAAAGAATATGATGAACCCATCTCGGAGTCGCCAGCTCCAAGATCCATATCCCAACAAATATGGCCCGATCTGTGAAGACGATTCCTATATGAAGAAGAAGCAGCGATGGTCAGAGCTCGAAAGAAAACTCGGATATGGAGAAGTTTGTAAGTCGCAAGGGTCATCAACATACCACAACCTTCCGTGTTTAACAAACATGAACCTCTACAAACCTTGCGACATCAAGAGACAGCAAACTGCTGTATTCAACAAACATGCAAACCTTGTGCACAAGAAAAGCTCAAGGACTTCACAGAAGACGAGGAGTCGTGAATCGTAGAAAAGATTGGGACTGCAATTGGGTTGCTGGAAAAACATTCTGAGAAGAGCGAGAGCATCCTTATTCACGAGAAGAGCCAGCGAACTTGAGCTTGCAGATCCCTAGCACCAAACATGGCGCCAAATTCACGACGACATTTGAAACCGAGAGATTGCCGGGCAGTTTTCCGTTTCCCGGGAATGCTACCTACGTCCCTCGACGCTCTTCCCACCCAATTTTGGATTTTCGCCGGACTGCGCAGCGGAAAATACCAGGCCCTTAAATTTTTTTTAAATAATTAAAGAAAAAAGGCTAATAGGGTTTAGGGTTTACAAAGTATACTTAAGGCCACTTTAAACAAAGGTCCAGGTCCCAAGCCCAGCGACCAATTTGAAGCAAATTGAACGTTAATGAATTGGACCCTTCTTCACATTATAAATTTTTAAAAATTCATTAAGGTATAGTGAGTGTGTGTAAAGGCTTTGGGTCCAATTTAAGGTTCCAATATAAAAAATGTGTGATTAACATGTGAGAGGATTAGGTTAACCTTTGGTTTGTTTTGTTTTTTACACACAATCGATGAGCATAGGCACAAGATATTAGTCAATCTTGTTTTTATTATGATTATGTATTGAGTGATTACACAAGTGGTTGCATTGTAACAAGTAATTATTAGACAACATTGGAGTATGATGAGTGTAATGTTATTTTTCATGGAATTCATTGACATGGCATTGAGAGTTCGCAACATGTGAAGGTATGAGAGGACAATGGAATGCATGAAAAATCAACTTGTAGGAAGCATTTTTGAAAAGATATTTTGACAACGAACAAGGTTAAGCTACGACACATTTTGTGAACATTGATTAGAGTTGTGAATTTAAGTCTTGAACAAAAGAAAACACATGAGAAAAAAATCCTTGTCAAAACTAAAGTAACAATGGCCCTTGCACAACTAAATAGTGGAAATTCTTTGCAAATGTGTGAAGAGGTCTATGGCATTGCAAAAAGTATAGCATTAATTATAATGAGAAAATTTTGTTCAACAATTAAAAAGCACTCAAAACCATTGGTGATCTTTAATTGACTAGAAACAAAACTAAATAAATCATTGTTGGTTTTGAAAGCTTACATGGAATTTCATACAATCTAAATGCCATAGATGGTAGTCATATTCCAATTGTCACACCTAAAGTAAACCCAAAATCATATTATTATTGAATCAATCCAGATTGATTCAAGGAATTATAAACGCAAAATATAGTTTTTGGGATTATAATTATGGATGGGTTAGAAATATCCATAAATGTAGGAAGTTATGTGATGAAAGACAAATTCTCACTTTATAAGTTGATAAGAGATGTTGTTTATGCAATGCAACCATGACTTTATTCTTTGTTTAAAGGTGAAAAAAGATGGATTGCCAATATACAAGACACATTTGAATTTTATACAATCTAGTACAAGGATGTTAATGCAAAAAACTTTTGGAATATTGAAAGGTAAATTTAGATTCTACCAAGAAGAATAAAGATTCCATTACACCACATTCTAAACTTGATCATAACTTGCATATGTTTGCACAACATGTGCGTTGTTGATTAAGATGGCTTTGACACGGATTGGACCTTGGAGGTTCAAGGAAATGCACAAATTGAAGCAAATACAACATTTGGGAACTTGAAAGGAGCTGATATTTTGAAGGTGGTTGAAAAAGTAATCAAACAAATGGAAAGGTTGCAAAATTTAAACATAGCAGATGGAGATGATAGAAATGACATGGAAGACATGGATCATCGAAATGTAGATGAAAATCATGTGTTGAAAACCATGGAAAACAATCCCAACATGAAAGCAATAAATAAATAAAATCAAGAGGATGTTGATAAAAATTATGGCAACTCATGAAACTTTAACAATTTTTTTTAAAAAAATCCAATGTGAAAAAAATAATAATAATAAGAAAATTGCTTTCCTAAATACGTCGGATTTTGGGTCAAAATGTGATGAATGAATCATAAATTCACATCTTATGTAACCTAAATGTATTTATGAGATGTCCAATTGGGCATCCATGTTTATGAATAAAACATTAGTTTCAACAAATTGTTGTAACATGATTGTACTATTTTCAGCCATGGTCAAAAAACACATTCCTGAGTTCTCTTGAGGTTCGGGAACATCCGAACCGGCTCATGCCCTTAAGTGCTTCTTCTTTGGGAGAATGCATCGTACAACAACCTCCCCTACAACATAAACAGGTCCTACATAAATTACATGGGGAAATAAAAGAATGCCACAATCCACAACAAAGCAAAAGTCGACTAACACAACTTGCTTGGTACATAGTATATGTATCAAAGGTGTTATCATCAACAGATAAACAAAGAACAATAAAAAGGTTTTGAGGTATGGAAATAATTGAAAAAACAGTCTAAGCAAGTTTTGTAGTTTGTGCAGCCAAGCCTGATCCAAAAGTTGTAAAATACTTTGTCATCTAGGTTTGAAGTGTAGTTAGGCAAGAGGCCACAAAGAGAGTGGGTTGGCGATGTTAGGTCATCACTTATTTTGGTCTTTGAAAGAAGACCAAATCATCATAGGCTTATTTCAAATTTAGTTATCTTTTGAGACATTCAGGATTCAACTGAAAAATCAAATTGACCAAACCATTATAGATTACAAATCCAATTAATTTTAATATGGCATTTATGTCGTCACTTATGATAGTGGATGCATTGAAGTGTGCAAGCTCTTCATTTATATCATCACATATTAATATTTGGAGATGTTGAAAATTCAACCCCAAACTCAAAATGACCAAACCTACATTACATTTCCAATTAATATTGACACAATTTGATATTTTAAAGGGCAAAACAATAGTTTTGGTCAAGAACATGTCCACTCAATTGACATATTTGAGTGGGCCTTGTAATGAAGCTTGAAGGACTTAAGACCCATTTGCCCTTGCCTGAATGGCAAGGTCCCAAATTGAACAAAATCTGGACACCCCCCCCCCATGTCTTCATGTTCTCTCTGGTTGTGCAGTGTTTTGTGGTTGTTGCAGTGTTGTGTGTGAAGAGGAGGGAATGATGTTACACTCATATGTAGTTGCACTTGCTGCAGTAGTTTGTAAACAGCATTTGGAAGCATGAACATCACCTCATGTGGCCTGATCAAGGACCCTAGCTTGACCTATCAGGCAACCTAAAACTTGGGCAAGAGCAAGAACTCTTCCTTAGCTGCTAAGTCAGCCCTCAAAACGTGTCTATCGAATGCAGGTCTTCAATGAGACCTTGTCATGTACTGACAAGCTCTCAATGTTTTTGCAAGTGAGTTTCTCCTTCTTTCCAACGTATTCACACAAGTACTTCCAATTTGTGCCAGTGATTGCAACCCTAAACTGTTACCAATTGGTTCATGGTGTCTTCATGCGATGCCTGTAGCAAAACACCTTGCTTCTGATGTCATGAACCTTGCCTCACATCATTATAAGTGATTCGCTCCTGACCTTGTACAACCTTAACATCGTAAGTGATTGTCTCATGACTATGTTTAACCTGAACATCCCAAAGAACTGAACATATAAAGTCATACAACAGGAAATTACATCATAACACTGTGAAGATGCAATGTGTGCACACACTTGAGGGCACACTTGGATTTTGAAATGTGCTGATTGCCATGCAAACTAAGATTCTGCAGTTTAATTGAGCTAGAGAAAAAATGAGCTTACTGTAGACAACATTAAAACCAGTCATTAATTGAACAATTGCATACCTCTTTCTTTCTCTCCCTCCACTCATAGGTAGTTGGGTGAATTACAGTGAGAATGTCATCCTTTAGTGGTGACTGCAAGTGGCCATATATTGACATAAATGAAGAGCTTGCACACTTCAATTTGTATAGGCTGCAAAGACAGCTTATCTGAGGGATTACATGTCCTGGTTCTGAAACCTCTAGAAAGCTGATGACTACAAACTCATTCCTTTAACTCATACTAAAACCTGCTCATAGGGCTCAGCTAGTTTTCCATCCTGCTCTCTATCCAATCTTCCTATCTTGATTCCTGTCATGGTGACAGCCTGCAATACTACACTCTAATCTGTGTCCAATTTGACAGCCGTGAGTGGTCTATAGATTGCTTTTGCTCTTGGTGTGCAATCAGCTGATGGGTGTCCTGCCAGCTGTGAGATCTCTCCATTTGTAAGGAGGCCACCAAATGCCATGCACTTCAATGGACATGGAGATATACTACTTGTGGTATGCCTGGATACTAATTAACCTAACCTTATTGAAGAATAATCAAGGGCAACAACAACAGGTAAAATCGCCAACAGAAACCAGCATTTTGTTTGAAATGATGGCAATGTCCCATGTGTTGTGATTGCCACCCAGTAACTGGTGACAAATGGGGTTAAAAAACAGCAAAAGTATTCTGATGCACTTAGCCTTCGATTCCTGGAAGCTGAGTACCCTGAGATTTTGGCTGCTTCATTCACATGGCTTCCACCTCTTCCTTATCCTCATGTTCTGAGGGAGGGACCTTCCCACCATTCTCTGATGCTAAGGTCTTGCTCACAGCAACATCAGATAGGCAAACGAAGGGAGAATCATCAAGGTGTGACCTTACCAGATTATAAGGGACCCACCTGCAATCCATACATATGAAGGCATTAAAGACCAGAAGAGCAACAACCATGAGTCATCTGCTTTGAATCCAAGCAATTTGTAGTTGAGAAGGGGGAGAACCTCTGTATGTATCATTATAGAATATGTGATACTGCATTTGTGCAATTTGTAAGTCCAGAATTTAGAAGCTGAAAAGTAAAAAGACAAATTAACACCCACCTTGAAATGCAATCATGTAAGAAACAAAAGGAATACTACAACATGAACTGACATTTTCAGAAGTATACAGAGCCTACAAATGATCTAATGAAACGCCTTCGGTGGGCATCAATCAATTCTCATCATCATGAATCACACTTGCAACCACAATACCAACAGTAAACAGAGATTTGCCAGAAATGTACTTACGTGTATCTCACAGGGCAGAGAAGCTCAGAGGGAGCATATGCAGCCTTGTACCGCATCTTTGGACATGAATGTATATAGTAGCCCAAATAATAATACTTGAGGGACGAACACACCTTGCTGGCCTCCTGAACCCACTTTATCTCACTGAGAGCAGAGTACTTGCCAAGAGATAGAAACGAGAGGTCCGGGTCCCAAAATAAGTATTTGCTAGAAAGACAATGTGGAAGGATGTCAACAACACCAACAGCCACCAGTTTCCCATCGATGCGATATTGTTGGTGGAAGGAGCCAAATCCACATGCTGGTGTCGAGCCATTACTTTCTGGCGGAACAGAAATCAGTGGTGTATCTATGAGGAACCCACGATAGGAGCTTTCGTTCACCTCCTCTGGCCTATCATTGTGCACAATTATCTGATCCACCATGCAATCAATCATTATACATTCCATCTTCATCTACACATCTGGTTCATTGCTACAAAAGCCAAAGCAAGAAAACTGTAAGGGTCCACTGAGAATCCAATACAATGACCAGCTGGAAGACCCAATGTTGTGATTGCACACTGCTTCCAGAGCTGACTGGTTGCTGATTTCAGACAGTGGCAAGATAGTGTCTATCATTGATTAGCTCTTGTGTACCATTGCAAGCTGGTTTATGTAGTTGTGGTAATTGCAAAGGGACCCCACCTGATACTTCTTGTAGAGGGCAAACTCTTCAGCATCAAATGCTGACTTCTGCATTTTAATCTCCATTTGGCGTGTTTTGACAGTTAACTGGGGAGCTATGAGAAGCTTTTGAGTACCCCCCTTTTGACCATTAGCTTCTTGTAACAGCTGCTTCCTAGGCTCACATTGGTGAACTCCTTGAGCAGGATCACCTTGTGAGGTGCTAACTTCCATTGGAGAAGAGGTATCACTTCCCACTCTACTCTCTGACATCAGAAAGTTAAGATGACCCTTGCAAGCTTGCACAATGAGCCCACAGAGATCACTATGTTGCAATCTTGAAGCCAGGATCTCAGCTATATGTTCAGGAAACAATTCCTCTTTTGACAAACCAGTCTCATTATCTACACCTAACATTCGGTCAATTTGAACAGTACCATTTCTCTTACGCTTCATAGCAGCAGCAATTGCAAAAGCCACATTTGAAGTATATTCTACCTGCCCATCTAGATCCTTCAACTTCCCATGAGCCTTCTCTGCAAATTTCCTGACTGTCACATCCTGCTGGTTGAAATCTGGAGACAAAACACCCAGTTCCACACAACCAGCAATGGAGCACTGAATTGCAAGAGACAGTTTTCTTCCAGATTCATCCAGCACATCTGGCTGCCTTTTCTTGCCTGAGTTCTGTCTCCCATTTGAAAGTAGTTTCTCATTTACAGACTGATCTTTGTCTGAAGGAGTTGCAGGGGAAGAATTACTTGTCACCTTGCCAGGTCTTTGTGAGGTCAACTTCTGATCATCCTTCTGAATCTCACCCACTGTCACTGGTCCTTCATAAGTTCCATCAAGATATCTGCAAGTGATTATCAATCAACACTATCTCTTAACACTATCTGCATCAGATGACAGCTTACAAAGTTTCTCTCCAACTGCCTCCCCATTCACAGAATTCAAAAAATTGAGCGAGACTCTCAGAAATCCAGAGACTCCAACACACCACCATCCTAGAGACTCATCTGCTAACTTTTTGTGTTCCCAGTCACCTCCATTACTTTCTTCTAGTGGCAACTCTTTCTAATCAGAATGTCCTTCTGAAATTACTCTCACAATGTGACATTCTGTGAACACCAGGTTCCATGCTCTATTCAAATTGTAAAAGCTTTTGCTTGAATGATGCTGTTCAATGTACTCACTTCAAGATAAAGCAATTTTATTCCAGTGCTGCAAGCAAACTGCAGTTGCCTTGAAACTTTTTTAAGACTCTTGTGTAGCATGCACCTATTGCAGCAAATATAGCCTCACACATGCACAAGACTCTGATGAAATTTGAGCTTCAAGGCAACAGTCACAGTAAGTGAGCCACCTCTGCATTCGACGTAAGACACGAGCTTGATCTTTGGAGGGGGAAAAGGCATCAACTTCCAAGCGGATTGTGTAAGCAGGGCAGCAAGTGCGTTGCATATTTGGCTTGTACACAGACATGCCTGACCTCCTCCATCCTCTATCCAACAGTGCTGAATTCCATTGCAATCACTTAGGTGGGTACAAGAGGATAAGCAAAGAAACAACGGACGCTAAGCTGTGATCAAAGCCCAATGAACTGCAAAGGTGTGTTGTACAAGTAATACAACAGTCTCTCATTTCCTACACAAACTGAGCTGCAAGAGAGAACAACTGTATCTTACACCAACTGTGTAAAGCCAAGAAACAGAAACAAAGAATCATGATCAGGATTCTTGAAGCTACCTTGATAATCATGTACACGGAGAGCGTATGCCCATAAACCTGCATTTACAAAGCAGAGATTACAGGGCACCCATGATCAGATGAGCACAGACTCTCACAATTCATTCCAAACTTTCAAGCTTCTGACACCTAACGATGAGTACTGGCAGATAGATCCCTTCAACCTGCATGTACAAATGGAAGACAATTCCAGGGGTATCCATCAATCATCAGGTAAAAGAGATTTGAGCAATTAATTAGGGTTTGGGAACTTCCAAACCCTAATGATGAAATTCAAGGACTCTCTGGAAAAGACCCAAAAACTGTCTACGACCTCGATGGAAGAGAAGGAGAAGGAGATCGTCACACACCTTGTGCAACACTGGTACGAGAAGTCGATTTGCAGTAACCGCAGGTACTCCTGTACGCACCTAGGTGGGCTACCTCGCTCACCGCTGATTCTCTCTTGCTCTTGTGATTCAGGCGGCTGCTACTGGCCGCTATGGCGCCCGCATCCTCCGACATTGCTCACAAGTCCCGAGTCCTGAACCTCACAAATCTCACAGTTTTCACAACAGCACCTCCTCTTGCACGGATTGAAAACACCCCAATCTCTGAAGCACTTCCCTTACTCTCCCTTACTACTCCTCTTCTTGCACCAAAGTCATCTATCAAAGCTTACTCTTAATAATGTCCAAGCTGCCCTTTCCTTGCTGTACCCTAATCTCTGTAGAGGCCTTCTTAAGAATCTCCAAGCTCCCCTTTTCCTTGCTGAACTCTAATCTCTGAAGAAATCCTCTCTCTCTCTCTCTCTCTCTCTCTCTCTCTCTCTCTCACACACACACACACACACACACACACAAACCTTTCTACAGTATTGTATTCCGGAAGCACCTAAAGCTCTTGCACTCACCAAAATGGGTCGAAGGAGGAACCCTAAAACTCTTCTCCAGCATCCATGATCCCTCTTCTTTAGTAGCATCCAAATCTTGCTGAAGACCCAAAAAAAAAACCAAACCCTCAACTCCCTTTCTTGCACACAAATCTCTGTGTCCACCTAATTAATTGCTCTCGAGTAGAAGCGGCAAACCTCTTCTTGGCGATGATGAAGAACGAAAACAACTTTCTTACACCGTATTGTGCACGATAACTTGTTTTATATATCTAGTCGAAGGACCCCAAATCTTCTTCTTCTTCTTATACAAATCCCGACAACAAAAGAAAGGCCGATCCATGACGGACGGTCGGTCCGATCATCGCTAAAGAAACAAACCCTAAGCTTTGCGTTTGCAGCTCCTGACTCAGCAGCTCAGTAGGGATACGAATCTGCCCGCAACATTTTCCCCTGCCCGGAAGTCGTCAATGTACCGTCGTCGCGGCACTATGGTTTCCGTGGGGTCGGGCAGTGGGGGAAAAATAAAACAGGTCGTGCCTTGAAAAAACCAGGTCCAAACTCCAAAATGTGAATGAAAAAATGAAAAAATAATAAAATCCATACTTTTTTGACGAAATTTAATGGCATTTTTGAAGAAATGCCCATGCACTCCACTAAGAATACGTATATGGATTTTTAACATTAGTGTTCCTAACTAAGATTTAGGGTTTTAAAATTATATATATAATTAACTAAATTTTTTTTTGGTAGTTTTCTTTTTTCTCTTTTAACTTGATGTGTTTTTTCTCCCTCTTCCAACTTGATTTTTTTTCCTTTGATTGTTGAAGATTGAAGATGAGATTTTAGTCAAGTGGGCCAAGTGGGTTAAGGGTATTTTTGTGTTTATTTTCTTTTAAAAATACATATATTTCTTGTTATATATATATATAATTTATTTTTTTTCTTCATTTCTTGGGAGGTTAAAGTGGAAATGGAACAAGAAGCAAAGGGAAAGGTAGAGTAAAACCACCCATCACCAAATGCTCGGTGATAGAAAAATGTGTTTGGTTTCTTTCAATTGTTTAAATTGATATTGGAGTAGTTGTGTTTGGAAATGGGTGTGATTTTCAATCTATCTTGAAAAAGATTTGTTCTTTTATTTTAAAAAACAAAATTGATAATATATGGGAGAAAGAGTACTCAATCCAATACATACAAGTGCTCATAATAAAAGGTCATTGTTTGGTCATGGATGATTAGGAAACTCATAAAATGCACAAAAGATGTGAAAATTTCTTCTCAAATATGTATGCATGGGACTTTAAATGTTTGGTTAAAGGTTTGATCTTTAGGCAAATCTATAGATAAGGGCCCTTCCATTATGGGATCAAAGTTATTTATGATGGGATGATTTATGAACCTTGTGAGAATTAAGGGTAAAAATCAAGAGAAAAACTTATTAAAAAAAAAGGCAAAGAACAAAGAAGCTCAAGTTAATGAAAGCATTGAATAGGCAAAGCAACAAAAAAATAAATTAGAACAAAATCTTTGAGCTTGAGAATAAAAAAGAAAGAAAGAATGAAAGCTTTGAGAATGAGAGAAGGAAAAAATATAAAGTAAAAAACTAAAGCAAAAAAAAAAAAAAAGGTTTTTTTATGCATGTGAAGGGTATGAAAATAGACCTTTTTGAATTTTCAAAACTTTCATTTAACCTATTGGCCTTCTGATGGGAGCCTCAAATTTGGAAGAAGGGTTTATGTTCCAACCCTTCTCCTTTATTTAAATCTTAAGGTAACACTAACATTAACAAATCCATATGTTTGTAAAAGAATGTGCAAATATTTTTTTGAATGCCGTACACTTTGTAAAACAAAATAAGGGTCATTTTAGACCTTTGTCTAAGGAATAGGTTCTAATGAAATCAAACATTCCTATTGGTCAAAAGCTTTAAATTGGTCCCATGGCCTTGAGATGAAAATTTAGTACCAACACAAATCGAATTGTGATTTAGCTTAAATGACATCATTTTGGAGGGAAAACAAATTGGTTTAAACAAAAACAAAAAAAGAACTTAAAGGAGAGCTCATGGTTTGGAGAACCCAAGTGTAAGCTAAGGTCTAAGGTTGTGCAAGGAAGATAATTTTTTTGCAAAAGATCATATTCAAATTGTGCCAATTGGGCTTTTTAAAGGCCTTGGCATTTTCCCTTCTCTTCCCGCCCCCCACCCGTTTTCCCCATTCACCCCATTTGCCTTTGTTCACTTCAGCCATTATGGGGGAGGGAAAAGAGTTAACCACCAAACCATCTTTATTTCAAGTAATTTCACATGCTTTCCATTTTGTTTATCCATGTATTGCATTTCTGATTTTTTAATTTCAAGGATCATTTTCAGCTTGTATTTCATGGCTTTTTATCCTTATTTGGTTTGTTTCTTAGGGGGTGGATACATGGTTGAAGCTCCACACCCAAATGTTGGTTTCCATCCTTTGATTTTTGAAGATTTCAATTTCTTGTGAATAGAAGTTTAACATAATTTACAAACAATAAAAAGATGATAATATTACAAATGAAATTTCATGTAATGATTGTCATGAATGTCTTTTCTATGATGCATTGGATAGTTGGTAGCATCATAATCGAAATGTGATAAAACATGTGAACATTTTTGCCAATGAAATTGAAAAAATTGTATGTAATTCATAATCTCAAGTAGATTTTAATAATGCTTCGAAGGATGAGGGTAGTAAAGAGCCAATGAAAAAACCTTTTACCCCATATGAGGTTTAAAAACAAAACAAAAAAAAAAAGCTTGAACCTCCCTTTACATAAACAACTATCTTTTTATTTCCTCTTCTTTCCCATTTCATAGAAAAGAAATATTTTCATAGAAACGTGGGAACATATAAAATTGGGGGAGCTTCCTTGACATAACACCCTAGGGTTCTTACATTGATGGAGATCCTTCAAAACACACATAGAAATATAAAAGGAGTTGTTTAGGCAATGGGCCATGGCATACAAGTTTGCAAACATCAAAGATATATCATAATGTACCGATTGAAGAATGTTTCATTGTTTTGCTAGTTGATGGGATTCACAAATTGGTTGATGTTATCATAATCGACCTCATTCGAGTAGACTTGATATCACGAGTGATTTTTTCTTTTGGGGTGGTGATGATTATTGTTACTTAGGTGAAGGAAGGACTTTTATCACGACTGTTACCTAGTGGACATGTTTCTTCTTCTTGTCATAAAGGTTTTTGGGTGTCTTCACTAACAATCTGACAATTTTTTTCATCAATGTGCTAACATGGTGTGAATAACAAAAGGCACTAGAGGCCCTCCTTTATCGATGTTGCGTTCCATTTATAGATAAGGGTGTCACTGGTTTTATAAATAGCACAAGCTGCCTCCATATTAAAGCAGGTTGTGACTATAGGGGAGGGTTTTTTTAGGCTTGGAGTTTTATCGGGCTTACTTCCCCTTTCTTTAATTGATATATTTCACTCTACCGATGGAGGTTTCAGTATTTAATGGTTCCCTTACCTTCATGTGGCACACCTCTTTTGGGTTATTTGTTTGCCTAGACTTTGGTCCTTGCCCTTTGTTTTTTTTTTTTTTTCATTTTTTTGAGTGTTTTTTTTTTTTGAAGTTAGGTAGGGTTTCATCAAGAATGGATTTTTGAAATGGCCATTTAAAGAGCCTTTGGACTAA
>Ga0116227_10006494_pt1 | contig 23664 bp, 19 predicted proteins | sample S1TSphgellanicum_FD_89693 | JGI IMG/M metagenome (GOLD analysis project Ga0116227, IMG submission 89693) | Host-associated microbial communities from peat moss isolated from Minnesota, USA - S1T2_Fb - Sphagnum magellanicum MG | ecosystem: Host-associated > Plants > Peat moss > Unclassified...
TCTTCCCCCCCCCCCCCCCTCTCTCTCATCCTTTTCTGGGGGTTATGCACATTTGCATCCAATCCATTGTAGTACCAAAGCAAAAGCCTCTGGAAAATGGGAAATTGGGATCCATCCAGCTGCACCTGGCTCGAAAGCAGATTTCAAACTTGCAGAAACTGAAGAATGTTTCACAGATGAGGATGAAGAAAATGGTCTTTGCCTCAAATTTGTTTGAATGCAGAAGAGATTTCTCAGGTTACTAAAGGAATTCTTGGAATTCTCTAGCCTGCATTATGGTATGCTAGAATTATGAGGCAATGTCTGCTGCTGACAAATTGACTGAAAGTTTATTCAAAACAATGCAGAGATTTCAGCAGATGTTAGGAGAACATGTCAAACAGGTTAGCACCAACATGGATGGGTCATGAAGAAGAAGAAAGCACCTGTTGGTTTTTTTTGGGAACCCACGATCTAATTCCAAAGGGATCTTACTGATCAAAAAGTCTTGGATTTTTTCTCTTGAAAGGGAGATTCCACCCTGAATCCACCATCTGCTGGATGACAACAGTCTGGATGACAAGTGGTGGGAGGTAACTGGTTTCCTGCCTGCTTGAGTACTAGGTTCCATATCTTGAAATTGGAAACCAACTCATTTCAGTTCTTTGTTTCTTTGAGTCTGTGCCCATTCTGCAGTCATAGGTTACATTCTGTGAGTTGTTGGAAGAGATTGATCAAAAGTTTTCAGTGTTGCAATCTAAACTGATGCAAGCAACTGGACAAAGGCTTACCAAACACATGGTGAACTTTTCTGTCAGATGTTGGAGCTCCAGAGATTGGATCTGTGTTGTTGTTTTCACAACTCAGACTTATTCTTCTAGGCAGAATCAAATTGCTGAGCACAGGGTTGATACAAGGCAGTGGGTAGGATGTAGGATCCCATCTGTGGTGTGTATCTACAGTTGGTAGAGTTTGTGTATCTATTTGTTGCTGCGCATCAGAATTCGCTATCTTTTCATGATTTTTGTTTTTCTGGGATAGAGTTGCTGATTTTTTAGTCTTGTCGGTTCATGACAAGAATTTCCTCAATACTTGCTCTGTTGGCTGGCTGCTCTGCCCTCACTGAACTCTTTTTCAGGTTTGTCAGATGAAGCTCTTGGAATGTGCATTCCAAAGGGAGTGTGCACTTTGTGTCTCTCACTCCTGGATCTCTAACAACTTGTCAGGGCTCCCTTTTGAGCTCAGTAGTGTACCCACATTCCTTAATTCCTTGGAGGATGCAAGGCCCTCTATTATTGTCATACGATGATTTTAGACCTGGATTTTGATGTCACTTTGGGACCCAATTGGCTCATCCAAAAGCAAGTTTTAGATTGTTGGGTACAAGAACTAATTTGTGCAACAGGATTTGCATGGATTGATGTGGAATAGGGATGATGACCTCACGGAGAAAACTGGTCAATGACCGTCTTGAGTTTCTTTTGGTTATTTCTTGATGTATTTCCCATTTGAAGAAGTCCAGGTTGTGATGCTACCAAGCAACAAGTTTTTGGAGTGGCCAGGAACTGTGCTAGCATCATTACCTCTCCTCAAGGAGCTTTTGCTTGCTCAAAACCCAATGGCTGAGGTTCTTCTCATCATCTCCTCTACAATGTTTGCTAGGGTAGCCTTTCCAACAAATTGGCATGCACCCCTGTTTCACAAAATTGTTCCTGGGTTACATATTTTCTTGAAGTCTTTTTGGCAAAATATTTGATAGCATGCCCATATGAGGAAGAAGAGTTCACAAAGTAAGCATTAGCAACAATTGATCAACACTTCAATCAACTCTTCTCTTACGCCTCGTGTTGATCCAGTTAATAGATAGTGCACAGACAATGTCAACTCCCTTTTCAAAAAATTGATGGGATTCATTAGCTAGGTTCATTAGATCCACAGCTGCTTTCTAGCACAAACAAGTTACAAATTGTGCTGGAATTTGATTTGGATCATCCTTCTTGTTTTGTTTTGTGTGAATGTTATAACATTACTGCAATGCCTCCTAAATCTAAAATTCAATGTCAAGATGAACTGAATAGGACATTGGCACAACAAAAGAAGCAGGAGGGTAGTAGAATGGAAGATTTAGGGTTTAGGGTTCAGTTGCTGGGAGTCTTGGAACCAGTGTTTTTTTTCCTGGTGAAATTTCATCATTTTAACAAAGAAATTGGGAAAATTTTGTTTTTCTAGTGTAAATTTGAATACTTTTGCTAATTTTGTTGTTAAAATTTGGCAAAAATTTAAAGCCAGAAAAGTAAAAAAGAAAGAAAAAAAAAAAACTACTTGGAACCTTAATATGTAGTCACCATTGGCTCCACTGGGGACCACTTGCATCAATGGGGTAAATCAGTGACTTTTTTGGGAAAAACATTTTTTTAAAGGAATGTTATGTTCTAAATTCCCTATTTTTGGAAAAGAAAATTGCCCAAAAATCACCACAATTGACTAAAACTGAAAGGGTGCTTAAGATTTTCTACTTTCATATTTTGAATATTGTCAAATATGGCTAAATAGACTTATGAATGATCACCACTTCATCAACATCACAAAATTGGAACAAAAGAGAAAACATTGAGGGTAGGGTAAGCTGGCTCATGTTTGAATATCGACCGGTAATTGAATGCACCAACTATTTTGGATGTAGCCAATCAACAATTGTGCACAATTGCACTAATGTTTGCCTGGATGCCTAAGATCAAATGCTTGGTTGAAAGTATGCATTCAAAAAAAAATTAAGTGTTGATCATTTTGTAGTTTGTGTGTTCATCTATGGGTTGTGGGTGAAACCCAAAAAACAAAATCTTGAGATCTCTTGTGTATGGGTATGTTTGGTGATGAGTTTGTCAACTATCATGTTTTGAGCTTAAATTTAGTGTTCCATGAGGGGATGGGTCCTTTAACCCTTGGTTATAGGTGTCTTTTGGACAAATATTTTTGAAAAATTGATCAATAAGAGAAAAGTAACATTTAATCATGGGACTTATTTTAGATCATATTTAAAGAAGATTTGGAAACACACAAGCTTATGTGTATCATTTGAGAGATTTTTTAGAATAATTCTACCAACACAAACAAAGTGTTTAACTATCCCATTAAGAAGCATGCAATAGAGAATCAATGAACACAAACTTACAATGCACAAAAATGTTCAACAACAATTAAATAACCCTATCACAATATTGTTCTAGGAGTAATCAAACTAACAACTCACCTTGGTCTTTCCTTACAACTTGAACAATTTGGGTTCCCACCAAAATTACATATTTTAATTTCTCCTAGAACACAACTCATTCTAGCACCACTTTAATCATTTCCCACAATCTCATTTCTTGAATATGCTTTTCAAGTTAAGCCTAACAAATTATCTTACTATTACCTATAGATAATTTAGGACAACTAATTAAGTATGTAAGCTAAGCTCACTTACCAACATACATAAGCCTACCTAGTTTAACTTGACCTATTAAGCTTACCTAGCCTAATTAACCTACTAGTTTATAATAGTTTTTTTTAATAACATATTATTCAATAAATTAATTTATACACTTTGAATTGCAATAACAAAAATATCATGTATCATTTAATCAATTATGCATAGTTGTAAATATAGTTACAAAAGCAATTTAGTTGTCAATCATCAATGGATGCCACCCATAATGGATGACATATGTTCATATTTCATCAATATTTTCATCTAAACTTATAGTAGTCACACATTGTAATCATATGTATGACTAAAATTTGGAATTGTGCAAGTTTAGTCATATATGCAACTATGAACACTTGCAATTAAAATGTTACATAGGACTAATATAAGTGTAATAGTAAATTGAATTGCTTTGAACATTAATCGCACATTAATCGCACATATGGTTAGAATGGATACAAGTTCTTCTAATGATGGGATTAATTCCTAGTTTAGATGTTAGTTGTAATCCTATAGTTGATTTATATTTACAATAACATTACTATGTGGATATGCTTAGTAGCCCTACTATTATGGCAATTGAAAAAGGGGAACATGTTGTCAACCTAGATGATTGTAGTGTTAACCTAAAACAAGAAATTCACATTTTAGAAGATCCAACCCAAGAAGCAATGAGCTTTCACAACTTGTTATCGCTACACATTTACATGCAAGATATATTAAATGAAAAGAACTCTTAATAGACTATTCATAATCACATGTTGTGATTTCCACATAATATTTGGAAATCTTTTTGAAAAAACAACAAATAAAACCATAACAAATGAAAGTGAAAAAAAGAGAAAGAAAAGAAAAAGGCCAAAATAACAACTAAAAACTTGTTTATGACATAATGCACAACTCAAAGAAAAGTTGAAAGACACCATAAACCATAATTTCTATCAAATTGGTTTACAACAAATATAAGAAAGGCAATTGGTCTCTTTCACAATAATTTACGAACAAACTTCTAAACAAATTCATTCAAATATATGGGTTGGAATTTGGGAAATACAACAATGGTTCAACAAAAGGTGAAACAACAAGCACAAAAAAAAATGTGAAGGTAAGGGCATGTTGTAACTAGATTACACATTTTTTACTCAAAATAAACAAAATAAGAGTTAGAGGGGGGTTTAGAACAAGGATTGAATTGAGGAAAAAAACATCATGAGTAGGAGCACCAAAACCAAAAAGAAAAAAACTATCACCAAAAAAGAAAGGGGATATACTTTCTACGGGTGTAAACCCCTAATGCTGGACAAACAAACTCAATGTGTATTGTTGAAGTCTTACTAAAACATAAATATTTGCTTACAGAGTTTCTTCATCAAATTCCTTACAGATATCTAAATTTTATTGTTTTATTTTTATGAACCACAAGGGATGAGTTTCTCTTTTGATTTCTTCTTGAGGAATCAACTGATTGCTTAATGGGAATGGCAGCTCATACCCCAACAACAAGAATCCCACAGATACTAACTTGACTACATCATATGGTTCCTCTTAGAGACTAGACAAAGATTTAAAACATGATCAGTGAGTGTAATCTATTCCATTTTCCAATATCCCCTTGTTCCCAAAATCCCTGGAGCTCCCACAATCTAGGAGGTACTTTTTCTTTAGGATAAACACATTGCACACTCAACTTAAAATCCCCAAGCCATCAAACATGGAGTTACCACAACAACTACTCCAGAAATCCTTGACACATTCATCGTCTCCCTTGTGTTGGTCCCTAAAAAAAATAAAAATGCAAGACCTCTAAACCTTTTCTTGACACTCTTGGCACAATGGAAATTCAAGCGTTAGAATTTTTATGAGAGCCAACAGTCTCCATCAACTTCTACCCCTAATTAATTACCATCCAAAATCCAAATCCATTACACACTTGCTAGTTATCATGAAAATCTAGGAACTTAGCTTCATTTCTTCACCAAAAATTTGCCTCCTTCTCTTCAACCAACATCATATATATTCCTCCTCACTTCATCCTTTCATTCCCCTAAAATCTTGTCACCAATCCCCTCGCAATGCCGTGATTCACATAGCTCATAAAAAGTTTCCATTGAATAGCCGGGATCGCGTTCCATCATTGAAACGAGTTCACCAAGATCCCTTCGCAATAACTTGCAAAACAACAAAACAAACCAAAATAAAAAACAAACCAGAAAACAACTATTTTGGCGTCTTTGAAACACCACACCACCACTAGTTTAACCACAAAGCTGAATTAGGGTTTGTAGCCTTCATCCACAAAAAAATCTGACATTGTTTTTAAGTTAAAAAATAGTCAAATCAATAGCAAAGATCATATCGAAAATAAAAGCTTCATGAGTAGGAACACCAACACAAGAAGAGGAAGAGATCAAATTAGTAATAAGGATTGAACCCATAAGAAGAACTTCATAAGAAAAAACACCAAAACCAAAAATTCACCAATATTAGAAAAAAGAAGGTGATCAAATCAACAACTAAATTTGACTATGAACCACGGAAAAGAGCTCCATGAATAGGAACACCAACACCAAAAGAAAAAGATAATTAGATCAACATATAAGTTTGACCAAAAATTAGAAAAAATAAATTTCATAAGTAAAAGTTGACCAACATTAAAAAAAGGAAAATAATCAACAACTAGATTCAATTACAAACTCGGAATAAGTGTATCATGAGTAGGAGTTCACCAACATTAGGAAAAGGAAGAGCTTCATGAACAAAAGTTCATCAACACTAGGAAGAGGAAGACAATTGATTAGTATTTACATTCAACCAAGAATAAGAAGAAGGAAACATAAAGTTTGACCAAAAGAAGAAGAGCTCTTCATGACCAAGAGCACCAACATTGAGAAGAGAAAGACAAAGCTTGCATTTTCTAGCAATGTTAAGATACTTCATGATCACCGTAACAAGAGAGAGAGAAAACTTTGACAAAATTTTCACACGATAAGATGTGAAGAGGAAAGAGGCTTTTAGAGCACGAGTGCACAAAACAAAAGTTTTGAAAAAACGCAACTATCATGCCCACAATTTTTTTAAGCCATAGATATGCATTAGGAATTTTAAAGTTTAACAAACATAGTTATGTTCATGTCCATTGATTTTCTATTTAATTTTAGTTTAAATCAAAATCACACCCACAGATGTGAACATTTATTTAATAAAAAATGTTCAGTTTGCATGCTCATGGTGTTTGATGATGGGTAGGTGATGGACAGTTGCCAATTTGTTGGCTCATTGGTTAGGAGAGAGAGAAAAGGCACATTCATATTCGTAGGGGTTGTTTCATGTGTTTTGAGATTTTTCATTTTGATTCAACCCTTGCCCCTACCCCCCAAAAACTTTGCATGCTCATATCTTGGGCATTTCTCCATGGATTTCAACAATTCACACTTATCTCCATGCACCGTGAAAGTACCTATTCACACTTATCTTCATGAACCGTGAAAGTACCTATTCTTCTTCAGGATAGATTTCACCCATATCACCAAAAAATCCCAGACTGGCAAATAGAAAAAACCTTCTGGTCTTTGCAAAGTCAGATGGGGATCTTGCTCAGTACACCTTCTTCTTTCTTTTTTCTTGGTGGCAAGAATTTGTCATTTTGCAAAAAATAAAAAAATAAAAAATCCCAAGCAACATGGTCAATGGAACTTTATGAAAATTTTCCCCAAAAAATTGTCACATTTTGAGGGAAAAAAGCTAAGAAAATCACTTGATGGATTTGGGCAGATTTTTCTTGCTAGTATGTATATCACTTCTCCCAGTCACTAACTTGGGCATCCACTAGCTGACTCATCATCATGTAGGGTGATGGAAAGAGTGGGAGTGGGAAGAGTCTCCCTAAAATAAGTTTAAAGTCTCTTCAGGGAATCAAAATAGAGGGCCAAATATACTATGACCTTTATTTAGACTTGAATTTTTTTTCTAAGTAAAGGGCCAAATACATGTTCTTAAGGCTCAAATATCTTTATCCCAATAGAGGGCCAATTACACTAACTTTTAGGCTTCAATTTTTGTTTTTCTAAATACCTAGAACGCCAAATACATTATCCTTTAGGCTTCAATTTTTGTTTTTCTAAATACCTAGAACGCCAAATACATTATCCTTTAGGCTTCAAATTTTTTTTTCTAAATACCTAGAACGCCAAATACATTATCTTTTAGGCTTCAATATTTTTTTTCTAAATACCTAGAACGCCAAATACATTATCTTTTAGGCTTCAATTTTTTTTTTTCTAAATACCTAGAAGGCCAAATACATATTCTTTAGGCTTGATCTAAATAGAGGGCCAAATACATTATCTTTAGTCTTATTGGCTCATGTATTTTGATTCTCCAAGTGGAGGGCCCTCTATATGTGTACCTAGTACGGATCTATACAACTTCGGGTTGCAGATTTTGAGGGCGTGAACCCACCCTTCAAAACCCAGGGTCACCCAATACAGAGAGAGGAGACAGAGATTTAGGGTTTTGCAGTGCTCAGAGAGAGAAGGGGGTTTAAGGTTTTGCAGTGCTCTCTCAATTTGTGTGTGTATTTGTTTTTGTGGCTATGGCGACGACGACTGCGCTCACCGCCTTGAGCTTGCGAGTTCCATCACGGATGAACATGGTGCCAGTAGCGGCCTCGCTGCACAGGAATGTGGCCAAGATGCACGTTCAAGAGCAGAATGTCCGAGGAATAGCAGCTGCTGGGAATCATGTGCAGGAGACGGTGCAGAATCTTGCCAAAATTGATATCGACGAGTCTTCTGAGTGGTATGAAGTGCCTGTGCACACTGTGACCGTTGTCGACCGTCAGCGCGGTGTCACTCATCGCTTTCCAGTTCCCGAGGTGCGGTGGCTTCTTGTCAGCTTTTTTTTTTTTTCCCCCCCTGAGTCGGCCAAAGCTATAGCTATATCTATTCCTCGTGCTTGCATGTGTTTGCCCTTGTTTCTTTATGAATCCTGCCATTAGGGTTTTTAGGTTTTAGGTTTTTTTTCCCTTTCTCCTATTTTCTTTTTCTTTCTTACATGCACAACATAGATACACAAATTCTACCTACTCTAGATAGATGACACACCAGTGATGGGATCCTACATCCTTCCCACTGCCTCCTATCAACCCTGTGTTCAGCAATGCAATTCTGCCTAGAAGAAAAAGTCTGAGTTGTGAAAACAACAATGCAGGTTGCAGTTTGTTTTGCTGTGTGATTGAATATACTTGCATCAAGTTCAGTCAAGTTGGGAAAAGCACAGAATGGGCTTTCTGTAAGCTCAGGGATGTGATTACCCTGTGCCACAGCATACCACCATAGCCCTATCAATTGGGAGGTAACTGAGAAAGAACAACAACAGAGATGGATCATGTTGGTGGCATAAACTTTCATATGAACTGATGGGTTTTGTCCACATGAGGAAAGAATGACCAAATGCAAATGGAGAAGAATGAGAGTGATCAAGCTCACTGGAACAAGTGAACAAATTATCAGAAGAAAATGGTGCTATGGTCACCTCAATATTAAGTTTGAGAAAATATAGAGCTTTCTGCACACTCTCTGTTTCTTGTAATGATTTTTTATGGGCTTGTTTTGCCTGTTTCTGGATGATTGGGAGGAATGTGTAGTCCTGTGCAGTGATAGTGTGCTATTTGGTTTGGTTATTACACTGGAGACAGCAAGGTTTTTAGGGTTAGGTATGTGTCTCTGTACACAGAACCAAAGTTCAGTGCTGGAGCAAAGATTTCTACCTTCATCTTTGCAAGCAAATCACAGATCCTACCCACTACTTTCATGCTCAAATTTTTCTCAGTTCAATCATCCTCTGTCATGAGAGGCCCAGACCTGCAGATCTTTCTCTTCTTGTAGAGACACTAAAATATGTCATTTGTTGGGAAAGGGGTCTGGTGGAAAGTTTGGTGCACATGACTCAGGGTGGGAGAGAGGGGGCTTTGATGCAGGATCAGTACGTTCTTCATACTGCAGAGGATCAACAAATCAGCTTGCCATTCTCATGCAGACATGGTTGGATTCCTGAATGTTTACTATCAGAACTTGGTCAAGACTTCTTTGGTGTTTATGTGGCTGAAGAGGTTATTACTACAAAGAGTTTCTTCTCTGAAGTTTCGAAAGTTTATTGCTATCATGTTTACAGTACCCTTAACTTGTGCTCTGGATTATAGATCTCTGATTTGTTCACAACCAGAGGGGTGTGTATGTGGCCATCTGTACCAGGTTGTTGCACAGCTTGTGCAGTGAGGGTGAAATCAGGGCAATTGTACCAACCTGAAGCTCTTGGCATATCTGCTGAACTCAAGGCAAAGGTGTGCTGCATTTCACTCTCTCTCTCTGTGCTCTTATCTCCCTCCTGGTTTTGAAGTTCATAAGCATGAATCTGGGAACATAGAAAGAGAATCATATTCAGGAGCACGTTGTGGGAATTGGTTACATATTGTAGAGATAAGGATGGTAAGATATTTGCTTGTGTGACATTTATCAGCTTATGTCCTTTTCTCTAGCAATAACGTTTTTGAGTTTCTGATCAATTGCTGTGGGAAGCAGGGCTATGGTCTGCTTTGTGTTGGCTTCCCCCTTTCTGATATTGAAGTTGAAACACAAGATGAGGATGAGGTAATTAGTACTCCAATCCAAACCTCACAAGTTCACATACTGCATTAGTCCCATACAAATATACAACTAGAACTTTACCATTTATTGCTTACATGATGGTGCAGCATTATACTAGCCCACAAATAATTATAATGAACTAAAGTATACAGTTGATCTTCATGGCCTTGGTCTCAGATTTGTGTTCGGTTGGCTTGTTAATGGTTGATCTGATGCGATATGCACCACAGGTTTATTGGCTTCAGTTTGGTCAATACTTTGCAAGAGGCCCTTTGGTAAGCACAAATCCACTTATGCCACCAAAATCTGTTTCTCTAGTTTGAAGTGGTACTGAAATGTCTCGAGATCCTGCTAGAAATCTCAAGCCAGTGTGAGAGTCACTGATTACAAACTAATTGGAAGTGAGACAAATACAAAACATACCACCAGAAACCCCTCCCCAGTACATGGAATGTGAAGTTACATTGTTGGAAGCTCATCTAGTTTGTGGTTTGGTGCATGATTTTCAGGAAAGGGATGACTATGCCCTAGAATTGGCCATGGCTGATGAATGATTCTCACCAACAACTTTGAGAGGTGCAGACAATTTGCAGGGAAGCAATTTCTCTATGTCCTTTTCTAGGTTGCAGAAACTTTAACTGTAAATACAGATGTACTTCTCTATAGAGAAAACAAGTTTCAGGTTTCCATCAGTGCCATATCTCATTGTGCAAATAAATCAGAGGCAACCACTTGTCTCTTCAAGTTTACATGTTGTGGGGTTTTTCCTACCTAAGTTGTGTTGTTGACCCTGCATACCATATGCTGAGATATGGTATTCAAAAAGCATTATATAGTATGCTACTCCTGTACGCTAGTTGAACATCATCACTGTGTCCTCCCATTCCTTCCATAAACCTGACAAAAACTCAGGATGCAAATTTTGCAGAATACTTTGCCCAAACTTTTGGGCAGACTATTATATACTTATCCACACCCACAGTTGGGAGCAGAAGATGTCAGTGGTTAGTTAAATTTTATGGTGATTATTTTTATATTTAGATGATAATTTCATCCTCCAACAATGAATGCCCCCAATTATGCCAAATAAAATTCTGCTTGTACTGGTGAAGAAAGAACTGCATGAATCAATGATTAGAATCTATGGATACAATGTGCTGCAATATCCAAGCAACAACTGTGTTGCAAAAATCTTTTCAATAGCACCTGCATTCAAATCTTGCTCTCCAGCCCACAGAAAGTTTTTGTAAAGTCTGTCGGGAGAGGCTCTTTGATCATGTAGAGCTGAAACCCAAGAAGTCATTGAAAAACCACCACCAATTTCACATCTACAGATGCATTTCTTCCAGACACTGGGCAATTCTCATCATTGGTCTTGCTTAGAATCAATCTTGTTGTCCAAGCTTGACATCTCTTGCATCATAAGCTTTGAAATACCATGCAACTGGTTGCAATACAATTCCATGACAATCAAGCTGAGTAAGCAGAATCCTTCCTTGAAAGCTAATCAAGCAAATCCTTGTATTACTGCGCTATGTGCATCTTTATAAGCATCCTGAACTCACAATATAGCTCAGCCCCAATGATGTTTTCTTTTGCTTGTCACTGAGATGCACCCAGTAAGGGGGTGGTTAATCCAGAGTCCAAACAAGAGTCCAATGAATGGAAGAACGTGGAAGAACACCCAATATCTCTGCTCCTGCTTTACAAGATTGCCATTTGATCACAATGATAATCAGACAAAGTCTGAACCCTCATGCCTAGACCTCAACCTTGACCAAAAAGTCATAGTAATAATGTGTTCACTGTCCAGTGCCTTGTGTTTACGTTTGTGTGTGTGTGTCTCTCTCACTGTGATGCACTAGCAATGTTGTTGTAGAGATCACACTCAACCAGAAAGACTCTTTATGTGTACAAATCATACCTGGTCATTCACATGTGAGCAATGACATCTTTGTGCCATTACATAGGTGTGTGGGTCTGTCAGATGGTGGTAATCCTCCCGGCATCTTGTGAACACCCCCCCAAGAGCAAGGGGGAATGCTCACAAAGTTCTTCCAGCTGGTTTCACTCCTCAGATACCACTTTGCATGACTCGAAACTTCAATCTTCGTTCCAGCTTGCACACACTCTGTACCCTCTTTTTCACCTCTTTGACTCTTGTATCAGGGTCAATAGGTGTTGGAAAGTCTCTTTCATCATTGTGCTCATGTGTTGCAGTGTCTTCTACATTCAACATCATGGAACCACAGACTCTGTACCAGTCAAAACTGGACTCTGGAAAACCACTGATAACAGTTTTCTCACCTATAAATTACTGGAAGTATAATGTGTTCTCTACTACTACTACTACTACAACAGTGGGGCCTGACAGTAAAACTGCACTGCAAAAGTTGTCTTACAAAGAACGGGCATTTCCATGCAAAGCCCAAGTGAGTGGCACCATTCTTCCTGAGATTGGCTACTACAGAAAAGATTGATTTTTGTTTGAATTGGATTGAATCAAATTAGGATTGACCCAAAAAGCGAAAAAAAGTGCAAACTTCTTGCAAACACTAGAGAGAAAAAGATCAGCATAGGAAGAAGGTGACAGGGAACGCACCGCTCTCAGAGAAAATGAGAACAGAACCCATGGTCTCCTCATATTCACCAATCTGTTCACAGACCAACATGTGGACAGGAACTAATGACTTTCCTGTTCATGTCTCACATCCACTATCACTATACAGCAAAAAAGCTATCCTTGCAACAACAAAATACAATGTAGACCTGCAGTTTGTTGTGTGCTCACCAGCTTCAAGCCATTCCCAAGTGTAAGAACTGGAGCCATTGTGTCCAGACCCTGAAATACAGCAAGAATTGAAAAAAACCTAAGGTGATTTGAACAAGAAGAAGAAGAAGAAAGTGTTGTCATCAATGCTTATTGACAAAACCTAATAACTCTTGTGTATCTCTTCTTCAGAGATTACAGCAGTCAACAACAACCTCCTCCTCCTCATCATCACATATGCACACATCTAGGTATTCTGATGAAGCTTCTTCTTCCTTCCCCTCCAAGGAAATGCAAAGCTTCCAGGTTTCCACACTTTGAATCATTGCTCGGCCAGGATTTCATCATGCAAGAAGAAGATCAAAGTTGAGAGAAACTCACAAGACTTACAGTAAGAGTATAAGGGCAGTTGGCAGGAACAGCAGCTCCATTGAACACCTCGTCCAGATCTAGGACAACATACTCGGTCTCCTCCTCTTCCTCCTCCGCCTGCTCCTCTTCATCATGCTGCTTCTTCTCTTGCTCTCCTCTGTTGTGGCCATTCTTTGCATCCTCCTCCTCCTCCTCCCTTTGCATCTGAGTTCAAACCCTCTCCGACAAATACAACTTTCTTGCAGACAGACAGACGACGAAACAGCGTATATTTTCCCTTCTACCTCCTACTGCTCTTCTTCTTCACAAAACACATGCATGCAACAAGCAAAGTACATCCCATGTACATACTGATGGATTCTTGCTGCTGCCGCTTGTCGCTTGCTTTAGTTGCTTGACTTCAATCTCCTTGATCTCTTGTCATACAATAGTATCCGAAAGGAAGGACGCATGAGGTTTAGGGTTTAGGGTTTGCAACTGCCGTTTCGTGGACAAAGCAAAGTCTTGTGTGTTGTTTGTTGATGGATTTGTTTCTCATCAGCAACTGGCTAGAGGTGTTGGTCGGATGATTGGGTCATCTTCAGCAGCCCTGACTTGTCTGTGATATATAATAAGAGTTGTATTTCTTGATTGATTGTCAATGGCTGCTGAAGGTTTTTTGTGGATTGTAATCTTTGGCAGGAGTTTCTTTTCAACAATAGGAACCTAAGAGATTTTCCATACCCATTGTTTCCTGAAGCTAGCTACATGCACTGACAGTTCTCTGTAGTTGTTTGCAGGCTCAATCCTTGGGTGACCGACCTCCACACTTGGCTGCAATGGATGTTATGGTTGCTCCAAATTCAAATTGCACTTATGAACCAAACTGCTGCATGTGGGATGCCAATGCCTTCTTGCACCTTTTGCCTTTTCTTTTCCATCTCTGGAAGATTGGTTCAAAACACTAATTTTTATTAGGTGTGATATAACCAACAGCATTGTGTGTATGCCAAGCCAAGGGAAAATGAATATGCAGTGTTGTTTTCAGACTTCCTTTCGTGTCCTGTTGATAAGTGAAATGATCTTTTGTGTGCAAAAACACAGTAGTTTGTAAGCTGTAGCACTCTAACTCTGCAGCAACCTCCAGACATTTTTGCTTTCTACAACTCAAACGTGATTCCAGTTACTGACAATACCTGTGTCCAAGTGTTTGGAATCAGTTGTAAAGGAGCAATAACAAAACCCAGGAGTTTGTAAGATTCAAAAGGTAGGAATGCTTCTTGCAATGAAGTTATATGAGGCCATTGACAAACTGTTACATGTCACTCAAAACTGCAAAGCAGTACTTGAGTGAGTGTTTACAATCATCTACCACAACACTATCTTGACAACAAATGTCATATTCAAAAATACAAAACCACACGAAATCCAATGCACACAAAAACAATGGCAATGAACCTTCAAGCTACTAACAGTGTGATGACCTTCATGCCAGGCAGAAAAGTACCATCAAACACCTATGTACCCTTGTATCTCCGTCCGTGCAAAGGAAATCATAACCTTGCTTTGCTCTTCTCTGATTCTGTATTTTGCTCTTCACCATTTCCGCAACCCATGGTTTAGAAATCTAGTCTTCAGAATAGGTGTGAAAATCAAGGTGCAAACACCAAGAACATTTTTTGGAGTTTTCAATCCTGTGTTTTGATAAACACCCAAGAATTTCACTGTATAATTTCCCACAATTTAATACTTGGGACAATCAGCGGTGAGGTGATTATAAGGTGAAAAATCACAAGGGCAAGGCCAGGGGAAAAGAGGTTGAAGAGAGTCAAGCTGTCAAAATACTTGAACAAGAAAGAACAGGCCCAACACTTGTATTATGAGATTGCACATAAACTTTGATAATCAACACTAGGAAGGTAACTAACTACTTCTGTTAGTTCCCAAAAGTCCAAAACGAACACCAACGAGAACAACTATGATATAAACTGCATCAAGTATTTCATGACATTTGAAACACTGCAGGGAGATCTGTCAGAACTGAAAACTGGAATATAAGAAGCAAACCATGATGTGTACACCAAAATTTGAAGCTAATAAGGTTGGTACTCTACAAGTAATACAGAGATTCTTCACAAAATTACAAACATTCAAAACATGATGTGAAAAATTGAGTTCAGAATCCTTTGGCACAAACCAGTTTACTGATCCACAAAAAAGTGCAAAAAGAATTTTGTCTTAAAATTGAGTGTATAAAATAGGTCCTTTTTCTTCCGGTCCTGGAGGTCACCTGCTTTGGGTCTTTTATCCATCTATCTATACATGGTAGGTGTGGCACATTTTTTTTGGGGACTGTTTTTTTTTTTTCCCCATTTTCCAGATCTGATAGAGAAAGAAAACTCCCTCTTTCAAAACTATGAACAAAAGATTCTAGAAGACGGTTGGTTGGTCTCTTCTTATGCAAACACCAAATCCACTCTTACATCTCTCCAACTAAACCGAGGAAAAAGAAAAGGAGAAAAAAAGAAAAAGATTCATGATCTCAATACAGTTTTTTGTGTGTTTTCCTAGCCGGAGGCTTAGTCCTAACTAAGCCACATTTTCCTCCTCTCTCAAGATGCTTCGCATTCTCATCTCAAGATCCCACTAAGCCTCTGGTTTTTTCTTTTTTGTTGCATCCTGCAACTGATTGCTTACTTCATGCCATGATAATAGCAGGCATAGTAAGAAGCTGCTGTTGCACTTTCACAGGGGGTGAAAAAAAAAAAACATATTATGATGATGACCCACAAGAGCTGCTCACCTTTTGCTGTGTTTTTTTTTTCCTCCAGGTTGTTTTTTTTTTTGCACAGTGCTGTGGTTTTTCCTCTAAAAAATCTTGGTGCGGATCGATGATGCCTCAATTACAAAATGCTTCTCTTTCAACATGAGGTTAGCTTGGCTGCTGCTTCGTCTGCGGCTGCTGCTGCTGCTGCTGCGGGGAAGAAGATTGGACAAAGCAGCACCTTTCACCTCAGCAAGAAGAGATACTTTGGTGCGTCGCAGTTGTTCACCACAGAGCTTGGCTTCCAAGGGGACGACTGCAAAACGATGATGATTGTTGTTGTCTCTCCAGCGAAGACGATGGCGACTACCACCACCACCACCACCACTACTACATGGTCCTTTGAATGGTACCGACACCAGAAGATCATTGCTGCTCTTCCTTTCAAAATTGGAGAACCATTTGGCATTCATGTAGTCAAGTGTTCGCCATGGGGGAAGATGCATCGCATTCTGCTTCAAAGAAATCTTTGCTGCATTTGACATGATTTCCAGCACCTGCTTCAGCTTCAAGCTTGTACCCACAAAGATTGTCGGCAATGACTTCAACGCAGCTTCATACTGCTGTGTTGGCCTTGCAATCTCAAACTGCGCTTGGAAATCTAAGTCTAAAATGTAGCGGTCTGTCGAGGATTCTTCATCATCTTCAGATTCCTCTCCATCAAACACCACATCAATATACTCATATTCCCCTGCACACATGAAGAAAAAAAGATGCACAAGAAGACCATCATGATCAGGAAACATACAGCACCAGTTACCCAGAGATACAAGCATACACACATCATCATCATCTTCTTCTTCTTCTTCTTCTTCAAGGGGCAATTCTTGCAGTTTCCTTTCAAGAGAAAGAAAGCCGAACTGAATCGGTTTTGTCCCATCTTCACCAGAACTCTCTGCTCTGCAAGAATTGAACTTCAAGAAACAGCACAAAACAATATTTGTCATCTGAGCTACATCGATATGGATCCAGGCTACAATGGCTTGGATGATGATCCGACTGACTGACTGAACGACTGACTGAGCTTGCAAATAGTAGTGGGTCAGCCAGCCAGCCAGCACCCATAGTGCTCACATGTTTTGTCAAGAGTTGGAAACCCAAGAAAGAGTAGGGAACGAAAGAATGACCCTACATACCTCCAGGAACTCTGCCAGAGCTTGGCCACCGAGACTTGCAGACAGCAGAGTTGTAACCTAGAGCTTTCAAATGCTTGACAACGAAGCGCTTGGTGCAGCCTCCTTTACACTCCTTGCCACCTTCAGGGTTGCAAATCAAGTCAGTGTCTTCATCGATGTTGAGCACCACCATCTTCACATCTGCCAGAAGCTCCCGCTCTACATGCCCATGGGCTGCTGTCAGGGCCTGCATCATCCCATCATCATCAGTAATCAACACCCCAACACACTGAATATTCATTCTCTACCTCTCAGCTGCTGCTGCTATTGCAAAAAACAACCCATTTGCAAGAAAAACAGAAACAACCCATTTGGGAGGAAAAAACAACAACCCATTGGGATTTCCATGGATTTCTTTCTTTCTTTCTCAGGAGCTGGGATCCTGAGCAGGGGTTTGAAGCCAGTTGAGGATTGGGGAAGAAGAAGAAGAAGAAGAACTACTGCTTTACCTGCAGATTTTCACAGAGTTTGATGCTGGGTGGTCCGCAATCGCTGTCGCAGCAGCTGTGATCGATGAGATCGCCGGAGTCGTTCTCGATGAAGTCGTGCACCATAGCTGCCAGATCGTCGCTCTCGCTGCTTCCGATGCAGCAGGAGGAGGAGGAGTTGGTAGTGGTCACACCCATCCCGCTGCCGTTGTTGAGCAGCAACTGTTTGGTGGATTGCGGACCAAGATCTCTGCTACCTCTTCCTCGCGACGACGCCGATGACATCCAAGTCGCCGGGAGCTGCTGCTGCTGCTGTTGATGGTGCTGTTGTTGCTGCTGTTGATACGGGGGTCGAGCTGCTGCCGTGTGTCTGTGGGAGACGAACGGCAACGACGACTCCTCCGCTCCGATGGACATCATCTGTTGCACACTTCTCAAATCCGCAAGGTATTCCCATGACAATCCACCCGCAGTTGCAGGCAAGTGCATGCCGCTGTGGAATGTGGATGCTGCTGCTGCCCTAGTGATCGCTGCTGCTGCTGCTGCTCCTGGTGCTTCGTGGTAACGAAGCCCTGGCATTCTGTTCTTCTTCTTCCGAGGATTCGTGGTGGGTGCTCGCGGATCTCGCTCTTCCGAAACGAACGCAAACCCAAAATCAAAATTGCTGTACAGGATCCGATGCTGATTGATACCTTGTTCTCGGGACCGCGATTTCACGATCCAAAGCTATTCACAGATGGAAACCAGGCAAAATTTACACATGGAGGAAGGACAAACAGGTGTGGCTGCTCTTTGCTCCTGTTACAACTCTTCTCTCAGAATAAACCCAACAGGACGACGATCACTCATTCCTCTCCACTCCCCCCACCTCCTCCCACCAGCCGGGGATCAAACAGGCCACTGATCAGATATGAAGAACGATGTGTTGTTTGGCATCTTCCGCAAATCCCCCTCATCAACAACTCTCTCCCACCCACCCACTTCTCAAAACAAACCCACAACCAGGACAGCTTCTCTCTCTCCCTTCAGAAACAGAGAAAAGAAACACAATCTTCTGATGCTGCTTCTTGTTGTTTCTCTCCTTCTTTCTCGTATCTGGGTCTGTCACTGAAAATACTCACTCACCCAGCAACCATGAAGGAAGCTTTTGGGTTCCGGGGGCAGACAATCTATCTGCTAAGAGCACAAGGTTTCAAAAACAGACAGACAGCATGATGCATGGGTGGGTGGGCAGAAGCCGCTGATGATGATGATGATTATGATGATGGGAATGGATGCCGCTTTCTTCTTCCTCCTCCTCTTCTTCTTCTTCTTCTTCTTCTTCTGCTACTGCTGCTGCTGCCGCCTGGTTGTTTGTTTGTTGCTTGGTGATGATCATGAGAGAAAAAAGATCACAAGCTCAAAATGGGTGGGAGTGGAAGCAGTTGTTGGCGGTATGAGAAAGCACATGATTGCTTTCCAACATCCAACAACATCACAAGGCATCAACAACAACAAGAGCAGCAACCCAGCAGCAGAAGAAACACTCGAGTGATTTTGAAGGAAAGAAGGAAAGAAGAGAAGGAACTCTTTCTCTGTCTCTCTCTGTCTCTCTCTCGCTCGCTCGCTGCAACGACGACAACTGCAACGATGGCTTGCCAGGCCGCATTCTCTCTCTCCTTAGGAGCACCGTTTGTACCTACCATGTGCTTTTTCCTACCTACTTCCCAAAACCAATTTCCTACCTACTACTGCCTATGCCCTACCCATTCTTCATACTTTTGCTACCTACCAACCCCATCTAGCTTAACCCACCGGTCTTAACACTTTCCTACCTAGTAGAGAATATACCCGGTACACAGTACCTTTTCTTCCTACTTTTGCTACCTACCTACCAACCCTCTCTAGCTTAAGCCACCGGTCTTCAGAATTTCCAACCTAGTAGAGCATATACCCGGAATACACTGCCCTTTCTTCCTGCTTTTGCTACCTACCCACCCTTTCTAGCTTCAGCCACTGGTCTTAACACTTTCCTACCTAGTAGAGAACATACCCGGATACCCTACCGTTTCTTTCCTGCTCTTTCTGCCTTCCAACCCTTTCTAGCTTAGCAACTTCCTACCTAGCAGAGAATATACCCGGATCCTACCCTTTGTTCTCTGCTTTCCTACCTTCCAGCCTACAATAACCTCTTCCCTTTCTGCCTACTTTTCCTACCTTCCTGCCTGTTTAGCTTAGCTACTGGTCTTTTTCTGTCATGGAATATGCTGTTAGGTGCCTGGCCATTATTTTATTTAAATTTTTTTTCAAAACACGCTCTCTTTGCATTTGGGTGTGCCTTTCTAGGTAGACTTTTTTTAAAGGGTTTATTTTATTTTATTTTATTTTATTCTTTTATTTTCTTATTCTTTTTCAGGGGTTAGGGAGAGGTGTTTTTATTAAGTGGCTTTATCAAATGTACTCTGCCTTTGATTGAGTTTTGGATTTTCTGTTTGGCTTTTGAGTTCGGAGAAAAAAACAAACATCCGGACATGTTGAGTAAATATGAAACAACTTTTTTTCTCCTTCCTTCCATCTCTTTTAAAGAAAAAATAAAATTCCTCACTCGTAACCAGACCATTACATTCATGTTTCTTCCCCCAAAAAAAACCTAATAATTTTATTTTTATTTTTCATGTTAAAAAATCCATGCGGAACAAGGTTAAACATTATTCATAGTAATGTTACTTAAACGAGGGGGGGGTGGGGGGCAGTTGAATTCGTTGTGGGCCTCGCACAAGTGGTCTTGAGTTCAAATCCCACAATTGTTACATAATAATATAATTGAAGAACCCATTGATGTCTTTAGGTCAACTCGTGAAATTCATTTGAACTCTCATGGTGGTGCTCACGAATGAATGTTGGAGTGTAACCCAAGTTTTAGTTCATCCCTTTGGGTATATGAAGGTGTAATAATTTTTAAATGAAAAATGATTGAAGGAGTTTGTGTTTGGTAGTATAAACATGGTGGGATTTGTTTTTCCCCCCTCTTTTTCCCCCAATTATGTACAACCCTTCTTCTTTGTGAAGCCTTACATTGTTCATCTCCCCCCCCCCAACCCCCCCCCAAATACCAAGTCCGGGATTTTTTAATTTTTTAAACTATATTTTCTAGGGAGTTCAACTCAAACTTCAAATTGACCTTGTTTTGTTGGCAATGTTGTTTTGGTACGAAAATTCTCTAACAAGCTTGCTACCTCATGGGTGTGATTAATTCTTCGATTTTTGCGGGATCAAACTCCAAGGAGAGAGCTCGCACTTCAAGGGAATGGAATACCAATATTGTGAGTTTGAGACTTCATCTTGAAGAAAAGCGTGTTTCGGTCATTTCCCATTTGCCTGACTACCACAAAATTCAATTCAAAATGTGTTATCATCTACCTTCTTGGTGTTTTTAATGATTATTAATATGTTATTAGGGTTTGCAAAATATTCAAAAATATTAACTTTCATGTTCAACAAAATGCATCCAACTCTTTGATAAAAAAAAACATTTTAACCATAAAGTTTTAGGTAATTGAAAAAAATTCATTACATTATGAATAGGTAGACATATATACATTATTGCCATTCTTACATGTTGCACTAGCCTACTCTTTTAGGCATTTGGAAAATTTAACACCAAAGTCTACAATCATTAAACTAAACTAAACACCTTTGATGATAACCTTTTGTAGTGTGCAAAGAAAGGGTACTCTTTTGAAATGGCCAAGATGATCGATGGGTAGTACAAATGTGTGTGCTATAGCTACCTCCTTATATGAGTGAAAAGTGTTGTCATGTTTTGTTCTCCAAATTAGGTGCTCAACTTGGAAACTTGATTTTCTTTTAGCCTTTCTTAATATCTAAAACCTAAATTTATTTGTTTTTTTAATTCTTCTTTTTATCCATGTTGCATATTTACTTGTATAAAGATACTTGGTCTTTTGGGTGCAATCCTAGCTAAAAATTGCTTCCCTTCACTAGCCTAATCAACTTCTTGATTGTGAAAAGCATGTCACAAATTAAATCCAATAGAAAGGCCGACTCTATGTGTAATTTTTGCCAATGAGGGAAAGTTGCAAACACAACAAAACCCACCTCAAAAAAAAAGACCCCTTATTGATAGGGTTACCATGTCTCCAATCTCACAAAGGTTTAAATGTGCAATCTACAACCAAATGGCATAATGGCCATTACAACAACAAAGAAGCTTGGTCATCAATCACGACCTAGCAAGCAAGGGAATTGAATATTGGAAACCTCAAAGAGACTCAGCTACAAGTGATAATTATTTGGTGACGTCTTATTGGGGGTGCAAAAGCCACAAATGGTATGGTATTGTCCCCCAAAATAAGGTAGCGATGGTAAGAAATAATCACGTTCATTGTTACAATATTGTGTGATATGAAGGTCATAGGAGAGGGGGTTTGGTTTGTAAGGATTTTGAAGACGAAGGAGAATAACCTAACCCATACACCCGATGGGTTCCATTTTTGCCAAAAAAAAGTATATGGAATAGGTGTGTTGGTTGGTTCCATGTGCACAAAACCAATAATAAGAAGCGACTCACTCCCATCCCAATTTTGGATTTGTCCCACCACACAACACACATATCCAAGTTGCATCTGGATTTTGTCAAAGCTGACTACCTAATATGAAGGAGGAGAAGGAGGAGAAGACGAGTCACGGGATGCCAGAAACTCCCAATCTTTGGAGATTTTGCACCAGAAAAGCAAAGTACCTTTCCTTAAGAACATTTGCAGCAAAAAAAACAGTAAACCCCAGTACTACAGGCAACAATTTATTTCAATGCTCAGTTCATTGGAGTTGGTGATGCTTTTAGTGACACATTACAGTATGTCAACTAGAAAATGCTCTTGTAACACAACCTAGCTCATAATGTGTGCCAGAAGGTAGTAAAAGTATGAAGAACAAGTTGCAAAGTTGAAAATGTATATATGTTAGGGTGCTTACACAAAACAAAAAATTGAATGGGTTTGTGTGCCTTGCCTTCTCTTGATCCAAAATCCATAATAGTAGGCTAGGAGGATGTGCTGAAAGAAAGTTCACAACTCTTTTTTAAAGTATCTTTTGCACTTTGCATGCCTTTTGCATGAGCCACATGCAACATTCAAGTACTAGTTCACTAAGGCCACTAACTACTGTTTTAAAACTTTTTAAAACACTACAAAGAGATTGAGATGGATTCACACAATTTCATTAACCTTGGTTCTTTTCTTCTTCACAACTTGGCACAACCTTATGAGGCCATTACAACATTGAAGTGCCATTTTTATGGAAATGAACTCCTTCAAACAATTCAAAGGCTCCCATTCTAAAAAATTCATTGGTCACATAGGCGCTTCCCCCAACACCCCCCTAAAACTAGGCACAAACCTACTTCATAGTAGACCTCATATATTTTCTATATATATATATATATATATATATATATATATATATATATATATATTCTACACTTATGCTATAACCCTTATCTATATATGTACAAACAAGCCTTTTTGAGAAAACCCAACAAATGTTTTTAAAAGAAACCTAAAGAGAACTAAATGAGAGTTCATTTTTCCTTACCTAAGAGAAAAAACTTTCTAATGAATTTGTTGGAGCATTCCATATTCACACCATGCCAATAGGTATGTCAATAGACACAATAATGTTGACAACATGATGCTGGCTCACTCCAAAAGTTTGCATGTTTAGAAAATTGCTGGTACCTTAAAATAATTTCCCTAAAAATTAATTTAAAAAGGGGGGTGAAAAAAAAAGAAAAAAAAAAGAAGTGCAACAAAAAAAAGTCCAAGCCAAGACACTCCAAGGGGCCCCCATTCTCATCACCCTTACTTCTTCTTCCCCTCCCCTAAAAGCTGGCAACAAAAGGTCAAGATAGGTAAAGGCAAGAAACATGGTTGTTGGGGAAAGCGGGGGGGGGGGGGGGGGGGGGGGGGGAAAAAGGGGCCCACCACCAAATCTTTCCGAGGGTGGGGGTTTTTTCCCTGGTATAGAAAA
>Ga0116227_10006496_pt1 | contig 23662 bp, 15 predicted proteins | sample S1TSphgellanicum_FD_89693 | JGI IMG/M metagenome (GOLD analysis project Ga0116227, IMG submission 89693) | Host-associated microbial communities from peat moss isolated from Minnesota, USA - S1T2_Fb - Sphagnum magellanicum MG | ecosystem: Host-associated > Plants > Peat moss > Unclassified...
AAAAAAAAAAAAAAAAAAAAAAAAAAAAAAAACCATGACCATGGCCAACTGGAGCTTAGTTAAAGGATAACTCTCTCTCTCTCTCTCTATATATATATATGGAAAGGAAATTTCTTTATCCCCAATAATGCAAGTAGGTAGTCAAACAGACGAAAAGTGGGCACTTTCAGTACCTAATTTCTGCAGGCTTTTTAATATTTCAGAGGGTTGTGGTTTAATAGCCATTTATTTGGTGGGGCTTTTTGTCTGTGAAAACAAAACGCCACAAAAGTGGCGTTTTGTTTGTGTAGTCTTTGAAGGATGAAGAGGATGTGATGAGAGGAGAGGAGAGGAGAAGGAGAAGAGAGGGGCAAACATTGGCAACAAACGGTAACGCTTTCATGATTGCAGTGGGGAATTGAGGATTCTCAATCTCTTGCTTGCTCATGGGACTCTTGGACCAACTTGCAAGTGAGAAGGAGATAACACATGGCGACGTTTGGGGCCATCACAGCTACACAGCAGCACAACCCTAACAAGTCCTTCGAGGTGGGTACCCACTTACTTGCTTTGCTTCAGCCGATTTCTTTTGGTTTTCTTCGCAGATTTTGTGATACAGTTGATGGGTGTTTCTTCTTTCGAAGCTGAGAGTGAGATTTGGTTCATGTTCATGTTTTGGGTTTCTGCCTTGTAGATAGATGCTTAAGAGTTTTTTGAGGGTTTTTGTTTGTAGAGTGGTTTTCTCAGAATCTCCAAGCTTTGGAGAGACTTGAAGAAATGGCTTCCAAGATCTTGAAAACCAATTTCAGCATGCTCTTTCTTCTTTTCATTTTTGTAGTCCTTGTCTCTTTTTTGCACATGAAAGTTCTGGTTTGGATTTTGGATGCACTGGTGTCAAAGTTAATGACAATAATTAGGCTGCTGTTATCATAGTTTGCACATTGATGGGTAAAGCTTTTCCTCTTCAAGAGATTTGCTTTCTTGAGTTTCTGAAAAGACCCAGAAAAGTATAAGAAGCGAGGAACCGTTTTTTGGCTTGAAATGTGACATGGTTGGTGTTGTTCACCTCTCAAAAGCCAGACATTTGATGTAGGAATCTAGAATACATCCTTTCTCAAAAATTCAGCAAGTCTTCAGTTTCTGCAACCAGGGGCTTCAATTTGGAGTCATGATGCGCAATGTTTAAGCTGATTTTGTTATTTGGAGCATTGGCCAATTGAACATTGATCAGGTGGTATCACCCCCTAGCGATGGAATATCAAGTTTGAGTTTCAGCAGCAAGGCAAACTATCTGGTTGCCAGCTCCTGGGACAATCAGGTTTTTAACCTTCCCATCAAAATCTTTATTGGTATCAACGTCCTATACCTTGTCATCACATGTTAATCCATTGCCCATTCTTTCAAGCTGAAAATTGTTGCAGAGTGGGTCTTTTCACTTCTCTATCATATGCACCTGCTTGTGATACTCAATTCCTGATGTGGTGAGTCAATTGTTTTTCTCTTGAGTTGTTTTGGGTCATAGAGTTTAGGGTTTACAGTCAAATCCTAGCAAACCGATTCGTCCTTTTTCAAAGTTTTTATTGAAACTGATGCCTGCTTGAGGCCAGCTGTAATGTAGATGAAGATGTCTTGGTCTGCTGTTGCAACTATCCTGACTGGGTGACTGTCAAACATAGGTTAAATAGGCTACATTATGCTGTTGTATGAGGATGCCTCTTGTTGCATGTCTGTGCCACAAACAATTGTGACATAAAACTGTGTGATTAGAGCAGACAGACAGAAATTTAATGTGTTGAGTTTTGCAGGTGCGGTGCTGGGAGATTCAGTCAAATGGAAGTAGTGTGCCCAAGGCAGCTATATCTCACGAGCAGCCAGTAAGTTCTGTGCTAATTGCAGTTGTTTTTAAAAGATCTCTTCTGTCATTGTAGAATGGGCAGTTTAAATCTCTTCACCTACTCTGTGATAGCTGTCTGATGGGTGTGTAGGTGCTATGCTCGGAGTGGAAGGATGATGGAAGCACAGTGTTTTCAGGTGGATGTGACAAGCAAGTCAAGATGTGGCCCCTTTCATCGGGTGGCCAGCCAGTGACTGTTGGAATTCATGATGCACCTATTAAAGAGATTTCTTGGATCTCGGAAATGAACCTTTTGGTTACAGGGAGCTGGGACAAGACTCTCAAGTAAGGCTTCTTCCACCCAACTTTGTAGTTATTGGATCAAAGTTTCCCTCATCTAAATGGATTGGGATGAGTCTTGCATAACTGATCTTATGTTAGCATGTCACACATAAGATTTTTCCCACATAATTTGTACTTAAAAATTCTCTGCAGGTACTGGGATCTACGACAGCAAAATCCAGCTCACACACAGCCATTGCCAGAGCGCTGCTACACCATGAGTGTTCGGCATCCACTCATGGTAGTTGGGACAGCTGACCGAAACATCCTTGTCTACAATTTGGCTAGCCCTCAAGCAAGTGTTCTTTACCTGCTACGAACATGAGTGTATGGGAGAGAGCAAGGCAGGGAAAAGAGAATCGAAACATCCTTGTCTACAATCTGGGTAGCTCTCAAGCAAGTGTTCTTTACCTGCTATAAACATGAGTGTACAGGAGAGAGTGAGGCAGGGAGAGATGATTGATTTGTGAAGGGGTTTTGCTGACTTGTTGTGCTACATTCAAACACTAACCCTTTAAATCCTATGATACAGACAGAGTTTAAGAGAATTGTGTCACCTCTGAAGTACCAAACACGATGTGTTGCAACCTTTCCTGACAAGCAAGGTTTCTTGGTAAATCTCTGAGTCAGGTCTGCAAGTAAATGTTTTGTTCCTGTATTTCTTTTTTTCAAGCCAGGAAATTCATGTCGCTTTTGTGTTCATTTTTGGTCAGTTGTCTGGCATCTAGGGAATGAAGATTAGGGGCTGTGGTAATTGAGAAGTCTTGGGTTACGGGTAAAATGTGAAGGGCAGCAGAAGGTTTGATGGTTGTGATGTGTGTGAAGGTGGGCTCAATTGAAGGTAGAGTGGCAGTGCAACACATTGATGATTCGGAGCAGGCAAAGAACTTTACCTTCAAGTGCCACAGGGATAACAACGATGTATATGCTGTGAACTCCATTAATTTCCATCCTGTGCGTCTTGTCAAAACCAAACCCGACCTCTTTTTTGGGGGAATGAGCATTCATGATCAGCTCACACATCATTGATTTTAACAGCTTGGTCTTTGTGTGAAAGAAGATGGCGATGGGTTTGTTTTGTTTGCATGTGGTGATTCTCATGGGGCTTCTTCTGGTCAGGTTCATGCAACTTTTGCAACATCAGGATCTGATGGTGCTTACCATTTTTGGGATAAGGATAGCAAGCAAAGACTTAAGGTATGGATAGTAGCAGTGCGTATAACTGAACACATAAGGACAGAATCATCACATGTACAAATTTTGACCACCGCTTTTAAAGTTTCCATTGGGTGTTATCTAAGTTTCTGTTGGTGTTTTGGTTATTGGAATGGTTGAAATAGGCAATGCAGCGGTGTACACAGCCCATTCCATGCAGTACATTCAACAATGATGGCTCAATCTTTGCATATGCAGTAAGCCTGCCTCCCTATTTGCTTATTGGGTGATGCTGCATTAGGGTTCTCATTTGTTAGTATTTGTTTACATGGAAGAGTGACAAAACGATCAAAGGGCTAAAATGATGGTCAAATCTCATTACACAAGAACCAGCTCTGAAGGGCTTACATTAACACAGTTCATAGAATATGTTAGCTGAGCTATGGTGATTGGATATGCTAAAGGTGAGCTATGACTGGAGCAAGGGTGCGGAGAATCATAACCTGGCACAATCAAGCAACTACATCTTCCTGCATCCTACTCAGGTATGTGTTTATGTTTGGAACCCGCTCTATTTTGCATGAAATGAGTTTCAATGCAAATGTGGTTGCAATACTTCTTGTGTAGTGATACATTAAGATGGTCATTAGAACAGTAAGGGAGTAGCTAAATCTTGGAAATGTGTCTTTCTTCAGGACTCAGAAGTGAAAGGTAAACCTCAGATGACCTCCAGTTGAAGAAAATGAGTGGATATGTACCCTCTCCTTGCACAAAATTTGGGCAAGGACTCCTTATGTAGTGACAAGTTAAAGATGGTCATTAGCAACAGTAAGGAAGTAGCTAAATCTTGGAAATGTGTCTTTCTTCAGGACTCAGAAGTGAAAGGTAAACCTCGGATGACCTCCAGTGGAAGAAAATGAGTGGGATACATACCCCTCTACTTGCACAAAATTTGAATAAGGACTTCATCATCTTTCCTGGATGTGCCATTCAAAGGACAACAGCAATGGCACGTGTACACATGCGGGTGCTGGAAGAGAAGCAAAGAGAAAAACTAATGTGGTAGTTTTAGGTATTGGGATCTAGAGTATTGGCATTGTGATCATGGCATTTTCTAATATGGGGTTCAGGTAACAACTATGTAACATATGACAGCTTGTTGTTTTTGTTAGAACCTTCACTTTTGGAGCCAAAATTTTGAACCCATATGGGTTATGTACACATTGTGAAATCTGTTCAGTTTGTAAATGACTATAAAAACACCAGCAGCTGTCAGGGATTTTGTAGCATAATCTCATCTCCTGTTGAATTGCTATTTGTTAATAGTTTTTGTTATCTCTTTTTAGTTTTTGGGAAACCTGTTGATTGATTTAGTGGTCTCTGAGAGTTGCCTTTATTCAGCTAAATTGTTGAGATGGGGGATGTTGTTTAGTGTAAAGATGGCAAAGTAGGGCGGCGATTTTCATGCAATGCTTTCAAGTAGTTGCATTTTTTGCATTTTTGATGAATAATTCACCTCTATTTTCACCATGGGTTTCTGCTGAAATCATTCAAAAGCATTCACACCCAACCACCTTGTTTTCTTGCTGAAGTTGAGCCTTGGAAAATGAGAAAGCTGCAATGAGAACCATGCATTGGATTACCTGGGCTGCCCACATTTTCAGCCACCGGGCATCCTGGGCATCTTGAACCACAAAACTGCATTGGATTTGTGGGCCGTTAAAGACATATGAAATTACACAATTAATTTGTAATTATTTAATTTCACAACTAAGTTAAGTGATCTAATTTCTGTAATTTCAATGCAAAGTTTACATTACATGAATTTTGAATATTATGGCCCAAGTCAAAATTTAATATATCTATGCACATATAAATTAATCCATATCACTTAAACTTTCACCTTATAATCCTTGTGTGTCTTGTTACTAAATTCTCAGCTTTTTTGTATGTTTTTTTAATGTTAAAAAGAAAATCCCTTTTTCCAGTCTCAATGAATTTTCCCAACAGATTTTTGTGGATTTTCCACCAAAATCATTGGGAAAAATTTGGATTTTTTTTGGGAAGTGTAAATTCAACTGATTTTGTTAAATTTTTGGAAAAATTCGTCAAATTTTCAATATCACAACACTAGAAAGAAAAAAACCATAGATGATGGCACAAGGATTTTCAGTCCTTTGCTCTAACCACTTGAGCTACATAAACAAAAATAAACTAATTGTATATTATCTCTCCTTTCAAATTACAATAAAACTTGCTTCACAACCCAATGGACCTTTTAATAGTGGGTCAAATAGTACAATTGAAAACAACGAAAAAGATGAAACCCGTAATCTAATAATGGATGGAGTAGTGTTCATATTAAAATTAACTTTCATGTAATAATTGTTAAGTACAGGAAACCCTTTTTATAATCACATCCATTTAAGTCACTTACTTCTTTGTGTCACACATTTTATGGTAACTATCCATTTTGGTGAGAAACACCATTTTTTTTTGAGTTACTATACTTGTTAGTAGCACAAAACATTTGCAAAGCTTTTTTTTAATAAATCTGATTATAAGAGAGAAAATCTATGACAAATATTAGGGTTTTGTAAATTATAATTTCCTTTGGTAATGTTAGTGTTGTTTTGTGTTAAGTTGTGCAAACTATCAACAATGAATTTAGTTAAAGAGAAAAAAAAAAAAGACAACTTTTTATTGTGGACCGGTGAAAGATATATAAGCTTGCCAAGAAAATTAAAAAAAAATCTAGTTAATAATATACACAAGGAGCTCAAACTAAATGTAGATTGCAACTTTAAACCAAGCAGAAATCGCCACATTCTTCAAGTTTAATAATGCATAGTAAAGCTTAAAATAAACCATGTAAGAAATTTAAATAATTGACATCTTTATTCTAGCATAACATTTGCATATCGTCAAAACCTTGCAAGGGTTTGTATGGAATGTGACTATACATGTTTGAATCACATTTCATTGGCATCACACAAAAAAGTGGTCATCAAGGGCAAGGGCATGATTATAAAGGGGGTTTACTGTACCAAAATTGAAGCTTAGTATTTATTCAAACAAGCGGTAAATAAGACACAACATCAAGTTGATAGAACTTGACCATGTACTTTAGTTAGTCAAGTAGTCCCAGTCATGACCAGAGTAGGAAATAGCACATGGGGGGATTAGGAAAAACATCTTTTACTCTTAAATTTGGATGGATGAGGATGGATGAGCTAGTGGTCTTGTTTTTGGGGGGAAAAATTTCAATTTCGATGTAAAAATACGATTTCAATACAAAGGATTTTCCATGGAAAAAATGGCCCAAATTTTCCAGATTTCAAAAAAAATAAAAATTCAAGTTGATAGATTTTTATGATAGGTTCCAGTAGATAGCCAAGAATATAAAAGGATTCTGTTTTTTTTTTCCTAAGTTAAATCTAGTATGTAGCCAAATGTGGCTAAATCATCTTATGGATGATCACCATTTCAGCTACATCACAAAATTGAAAAAAAAACCCCTGGGATGAGCTTGTGTGACAAATGACATTATATACATGTATGGATGGAATTTATTGTGGAATTCAACCCATCCCTTGACTTGTACTAGAGGGAGCCTCTTTGCAAGCTTTTCTAAGGGAGTAACAATTGGGTTCACATTGCAGCTTGTGTATTATCAACCCATTTCTTCTCTCTCTCAAAATATAACAATAGATTAGATCGGCACATAAGCATAAGGTTCACATAAATTAAATGAAAATCTGAATGTAGGAATTATAAAAATTCAATTATTTGGCAATATAAGTGATGTTTTAAGGTTTGTAGCCGTGTTGGCTAGTTCTTTGTTTTTACAAGAACCATTGGGTTTAGTTTAGAGGTTTTTCTATAGAATGGAAGATCCTTTAGTTCCTGGTAGAGGGGATTTATTTTAAAAAAATTAAAACTCACAGGTTCCAGTGTTGGGACTAATTTCCTTGACCAACAATTACAGGTTCGACAATTCTAACTTGAATAAGAACTTGAGCCCATATTGCATCTGTTGGGCTGGTTTCAGCTTATTCTTGGTGTTGGTTCCAAAGTTGATTTCTAAGCAATTTTAATGTTCCCAAAATGTTCCCTTAACTTCCCTATGGGTTTCCAAAATTTCCATAAGTTCCTTTAACTTTCCAATGAGTTCTCAAAGTTCTCAAAATGTTCATTAACATGTTCTCAAGAACAATGATAAGGAACAACATAAGGAACATATAACCAACAATGATCTCCACCCAAGCCCTATTTGGGCTTCTATCCAACATAGGGAACATCATAACATATTTGTGCAAATTTCATTTTAATGCTTCCATTAGAGATGCTCTTATATATTAGAGCTTAAGGCTAAGACTTAAAACCCTTAGATCTAGAACCCTAGAACTTGAACATAGAACTTTAGAACCTAGAAACCTAAACCTTATCCAAACCTAGGACCCTAAACCCTACTTAACCTTTTGAGTTGAACTAATAAATTAAAAAAAAAACCCATTGGGTTCAATTTTTGGCTAGTTGTGGATCCATGTAAACATGTCAAGTCGAATCTTAAACCTGTCTTTGAACCTAAACCCAACCAAAAATTGGCCAATACTAGTTCATACAAAAAATTGGTCATTTTTTAATAAAAAAGATTCCATTGGGCAAGTTATTTTCATTTAAAACTTTTTGCACCACATAAGGTATCAACAACAAAATAAATTCAAATGTTTTACACCCACCTATCATTATTTTCAACATTGAACTAATACCTCAGCTTTCAATTAACTTGATTCATGTGTTTGGTATTTACTAGTGTTGGTTAGTTCTAGTTTTTGGGTCAATTCCAATTTTGGTTATAGGCCAACTACCAGGACAAGATGATAGGAAGTTCTACCCCAAGTTAGAATTGGCCCAATGGAACAAGGTTTCATGAAAAACTACTTTTGGACTAGACCAATGGCCTTGCCATTGAGAAAAAATGGAGAAGCATTGTTGTGTTGGCAAGGTCGATTGGGGACTACAAGGTTCTAGTTTAGCGAATTTTGGTGTATGTGTTTTTTTGTCATTGTGTTATGCCTATACATGGCTTCATACATGATGGCCGGTTACGAGCATGCTCATCATGCCTTTTAGGGTTAATGTACGTTTTTAGATGATTGTATGCTATTAGGTGCTTAGGGTTTTAGCTTGTTGGTGGTTATATAAAAGGTCAAGCCCTTCCCTTCTCTTTTTAGTTTTTCTAAAATTCCTTTGTCAAGGAGGGTTTCTTCCATAGTTAGATTGGATTTCTAGATGTTCACGGTGGTTATTACATAGCCATCATCTATATACACTACATCTTCTTTCCTTTTTTGCAATTCAATTCTAGAAAAACTACTCTTTGTTGCTTAATGTTGAAAGCGACATATTTTTTTTGGCTTTGAGTTCTTGAATTTCTTTTTGCTATTGGTGTTGTTATTGCTAGTGTTGCAATTGCTAGAAGGAGTTTGTGCTATTACACCTCTGCCAACCAATAGCGCTAGGATCGGAGGAGCTGGGAAGAGTGAGACTAAATAGGGGGTGATGTATCTTGGAGTAGGTTTCAAAGCTCTTTCTTTTTTTCTTTTTCTCATTTTCTTTTTTTCTTTCTTTCACGCGCAAAGACAAAAGAATAAGTGGTTGAAGACTCTTGAAGTTGTTGAATAAATTTAAAAAAAAAAAAAAAATTTGCAGCGTAGCACTGTTCGCCATTGTTGCCGAGCAATGTCGCCCACCATCATTGCCAAGTAGTGCCGCCCGCCATCATTGACAAGTAAAGCAGTGAGTTGCAGTGTCGTTCACCATCGTTGGCGAGCAATGCGGTGAGTTGCAACACTACCCGCCATCGTTGCGTAGTAACACTGCCCGCCATCATTATCAAATAATGTCGTGAGTTGTAGCGTTGCATCAGCCATTGTTGTCAAGCACTGTTGCAAGTTGCAGCCTTGCATCCGCCATCATTGTCGAATAAAGTTGCAAATTGCAACGTTGCATTTGTAATTGTTGTGGAGGTCACGGGCGTTTTGTAGTGCCGTCCGTCATGTCGTCGTCGTTGATTTCCGTTCAACTTTTGTTCGATATTTGTTGGATTTTCATTCGATTTTCGTCTGATTTTCGTTTGATTTTTGTCTAACGTTCGTTGAACTATCGTCAAAATTTCATCTAACATTCGTGCGACTTTCATCCGACATTCATCGGATTTCCGTTCGTTGCATTTCCGTGCGTTGGATTTCTGTCCATGGATTCTGTCCATGACTTCTGTCTATGGACTTTTGTCCACTGACGTCCATCCATAGATGTCCGTCCATCAAAGTTTGTCCGTCACCATTCATCCCCGTTGACGTGCCGTATTCTTCAAATTATATGTATTGCGTACATACGTATTCGATATTGTATTATTCAAACCATATTTAGTGCATATTTCTACAAAATTTTGGGGCATGGGACAACACCATGTGACGCACTCCCACCTCCTCAAAAGATTCAAATGTGAATATAAGATGATAACAATGGAAGAGTAGGAAGTTAGGGTGTGCTTCTTGGCTCGCAGCATTTCGGGGTAGAGAGGCATGTTGGAGTTTCGAGATGGGACTAGGAAGATTGACAAGCACTTCAATCACTCACATGGACCTGCACAAACCAAACAATAAGTTGGATAGTGCATAGCTCATGCACTTTTGGTGCGAGGACGAACCATGGGCAAATTCAGACTCACAAGACTCAGCATGGCCCGGACTTGGGGGAAGCCACCACCTTCCCCCTTATAGTATACTCAGTGTCTTTCCATGAGGCGCACATCCAAATAGCATTTTGTCCTAGGACTCCCAAATGGGAGTCCCGAAATTCCTAAAGTTGGGACTCCTACGACTTTTGGGGTCTCATAACTTTATGTGCAGACCTCTAATTGAGATGAGGTCTAAAGCAAAGTTGTAGCCCTTGTCAAGAGCTTTCCAACGGTATGTCGAACATCACCTGCACATAAGGAAATCGGGTTGATTCCTGACTTTTAATGGTTGAGAGTCAAACTGCCAATTTGACTCCTGGCCTTTCTTTTGGCCATAACTTGTGTTTCATATGTCCAAATGGGTGATGCGAGTTCATTTTAGACAATTAATTTTCAATAGCTTTCTAATCATATAAAAAAATCTTCAATTTAATGGGTTTTGACCCTTGAAATTGCCCTTCGAAGATTCGAAAGTCCATTGAGACTCCAACTCCCAAAATGGGAGTTCATTTGGGAGTGTGAGGATTCATTCCTTCACACTCTTTTGCATTCATGGGAGCATGAAATGTGACCCCCGGGCTTCCCTCTTGACCCGCAACTTTGTAAGCCCTTGCCTTGGTCGTAAGCCCAAGGTTAGGGTTGCGACACCATGTCCTTGGATGATGAAAGCACTACTGCTCAACTAGAGCCAAGGTATAAGCTACAAAGTAACACATAATCATTTGAGCCGATTTCTTTAAGCTCACGATCTTCACGATGGTAACATCAAATGTCTACAACACCACCATCATCCAATACAATTCAAACTAGAAATTCAAGTTCAGGTTGCAATACATTAATAATACATCAGAGTCCATTTGGAGGGGTTAATTAGTGGGGTATGCTTGTTATTGTAGTTGCTTTCACACCTGTTGTTGCAGTTGTTTTCACACCTTTTGTTGCAATTGCTTTCACACCATCACCATATGTTCTACTGCAAGTTGTTACCTCGACACCCATATACACCATGGAGGTGAACAGGTCTTCTAGGAGAATTGAGAGTTCAATTGAAGGCTAGGTACCACTTTTTTGAGGGAGTTTCAGGCAACTTTATCAATTGTGGTCTACGAATTAAAGCTCAAATATGGTGCTAATTACACCGAAGCGTTTGCATTTAAACAACTAACTATGTGCACTATGAAACATTGGATGTCTACGAGTAGCATTCTTTAAGGATTTTGGGTGTCACCTAGATCCCCAATCCATTTTATGCCATAGTCATCGCCACCGCCTCTCAAGCTGCGCTGCAAGCTGCCATTGCACATCATGGGACTATGTCTAACAATCTAGATCCGATACCTATTTCAGTAAACCTTTCTCTTCAATAATTCATTGTTATTACCGCAAAAATTCCTCCCACCATCAATGCACTAACTTTTGCTGATTCAGTGGGGGAATTCATTTGAGTTTTTAAATTGGAATTTTCGGTAAAAAGTTCTGAAATTTTTTTGCAGCTCGTCACCTTATCTCGGCAGAAGGATGAAACCCTCAAGATGTTCTATAGGATGCTTTTCAAGCTTAAAGAAGATACTTAGGGCATCACAGACTTGGAATTTGCTCATCGGTATCTTTGTTCGTTGGAAGGTACTTCGACACTCCATGCGTAGGTTTTACAACGGGTTTTTGCAGAATTTGGAGATTTGTACACTTTGTTGGATGCATACAACATTTTTGAAAAGTTGGAACTAGCTCATGCACATTATGAGGCCAGTACTATGAGGCCTCCATCACGTTCAAGGCCTCATCCTCCACCAACTGCGCTAACCAGATCGTCACATTTTTCTTTAAGGGCTAAAGTAGGGCACTCAGTTGCACCCATCCTACCTTCTTGCAACTACTATGGCAATCTTGCCCACAAAGCTATTGAGTGCAACATTTTTTCTAAAGATCCCTTTTGTGATTATTGTGGGAAAGAGGGACATTAGGAAGCTATTTGTTTTGCCAAATTCTCGGAACAGAAGCAACTTCAATTACCATGACAAAATCTATCAGCATCTTCCACTATCCCTCAACTAAAAGCCAAGGCACTTCAACCTTCCACTGAGGCTTTCCCCATCGAGGGTAATTCCAGTAAGAATGTTAAGAAGAAGGAGCATAATGCTGACAAGAGGGAGGTGTTTCAAGCCCATGTCACTCAAGTTCAAACTTTGCAAAATGAATTCGAATCATTGAGGGCTTAACTTACTAATCTAAAAGGTAAGTCTTCCCAACCAATTAGTCATGCCCAACCTATATAGGGTTTAGGATCATGAAAGGGACCTCTTAAGTCATTCTATGGCCTCCCACACAATGCCATGGTTGGGGAATATGTTTTTTTCAGTGCACATAATTCTAGTCTCACACCAGAATTTGACATTTTTTTTTACCCTTCCTACTTTGCGGCACAAGAGGCTAGTGTGGCACCTTGAGTTTCTGCCACTAGGCATGTAATTCAGACTAATGGACTTGCATCTAGTTCAAGTCCTATTACTTGGGTTAGAGGAGTTCGAGCAGTCATGCCACAATCTTTTCGTCTTTTCAACATGGAAGAAGAACGCACCTTGCTAGCGAAGGGGAAGGAGACTACTACACCATAAGTTACTAAGGCATCAAATTCTCGTGTCCTAAGAATACATGTACGTTAGGAAAACACATAATTTTCCATGGATCGACTTATTGAGTTTTAACTTCAAATGCGTGAAGTGGCGCAAAAGCTTGTGAGTACATCGTTGTTTAGTTTTCAAGATTTGAAGCTAAGCACCAGGGACATAATTGCAGTACTAGAGGATAACCTGAACACTACATCAAGTCTTTATTAATCCTTGATCCACATGCTATAGGGGTCCCATCCAACACCTTGGAGAGACATTCAATTGGCTCATGTGTTATAGATGGTGTCTATAATCTAGTCATTAGTTCTAACATGGCTAAACTAGTGGGTTATCCTACCTCTGATTTTACATTCACATATTAGGAGGGAGCTAAGAATAGCTCATTTGTGGATTTGTTACTCAACAAAGGCGTTGTGGATAGCCATTTTCTCCACAAAGTTTCTTACTCATTTTCAAAGGTGGTGCTTAGTGAGAGAACTTTCATCGCCACCAGAGTTGCCATTGTCGATAATATTGAGTCAACAATCTAGGTGGGAGGACATACACCCAGAGTGGTACTTCTTGATACAAGTGCCCAACTAGTGATTCTTGGAGTTCAATTCGCCAAGATGATGGGCATGTTCGACTTCAAACTACGGAAATCTATGTGGTAAATTCGCATCACTAATGGGAGAGTAGAGGAGGTACTTTGGGAAAGTTCAAATTTGATTTTAGTTAATTTCAATGAAGGTATAGATTAGGAGCTTTGCCTACAAGTCAGATGTTTAGTCACCAATGCCACCAGTTACAATGTGCTCATTGGGCAAGAGGCCCTGTTTCCACTAGGTTTCACAATTGATGACTAGTTCGAACATGCGTATTACTGAATGGATTGGGAGATTGATGGCCACCACTTGGGATATATACCCCTTGATTTACATGGGAACCATAGTCCTATGGCTCACCATTGTATGCTCAAGGAAACACACACCATTTCCTACATCCAACAAGCTAGCCACGAGTGGATAGAAGGAGATGAAGAGGAGACAACTTACGCCCAAGCTACTAAAAGCTTGAGGGTGGTTCATACTGACATTCAACACGGACCAGAGGTTTTACAAAGGTTGAAAGTAGCCCACGAGCCCTTGGTCAAAGCTCTATTTAGTTTTGAGAACATGGAGAGCCATGGTGAACTGATTAAGCCAGTACTTTGTCAACTAATCACTTGGACATCGCCTAAGGAGGGGATTACATTACTAAAGCTCTTTGGTCATATTGGTACAGGTCTTGAAGACCTACTACTGTCAGAGATGGTGGTTCGGAAGTATTTCTACGTAAACATTGATCTTATTGTAAGGTAAGTGGCGGCATCAAGAATGATGGAGTTCATAGCCAGATTTCCACAACAATTTGTAACCATTGCATGGAAGGCCAATTTTTTTTTCTTGCCCTCTGACATACAACTAATTCAGAAGAAGCATATGGAATTAGTTGGTCCCGTGGACTTCATCATTTCAAGTTGGGAATGTCAAGGATTTTCAGCGGCTGGATTTGGAGAAGGCTTGAGTGACACAAGATCCAATCTCTTCACGAACATGGTATGATTGATCACCTAGATTCAATCCACTTTTCTTACACTTGGCTATGTAATTGAAAACACCCTTTCTTAGCTTAACTAGAGGGAGAAAGTCCAGGAGCACTACACGCTAGTTAAACATTACCTTGGAGATCCATTCCTATTCGATGCAGTACAATGTGGTTCCTATGCACATTAGTTGCGTAATTGGTGGACCAACCTTGCACCACTCTTAGTTCTATAGTTGGCTCTAAGATATACCATCAGAGACCCCTACCTGCAGGTTTCTCACATATTGGATGATCAAAGTTCTTGCTAATCAATTACAAGGCAATAAAAACTTCCTTAATTTCCTATGAACACAATAGGAAAACCGAAAGGTGCTTGGCCCACCTTTGTCTCCTCCCATGAACACACGTTTTTCAGGGAGATGGACCAGGCTTGGTGTATCATCATGCTTTAGCCACTTGGGATGAACCAAGCCTAAAAGAAAGAGAAAGGGCTATGGGGTTCCAAAGTGGCACTACTAATCACACCAAGGTGAGTAGATTGGAGTGTAACGCTCTATTGGGGAGAGGCATGGACCTGAACTCCCTTACATGGTTGTTGGTAACCTGTGTACTCTTTCAAATGTACACAACACTAACACTGATTCAATCAGTTTGTAGTTTTAGCCATGTGACCACATGGCACCCTGACCAAGTACACTAGCCTATCTTCAACACTCTACACTTCACTTTCAGTGTTGGGGGGGAAGAGGTACCATGTAATTTGATTCAAGTTGTTTCTAATACACCTGGAGGTACATCAATTTCTGGAGAAACAATTACAACCTTCTATGAATCTACGCAGTTGGATAATGGAGGACTTAATACACCATGTTCTTCAAACACACTTTCCAACTACATTCCATGTTAAACCTAAACCTTTTCATTATGGGGAACTAACTCACCAAGAGAGAGAGAAATCAAGTCACAAACTTGTTAATTAAGTATGAGAATGTGTTCGCATTCTCAATGAAAGACTTAGGTAGGTGTAAAACCATGCAATTTTCTATAGACCTTATAGATGATACACCCATATCAAAGGAGGCATAGGTTGAACAAACATGAGTGGGAACTAGTAGATGAAAGATGCAAAGAGCTCCATGAGGCTGGTTTCATTCGGCCATGAAGTTCTGATTTTGTAGCCATTATAATAATGCTAGCAAAGGAAGATTCAGTTGGATTATGGACTGAGAAAAGGATGTGCATGGATTATAGGCCTTTGAACCTACTTACACCTTAGGACAGGTACCCCATGCCCATCCCTGAAGAACTATTTGATAACATTGGAGACTCAAACATCTTCACAATTGTGGATTTGAGGCAAGGCTTCAACTAGATTATGCTCGTTACGAAGGATCGCAAGAAAACGACATTCCTTGGAAGCAACAAGTTGTGGGAATGGCTTGTGATGCATTTTGGATTGAAGAATGCACTTGTCTTCTTTCAACGAGTCATGGACTAGGTTCTCGAAGGCGCAGATTTCTTGAAGTGCTACATAGATGACATCCTAGTGCATAGCAAGGGATTCTTGCGGCATTTGGTTCATCTTGAGGAGTTATTCAAGAGGCTCCATGAAGTTAATATGAAGATCCATCCTAAGAAGTGTGAGTTTATTATCACCTCAGTAATCTACCTTGGACACAAAATTTTGCCAAATGGTATTATGGGTCATTGGGCTAAAGTAGTAGCCATTTTGGAGATGCCCAATCCTATTGATGTTCACATTTTAAGGAGCTTCATGAGATTGTGTAATTATTACAAGGTTTATGTCTAAGACTTCAATATTATTGCTCATCCTCTTTATGCATTGTTAAAAAAGGATGTTGCTTGAACATGGAGTGAAAAGGCTCAAGAAGCTTTTGACACACTCAAGGAAAAGCTTTCAAAGTTCCCCATTCCGAGAAGACCTGATTTCAACAAGGTCTTCATTTTACACACTAATTAGAGTGCTCTTGGTATTGGTGCTATTCTTGGCCAACTTGATGAGGAAAGCAAGGAATATGTTATTGCCTATGCATCCTGAAGCAACAACAAGGCTGAGAACAATTACTTTTCATACGAGGGGGAGTGTCTTGCTATTGTATGGGCTGTCATACATTTCAGGCCCGATCTTTATGGCATCGAGTTCACTTTGTATACTGACCATTAGCCTATTAAGTGGTTGATGACTAACGACAAGCTTACTGGTAAGTTAGTTCGTTGGGTGCTTATACTTCAGGAGTATGAGTTCAAGGTTATTCATTGACCTGATATTATGCATCAGAATGCGGATACCATGTCACAGAAACCCTTCACTACCTTTGAAGATTTTTCAAAAGCTAGGCAAGACTTCAACTAGATTCCAATAGTACATGTATCTTATGCATCTAGTTATTTTGCACTACTGCAATGTAACTTGGTTGAGCATCCCATTGTGGATATATGGGAGGATTTGGACACTCTGAGGTTTCTTCAACATGGGGAATACCCTCCCCAAATTACATCATGTCAGCGGGATCACATACAACAGTGGTCCAAATGCCACTCATGGAAGGATAATCACTTCGTCCGATGTTTACCACAAGGCAACATAGTGGTTCTTCCACCACATGAACGACCTGGTCTTATTCAGAAGGTACATTCGGAGCTTGGACACTTTGGAGTTAAACATACTTATAGCCTTTTCGCTCCTCATTACCATTGGAAAGGTATGTATGTTCAAGTTTGATATGTCATTATTAGGTGTGAACAATGTGATAAAGTGAGAATTTCCTTTTCCTTTTGACAGTTCACGCTTTCTCCACTCCCTATTTTGGGCATGCCTTATCGTTGGTCATGAGATTTAGCTAGAAAATTACCACAAACCTCCAAGGGTAATGTCTACATCATGATTATGATTGAGCATTTTTCAAAGTGGGTCAAACTTGTTGCGCTGTTGGACAAATCATCACATAACACCAGCCAGGTTTTCTTACAATAGGTCCTAAAAAGGTTTAGGGCTTGTGCTGAGTGTTTTATTGATCAAGGATTATAATTCAGAGGAGAATTCCAAGACCTACTTGACCATGCTCTCATTGACCATCACTAGACTTCAAGGGATCATCCCCAAGCTGATGGCCTTGTAGAGAGGATGGTGCAGACATTCAAAAAGGGACTTTGGAAGATTTGCCTCACTAGGAACAAAGAGGATTGGGACTTGGCCCTACCTTATATCACCATGGGTTACAAGATGTCCAAACACACCTCTTTGTCTCATTTCTCTCCTTATTTTCTACTTTTTGGGAGACATCCCAATCCACCTTCTTCCATTGCTGTTCAAATGGACTAGGTCATGGACTTAGACTCCCCAGCCACTTGGCTAGGATCATTTTAAAAATGGTTATTCTATTCAAAAGGGTTATGCCCATGGCCATGGAGAATTGTCCATTGCATAACATTGAGACACCTTATGGTATGCACACACACGAGGTGGCGGTTACAAATTTAAGGTGAGACAATTTGATATTGGTGATTTTGTGTATTTCCAACGACAACTTAATGATACCTTAGACATTTCTTCTAGTCGCACTATTTTGAAGATTAAGGTGATCAACCTTTAGGTGTGTTGGAGTTGCAAGGAGTTTAGGGACGTACAATTTGGGATCACTCCAAAAATTGTGCGCTTTGCCACTTGTCGAACTTGGATCCTACCATCATCATGTAAACTTGGATTCCTCCATTTGACTATCCATGTCAAGTATGTCAGAGGACAAACGATGCTGATCAAATGTTGCTTTGTAATAATTACAAGGGGGGATACCATCTCTTACCTCAAGCTAGAACTCAGTCAAGTTCTTGTCGGCATTTGGTATTGTTCATCATGTTCTCCCGTAGCACCTTGATTTCTACTCAGACCATGCCACACTTTTCCTGCTTTAGGTCTTAGGGGGGATACATGATAATTTCATCTCAGCCTCCTTTTGTGCATTGTATATATATGTGCGTGCATTTCTTTTTGGTTGATTAGTTTCTACCTTTGACTGGTTTTAGTCTTTTTGTTTAATAAAGTTTACTATGGATTTACACCCTTACGACACTATACGTCACGACACTACATGTCACAACAATTGTTTTACAACAAGCTTTGGTGGCTCCTTCCATTGTCTTTTTGTTGCCATTTAATTTTAGTTGGCAACTTCTTGATGATGTGAAGGAACTAGGGAAGTGTTCACTTTCCAAATGAACAACTTTTTTTTCCATTGAAAAGTTACCTAATGTACATTCTTCTAATATATAATTGTTCTAATCTGTAAGTGTTAAGGCAATTGCCTACTCCCAAAAAAGATAGAAAATTCATTGGGGTTTTTTTCAAGTGTAGGAGGTCATGTTGTGGTGACAAAGGAATGACATTCCTTGTGGTTGGTTTGTGTTTAGGGTTGTGTGTATTGAGGCATATCATTTTCACACATGTTGGTATTGACATGAGAAATTGCTTTCCTTGTAGATTATGTAAGATTATCAAATAAAACATTTTTTTCTAAGTTGGGATATGGAGGTCAACATTTTTGAACTCATTTCCATAAATCTATGACAATAACCTTTATGAGAGGCATATATACCTTGGGTGACCATCTCATTCTAAAATGAAATCCACAATCCCTTGTCAAATTCTAACAATTCCCTTTGCATCATTGTATCCCCATACACAACAAATATATAACCGTTGGACCATGATTTTAAAAAGATAGGTTATGTTGTCCCTCCAACTCAAGCAATATTTGAAAATTTAAAAAATCTTTGTTGTCATACATTAGCCAACATGTGAAATCAAGAAAAATATGTTTTAGATGTAATGCAATATTTTTTTCACATATTCCAATGCAGTTTTCATGTCAAAAATTATTACAGTGTATCAAACTACACATTGTTTGTAATTGAAATTAGAATTGGATGTGTTCACACTAACATGAACCAACCTTGCCACTTAGGTGAATGTTTATTTTAGAATATTTCTAAAAATATTTCATTTGTAAGTGACCTAAGGACAATTTTTCTTGTTGGTTGAACCCACAAGGGTAGGCAATGGATCTTCAATGTGTTGGTTTTTAGTAAGAAAGATTAGGTGTTCTTCAATCTCTTTTTAGCTGTGAGAGTTATCCATAAAGTCATCCAATTAGGGGGTGAGAATGGCCAATTTTGGGATAATAGGGCATCAAATGCATAATTGGGAATGAAAATTTACAAAATGAAATAACTAAACCCAAACTAAGTTTTCCACCAATTTTGGTGGTAAACTGGGTTTCATCCTATCTTTTCTTTTTTTTGAGCACCTCAGCTATTCCTACATATATTTCACTACACCTACCTATGCAACTACTATAATTAATTTAAGACCTTGTGCATTAAGTGTTGAGTTTCAGCATTTCATACTAAGATTTATTAAAATTTCCTTACTTTGCGGATACCATTGAAAGAGAGGATAGGGGGTGAAAGAGATGGTGAAAACAAGGTGACTTTAGGCATAACTCTATTGTTTTGTGTTTTTTGATATGTCGCTTACATGTGATATTGATTGCATTGGATTTCTTACCACTCTTTTTGAGTTGGTTGTTGTTCCAGTTTACATGTTATATTAAATATTCAAATTGATATGATGGGAAAAAATATTTGTGCCTATTCCACAATATCCTTTGCACTTAACTAGCATCACCTTTTTTGGAAGGACTTGAGTGCACTATTGTTTACTTGTTAGAAGAAGCAAATTGGGGATTAGATTTTATTAGTTTACATAAGTTCATGATGTTATGCAAGAATGGTTTATGATTACATCAATTTTCACATTGGCAAGGTATGCCAAACATAGGAACTAAATAGAAAGGCTTACAACATTGCTAATCCCATTTAAAATGAAAATTGTGAACAAACATTTGAAATATTTACAACAAATGGAGTAAGAAATGGAGAATGAAGCCAAAGCTTTTAATTTGTATAAACCTTCTCAATGCATGTGCAAATCCATTGGTTGTTATTAATTTTGTAAAGTTAAACACTAATAAAAATCTTCAACTATATGACTGAGTAAGGACAAAAATGATTTATAACTTAAAAATAATCATAGATGAATTGTTTAAGATAATAGTCATTTAAACATGATGTGGCACAATGATGTGATAGATATCATCCATTAGTGATGCACTCCCAGCTCCTTGAAGGATTCAAATGTGAGTCCAAGTAGAAGATAGTGGAAGAGGGAGGAGTCGGGGCACGTTCCCTAGCTCACAACACTTTGAGGGGAAGAAGGGCGTGTTGGAGCTCTGGGATGGGACTAAGAAGAGTTGACAAGCTTCACTCACTCTCACGAGCTTGCACACAACCCACACAAAGTGGTTAGTGTATAGTTGGAGCACCTTTGGTGCTATGACGAGCCACGGGTAACATGGACACACTAGACTCACCATGGCCCAGACTTGGGGGAAGCTACCACCTTCCCCCTTATAGTATACTCTGTGGCTGGCCACAGAGCTCACATCCAAATGGCTTTTCTCTCCCGGGACTCCCGAGTGGGAGTCCTGAAATCGCGCCAGTTGGGATTCCCGCGATTTTGGAACCCCATAACTTTATGAGCAGACCTCGGATCGAAATGTGGTTTGAAGTAAAGTTGTAGCTTTCGTCGAAAGCTTTCCAATGGTATGTTGCACACCCTCTGCAGCCAAGTAAATTGGGTTGATTCCCGACTTTTTCTGGTCGGGAGTCAAACTGACAGTTTTATTTCTGGCCCTTCTTTTGGCCATAACTTGTGTTTTAGATGTCCAAATGAGCAATGCGAGCCTACTTTAGACATCTAAGTTTCAAGAGCTTTTCAATGATATAAAGAATGCCACAAGCCATTGAGTTTTGACCCCTGAAATCGCTCTTTGAAGTTTCAAGAGTCCACTGGGACTCCATCTCCCAAAGTGGGAGTTACCTTGGGAGTGTGAGGATTCACTCACTCATATTCCCTCACACTTTCTTACACTCCCGGGAGTATATGATGTGACTCCCGAGCTTCTTTTTGGCCCACAACCTTGTAACCCCTTTGCCTCGGTAGTGAGCCCAAAACTAGGGTTGCAACATATAATTTTAAAATAATCACAAATGAATTATTTAGGACAATAGTCATTTAAACATGATGTGGCACAATGATGTGATAAATATCATCCATTAGTCATAAAAGACATATGTGAAGTTAATAGTAATAGTTTAGTCATTGTTTCATTATTTTTATTACTAAAAATTGGATTCAAAAACTTGGGCAACATTATTTTTTAAATTTAAAAAATTTATTATTATTTAAATTATTTTTAATTTCATTATTTTTCATCCTATCAGTTGTTGATAAGTATCACCACTTAAGTTAAATTTAAAACCTAATTTAAATGACTAAATATAACATTTAATCTACCTACTTAGGTTTGTCTAAATGACCATTTAACTTAGGTATAAAATATTTGGTCAATATTTCAATATTGATTACAATGAATGTCATTTGTGAAATTTGATCTTCAGACCTTAAGAATAAAATTCAATTCTTTCACCACCAAACCACCCCACTTCTTGTGTAAATTATTTAATGTTTATTTTATTTAGACCATACTTCATTTAAACATTAAACAAAACCTTAAATTTGATCATCCATATCTTATTGATAATTTGTTGAAATGAAAAAAATAAAAATTTATTCATAAATTTCCTTCAATAATGTACACAATTATATAATAAACTTTAAAAATTTTAAAATTCATTTAAAAAAAAAAAAAAAATTTATTGAATAACATTTCAATGACCGTTTTTTGGAAAAAATAAATTCAACCACATGATTTGTAAATGGAAAAACCTTTGTGGCAAATACATGAATAAATAAAAAATATATTTTATAACTTAAACCTTCATTTGATTTAAGAATTTTATATTATACAAATGTTTTTCCAATATATCATAATTTTACCAATAATTTTTAATTTAGACGTATGAGTTCATATAATTTATCGACATAAATTATTTATAAATGGATCATAAATCAATTATATATACATAATTTTTTATATGAGTCATATTAAATATGATGTACAAATTTAATTTAATTTTAAAAATAATAATAATAATAATAAGTATTCAAATATTAACTAATTTTCTGAAACTATAAAATCTATTCATTTTTAGACATATAATATAATATTTGTGTAATATTTTTTCTACACATGTAAAATAAATTTATTTATTTTTATAAATATAATATATAAAATTTTATTGAAATTTATGATATAATTTTAATGTAAAAAAAATTGTATATTTCCCACATTTTACAGTTATATATATATTTCAAAATATAACATCTAATTTATTCACATTGAATATGTAAAATGGATCATATATCAAGTATATTTTTTAAAAATGTAATAAAAGTTCTTGTATTACCTATATGTATAATATTAATCAAAATCAGTTCCTTATATGTTGTAGTTCATTATGTTTGTTTATATCCATATTAAATTATTGATAATCATTTTTGAATCATTGTAAAATAATTGTATGATCACATTGTGTATATGATGACACATCATTTTGTTCACATCATTTGCGTAGTTATTCTTTAGTCACATTTTCAAATGACATCTTAAACATCTATGTCATTTTGTCATCAATCATGGATGCCTTATGGATGAATATTTACAACGAAAAAATGATCTCATCCTTCTTATTACCATGTACTATGCACTCAAAGACAACAGCGAGTTGTGTGTATTGTGAAACATTGAGTACTGAGCATGCACGCAATGTTGATGCCAAATTTACACATAATGCAAAGTGTTTGCACCTTTAGATGCATTCAAACAAAACACATTTGTCAAAATCCATGTGTATTTGTGCATTGTGCATTCAAAGAAAATAGTGAATTGTGCACAATGTTGACACCAAACAATGAGCATTCAAAGAAAATAGTGAATTGTGCACAATGTTGACACCAAACAATGAGCATGCGCACAATGCCAATGCCAAATTCACACAAAATGCATAATAACAATGCCAAATTCTCCAACAAAGAAATTTGCAAATTTGCAAAGCTACAAATGGAAATACCAGGCTCCAAGTGATACATAGATGCACTCAAAGAAAGTAAAGCAATCCATGTGTGTACACACACTCTGTAGTCAAAGAAAGTAATGAATTGTTGTAAAGTGTAAAGCGCAAACATTCAATTGCACTTTGCAAAAGCCCAATTCATAACACTTAAACCCTAAATGACCTAAACCTTAAACCTAATGCATATCCAAATTATTAAAACTAGTGTGAACTTGGTGCATAATGCACCCGTCGAGCTTCCCCCCACCCGGTCCTTCCTCGCCCGTGCCCCACCCCTGGCTCGTGTTGGCCCCCCCA
>Ga0116227_10006497_pt1 | contig 23662 bp, 11 predicted proteins | sample S1TSphgellanicum_FD_89693 | JGI IMG/M metagenome (GOLD analysis project Ga0116227, IMG submission 89693) | Host-associated microbial communities from peat moss isolated from Minnesota, USA - S1T2_Fb - Sphagnum magellanicum MG | ecosystem: Host-associated > Plants > Peat moss > Unclassified...
AATTTGGAAAAAGACCACATGAGCAAGGGAGTGAAAAAAAAAAAATTCTACATGATAGGTGTTTAGACCCCCCCCCCCCCCCCACAAAGTCTTACACATTTTAACTACAATGAAGTCCTCCAAAGCACACAACTAAGTTGTGTAATGATAAAACATGTCTACATACTACTCTTGTTTGCATGACAATATTCTACATGAATTGTTCAATCCCAATCTTCATGTGTGTGGAACATCAAGCTTTATAGACAAGAGCAAGATTGTTGATTGGGTTCGTATGACTATGTGTTTCCTTTCTTCAAATGGATCTTTGGGGTTTACTCTGTATCCACCCCATGATTTGGAGCAACTAAACACTGGGAAAGGACCTTTTAGTCCTCACAAGGTACATGTGTTTCAGACCTTAGGTTGATTTTTTAAAGTCGATTTTCTATGTTGCAAGTTGTTACATGTAGGTTGGTTTTACAAGAACTTTGTAATAAGTTTGAGGAATTCCATTGTTTTATGTATCTTGGTCATATTTGCAAGTAATGGAACTAGTTGAAGGGGGGCTAAGCAATCCATTAGAGACATACATGGTGCCTGCTCACGGCAACAAAGTGTATTGGGAGTGGTATGTTCAAAAGAGGAAAGATGACAATCATAAACGAGTGAAGTTCTAGAAGGAACATCAAAAAGCACAATGAGTAGAAGCAGCAACGCAACTTGAAGTTGAAACTGACAAAATCCTACAAAAGGTTAAACGAGGTATAGTTAAGTCAGTTGATTTGCATGCTAGGCAAAAGCAAAAGTTAAGTGCAGAACTTACAAGAAGCATAACAGTCTATGTTGTAGATAAATTAAGTGGGTACTCGAAGGAATTTCAACAAATTATGTTTGAGAAGTTTTTGGGTTATTTGCTTGTGAAAGGTATGTTGCCTTCATACTGTTATGATATTTCTACTATGAAACATAACCAAGAGGTGGTGGAAAACCTTAAGGATGGGTTAAGTACTCATCTTGTTGGCCAACACCACTCCAAACTTCTTGTTGCAAAAGATAATATTTTCACGTTGGCAACTTCATAATCATTGAGTAGTGGAAGAGGCATTACAAATGTTTTAGGTGTTGTTAGAAGGAGCATTAAAAAGGGCACAAAGTTGCGCATATTGTTAGATACCTAGAATGACACATTTTGGTTGAGTTCTAGGAAGGCAAAACGTGTTGATGCCTTATTTAAGCTACACAAGAAAATTGTGTTAGATTCATGGAGTACATAAACTACCATTTCCCCAAATCGCAAAGACATTAGGAACAAAAGGATCGGAGTAAAGTCATATGAATCACATGCAACACATTATTTGCAAATTTCACAAGTTTGTTTGTTTTTTACTTGGCACTTAATTGGTTCCATAGAACTTAATTTTACAAGTTGTTTTCATTTCTTACTCTGTAGTGCTACAAAATTCAACAATCATCTATTATTACAAGCAATAAGTTATGTTGTTGTTGTGTTTTGCAATGCTACAAAATTCAAATTTCTATTACATATGCATGGTTAAAATCTCATTCAATTATTGTCCTTTCTATCATTGGAGTCATGATATGGTGTGTATCTTATATAATGGAGTATAATTTTGCTTAAGTGACTTTTAGATAATTTAGCAATGCTTTAAGTCCTTATGTCAAGTTTACTTAGGTTCCTTGATTTTCTCCTTAGTTCAAGACTACTATGCTTTGAAAGGTCATGTGAAGGATTACAAGTGCCAAAAGTGACTACCAAATACTTTGGTTGTGTTTGCAGTGTTTATGTTTTTTCATTAGGTTTTTTATTGTATCACTTCTATCCTTATTAAGTGATTGTTGTGGTTAGAATGCTTATTTTCTTTTTGCTTGAAAGCTCAACTATGCTTTGTAGGGTGTTAAATACCTTGGTTGTGCTTGGAGTGCTTATGTTCAAGTTCTTTAGGTTCCTGATTATATCTCTTATGTCATTATAAAATCATGGATGTGCTTAGAATGCTTATGTTCTTTACTTAAGTTCTTAATTATCATTGAATTGTCCTTATAAAGCGATGGATGTGCTTAAACTACTTAACTACTTTTTGTTTGGTCTAGCTCAACATTGCTTTGTAGAGTGCTAATTACATTGGTTGTGCTTACAATTCCAATTATTTTGTTCCTTACATGTGGGTTCCTTTAATTTTTAGTGCTTTTGTCCATACTAAATGATTGATGTGTTTAGTTTGCATTTAAAACATTGACTAAATCAAACTATGTGAGTGATGGATGTGTTTATCTAATAAACATTTAACTATATGAATTTGGTTTTAAAAGTTCATTTGTGTTTTGTAGGTTATTAAATTAAAAAAATTAGTACATTAGTATGCCTTAATTAGCATTGTCATGCAGTGCTTACTAATGTGATAATTATAATACTGGTCTAAATGAAGTATATGATCCAAACTAGTCTAATTTACTTTCAATATTTTGATTTAATGATCTTTCACTAATGATTTGATTAGCTATGGTGATAAAGATCAAATATTTGACATTTTATAATTCAATTGTTGGTTGCAGTTGGAATTTTTTATAAATTTTAAGACCAAGGATCCAATTGTTCCTATAATGTTCACAATATTTTAGTCCCTTAAATCTTGGTGGGTGCAAAGGCTAACCACTTGGAACACCTGTTGTTGTCGCTACCACCGAAAGGTTAAGGAATTTTTGAATTGCTTCAATAACATCCAACTGTTAGATCAAAGATGTATTCTTATTGAGCACATTGTGTGGAGCAATGGTTGTTCTGGGCAATTCAAGAGCAATAGAACATGATATTTTTGGTCACATTATCCAAGTTTGATTACTTATGAATCTTGTCCCTCTGGATGCCAAATGATTTGGAATTTCTTTGTGACTAGACACGGGAAAGGCAAGGTGGATGGATTTAGAGTCTTACTAAAAAGAGACATCAGAAAAGAACATATCAAACCCTTGGGCCAATAGTATCAAAATGCAAGGGAAATGGTTCAATTTTTGAGAGCAAAATCAAACAAGCAGCATGATGCACATGTTATTGTGAGGAGAAATGTTAACAAGTGGTTTTGGGAGGTAAAAGTTGGTGATGTGGATAGGTCCAAAAGTTGGGAATATGAAAATTTGATTGGAAGTCACAAAATGCATCAAGTAAGGTCTATCTCTTATGGAAATCCAACATTGTTACAATATCGTGAGTTGTTATGTTTATGTGTACATTGTGTGGACTAGAATCCAAAGTTGTTGTGTGAGTTAGAAATTCATGTGTCACCATGGTCCTTGAAAAGATTGAAACCCCATAACACTTTAGATGTTAGAAAAATGATGTATGATTCTGATGTTAAAGTCGAGGTTGGATCAAGTGGAGAATGGATAACATAAGCTATCAATGTTGGAGACAATGTAGTTATTTATGTTAACAACTCCATAAATAAAAGTTTTTAGATTTTATTGGTTGACAAGGGCATGGCACATAGTCCAAGAATCATTCAAAGTGATTGGAACAATGAATAATATCTAGAAGGGGATGTTGTATTGTGTGGAATGTGGTATGATAAATTATTTCCAAATAGTTGTTCTTACTTGCTTGGAGATGAAAAATCCTTTGCTTATGTTTTTCACATTTGATATTAGCCTCCAAGTTTCCCATGCCTCCCACATCACACAGTCAAAGGTAGTTATGCATCATAGGAGCTATCCATGAAGGTAGTGGACATCATATTAGATGCACTTGAAACAATGAAGTTGTTGGATTAAACTTTGGGTAATCTAATCAATTAGATTTCTCTATGTCATTATTTAGTTGTAATGTTATCTTTACTTCAAACTCGTGCACATGTATGTTTTGAAAGCTTTTTTATTATGCATGAATTTGTGGATTAGTCCAAAAGTTTCATGAACTTCATTTTCAATGGGCTTGTGTTGTGGCTCAGGTTTCATTTGCAAGTTAAGTCATTATGAAAGCCCTTTAGGGCATGGTCCCAAGCTAGCAAGGCATGATTTTTTGTGTGGAGTTGTAGCTAAAGTAATCAGGGCATAAACTTAGTCTCATTTTGCATAGTAAAATCTCCATGTACTTGATCAAAGTTCTTCAAGTTTGTTGAATGTTTTATGTGATCAATTTTCTTTACTTAGAGTTGTACACATGATTTTTGTTCAATTTCTTTTACTTTGTGTGGGATCAAATGGATCAATTCATCATTGGCTCAGTATTATGGGTTTAGTTGTTGCTTTGCTTAATTTTCAAGTTAGGCTACTATCAAGGCTAGGGCATGGTACATTCTAGCAAGGCATGATTTTTTTAGGAGTTGAACAACCAAAACAACTTGAGGTGCATAAAAATTTGGCATCATTTTACATGAATAAACTTTGGATTTGCACTCTCTTGAAATTATTTGTATTTTTAAAAGTTAGTTTCATTTATTTGGAATTGCATGTTATTTAGTTCCTTTGGCATTTTCATGATCTATCGATCATGGCCTAAAAAATGTATTGATTATGGGCAACTTGTTGGCAAGGTTTATTTTTGTAGATCAATTGTTGCAAAAACTAGAACAAGTGGAGAATTTTGGAAGGGCACACTTTATAAATATGGATTTTTGTGGAATTGTAATCAAAGGCAATAAATACATAGAACTCTAAATAACAAAATTTTAAACTATGTATAAACAATTGCTAATTGGAGGCTTTTTGGGCATGTGAATTCCTTCAAACTAAAGTTTTCAAAATTTTGTTGACCTAATAGGATATTTGTTAAATCCATGAAAATGTTGAAGTTTAAGATTGTAACAGATGGGCATTAAAAAAAATTGTAATGGAGGAGTAGGCTTGGAATTAAAAATAGGTGATGTTTAATTTTTTAGTCTTTAGTACCCACCTATTTTCATGAGTACTATAAGTTAATGTAAGTTTTTTGGTGTTTAGAAGACCCATCTCTTTTTCCCTACTTGTCTTTATTCTAGTTCATTTTCAACATTTATTAGATGGCACATGGGACTATAGGAGCTTCAAAACTTAAGCAAATCATTTCAATTCTTTTAGGAATTTTGCTTGTATAGTAGGTTCTGCCACATCCATGTTCATGATTATTATTGTTTAGGATTGCACAACATATGTGCACCAAAATGATTTGCAACTTGGATTTGTTTCTTGCCACGTCACATTACACATTTTTAAGTGTATGGTTTTGTTGCATTGTTAATTTTGTTTCCTTGTTCTTGCAGGTTGAAATTGTGATGGCACTTGAAGAGCAATTTTCAATCACTTTGGATGAGGACGGTGCTAAAAAGATTATCACAGTTCAAGATGTTGTTGATGTGATTAAGATTGTTAAGAATGTTCGATGGAAAAATTATGTTCGATCTCATTGTGGGCTATATTGGAGCTCTTTTGATGAAGTTATATTATAAAGCTCAGGTGCGAACCCATGACAACATTAGATAATTACAGTAAACTAGACCATTACAAAGGTAGAACATAACATAAATAAGTTGTTTTAGAATAAATTTGAAATGTACATACTCATTCTTTTCGACATGTTGAATGGTGTCATTCAATAAACTACTTCTTCTCTTCTAGGTGGATTTATTCTTGCATTTAATAGTGTGTTTTCTTCTTGATACATTTTTTTGGGGTGATGTAAACAAGCTAAACCAACAACCTTGGAGGCTATACAATATGTCATTACAAACCAATTGGATGTGGAACTTCAAATATGTATTTAAAAATGGATAGAACTTGCATAAATCATAGATCAAGATTTCTTTCATGATCAATTGAAAAAAATTATCTTAAAACGTCACTCAAAGGCCTTCACTTATTCTTGACTTTTGACTTCCTTGGAACACAAAAAAACTTCATCAGTTGTTGCAACCTATATGAAAAGTTCAACATATTTTAGGATCTAATTATGGGCCAATTTTTAAACAAAATGTACACACTTAAATACCACTAAATTGTTATATACAAAAAAATCCACACATAAAACTATAGCCACCAAATGGCCATACACAAAAACCTTATATAAACATATGTTTATGTGGCATTCAAATACACCAAATGACCATATAAAGAAGCCTTATACAATCATACAACCATAAGTCATTATGAGTGTATGTAAATTTACATAAGTCATTAAGATTGGCTTCTATATATTTACATACACTTTAGCTTAAATCCAAAGTTGTGTCTTTTGGTAAAGTGAACTAGAATACACTTCAAGGGATGTCTACTGTTGCAACATGACATGTTCCAAGCAATGAACTGATGGGGTTTATCTAGACATTGAAAATTCCATCAACATATGTAATATAAATGCCATACAAGCATCAACTCATTCCATCTTTGTGAAAAATAACAAATGCTATAATTTTGGATTATGGCACTAGAAAATGAAAATCAATGTAGAAGAGTTTTAAGCTTAAGAAATTTTTAACAAAATTGCCAATTGCTTTCAAGCTACCATAACTTGTTATAGTGAACATATAGATTTCCTTGCCAAACATGCAAGATAATGTCAAAACCTAGCAAAGTATGTTTAAAGCAATGGTTTTTTAAATAAAGCACATCATATGTTCCATACACTAGACTATAAAAGGACTAGAGACAAAAAATAGAAGTTGTGCTTGGATCTATACCAAACACTAGTACATGACATATTTCATATTCACATACCACAACCTAGTCCATCTGAAGCATTTTAGGATGTTAATATCATTTTCCTTTAAGTTTTCCTTTAGTGACTAAAGGTTTGTCTTTTTCAACTTGCCCTCTAGTACAAACATGCTTGTCAAGTTGTGTACCCCAATGCTTTTTAAGTTGTTTTGGATTTGGAGCCCAATGTTTTTTGCTGGCATTGTTGATGTCTGGATCATAAGATGTGGCATCACGTTATTCTTGTTCATTTGCAAAATATTTCCCTAAAACATTATATCAAGAATATTTTTGAATTTCATGGCCATGCCATGAACTCAAAGGGGCCTTAAATCTGTAAATCTGCCAATGTGAATTTGCATTGGTTGGATTAAATTCAAATGATTTTCAACCAAAACTAAATTAGATTCAACAGTGTCTTAAAAATTTTCCAATACAATAAAGAACAATATGCACCTACAAACATATTTAAACATGACATATTGTAAACAAAAAATTGTCCATAACATAATTTTATATCATTTGCATTTGAAGGGAGAAAATCATTTGAGATTATGGCCAAGGAAGCAATTTTCTTATGAGTAGAGTTGACCACTGTAACTTGTGATTTTCGTTTTTGGAATGTGTATTTGCTTTGTTTTATCGATGCAACCTACCCACTAGAATAATGTTACAATTATTTTTCATTTCCTTGCCAAGTATTTGTGGAACATCACTTGGTGGCAAAATAATCCCTCTACAACAACAAGTTATTTAGCTAAATAATCAATTTAAAAAACCACTTGTTTTTTTAACATAATGTTCAAAATGGGAATTTTTGACAATGAGGTATAAGTTACAAATGTAGATCAATCAAACATAAAAAAGATTTGAATATAGAACAACTAACCAGCTAATAGTGTAGGCAATTATTTGATAGGGCAATCTTGTGTAACAACCATTTGCATGCACCTTTCTTGTACAATCATTTGCAAGTGCTTCTCGTGGGCAATTAGTCTTCTCTTCAAAATGCAAGTTGAACTATTTTTGCAAAACCTTGCCCTTAGATCCTCCAACTTGAACATTTACACCAATTTGTACCTTAGCACTTGTTTTCAAATATGAATCTATTTCATCATTGTTAGACATGGTTAAAGATCTAAAAGATGTTGTGCAACCCTGGCCACCTGTGAATGACACCAACTCTAAAGGGCTATTATAAAAATTTGCCTTTGTTGATGTCATTTGTCTAAATGGGTAAATAGTAATGGTACTCCCTAGTTTAGTTTTCTTGAAAGCAGATGCATCACCTACACGCAAGCAAAGGACATATCAAATGGTGCCATCTAAACATGACATTCAACAACTTATTACTTTAATTCTTGGTGCATTGAAGTATTATTAAGTTGGTCAATAATTAGTTAAACAAAAAAAAAAACATGTTAGCACATCAAGGATTAATGAAATGAATCTATCAAGCTAAAATTCAAGCACATCAAGGACTAATTAATTAGTTAAGTAAGGAAGCAAATGACTAGATGTTTTATAATAACACAACAAGGACTAAACTAATCAATCAAGGAAGAGAATAGAGGAAATGGGTAGAAATTTAACACATCAAGGACTATAGTAAGAAAATAAGGAACATTGTAAAGGAGAGGGCAAAAATTTAGCACATTAAAACTAAATTAAGAAAATAAGGCACAAAGCAAAGGAGAGGGCAAAAATTTAGCACATTAAAACTAAACTAAGAAAATAAGGAACAAAACAAAAAAGTTTAACAACTTTTAGCACATTGAAGATTGAACTAAACAAACAAGGAACAAAGCAAAAGACATGAGTAGAAGTTTAGCACATCAAGGACTTCAGTAAGCAAATAAGAAACAAAGCAAAGGAGTTGAATAGAAATTGAACACATCAAGGATTAAACTAAATAAATAAATAATATAACAGAGGGGATGAATAGAATTTTAGCACATCAAGGACAAAACTAAACAAATATGGGAAAAAAAAATGATATGAAAAGAAATTTAGCACATGCTTACAAGTAGGAAAGTGTTGTGCTAACTTTGCTTTCAAGGACCACTTAATTTCTTCATGCTACTCTTGTAAGCCCAACTTATTAGCCAAGCCTTTGACTTCATCATCTTCCTCCCCAAAACCCTAGCTACACCACTAATCAAGATGTAATAGTTGGTCACAAACAAGACATTTTTTTTGTAGCTTAAAAAGCTCACCCAAACAAAAGGTGTGGTAAGTATGTTTACATGATGTCATAGCTATGTTCAAACAATGGTACCCCTAGTTGCAAAATCCACATGGTCTCACATTTACAACCACTAAATTTTTAGAGGTTGGTGGGCAAGTTGGGTGCAAAATTGGTTTGGGCCAAAATGACAAACCACCACCTTTATGCATTTCAACCACTTGGTTGGCCATTGCATTTTGCGTCTATTACAAATCAAATACTTCTTTATGAAACTCAACGATATTAAAATCTAATTTCCAAGATTCAACTTTAGCATCTTGGAAGACATCTTCACCCTTGATAGTTCTCTTGGTCTTGTCCTCAAAAAGTTCTTTTGAAATTTTCAATTGTTTTTCTACAAGTTGTTGCTTATGTGCAAGGATGTTAAAGGCCTTACAAGACTTTTTTAATTAGTGGCTAGCACATTGAAGTCGTGATTTTGTAATATTTCCGACTCTAAAGTCTTCACACTTGTAATCAACTTAGAAGCAAACAATTTACCAAGTCAATGTATTACATGGAAAAAATCAAGGCAATAAAAGACCTAAAGCCAAATTTTTGTAGCATTTTTTGATGAATTCAAAACTGAGCTAATACTTTATTACTTGAAAAAATTAGGGCAACAAAAGACCTATAGCAGAATTGTTGTGGCATTGTTTGATGAATTCAACATTGAGCTGATAGCATCTTGGTTTCGTTTTGTAAATTGAATGGCTTAAAGTAATTTGATACATTACATCTAAGCATAAAGGTTGGCACAAGTTCAATCAGTTCAACGTTAGTGGATTGTTGAAACAAGACGAAATTGACGACAATTTTGTAACTTGTGAATTGCAATGCCTAGTTGTATAGTGAATCAATGACTTTTGGCCTCTTCTTGCATATTCAAACCTAATTGCATATTCAATGAACAAATTTTGGCTTTAGTTGACATAACATATTGCTTAAGTGGAAACATTGATCAAAGATTGAGTTGCACTTGGTTTTTTGTAGAAGTCTTTTGTTCACGCAAATGTTGACATTCAACTTCCATCACATTGAAGTTGCATTGCACTTCCAACACATCCACTTTTCGATCTTCCATGTTGAAACGCAACCCTATCAACTTTTCAAATAATTGAAAATTTTCATCCTCAACACATTTTATTCAAATTTGCACCTGCAATGCCAATTCATAAAGCAAAGCCTACAAAACTTCAACTTTGTTTAGATCCATTGGTGAAACACCATATGACATTGTACACCTCTAGGATGAAGTTTTGTAGATTTCGGCCTTTTCCATGGTGCATCACCTTTTGACTTACAAGAAAGTTCACTGCCATTCACTTTTGAAGCCTGCAACTTCATCATCTTCTCCATTGTTTCATTACGTGCTTTCTCTCTTACAATGCAAGCAACAACTTTTGCCCAATTTATTTTGAATCCTTTCACCTCAGTTATGTAACCTTTCACCACCCAAAACATGAGCTCATTGTTTGATGGTTTTGTTGTGCCACATATTTTAACATACAAATTTATAAACTTTCTCCAAGTTTCTAGATGCAAATGATTATTAATGGTTTTGAACTTAGACACCTTTGCAAAAAACCCCTCCACACTTACTTCTATAACTTGTTCTAAGGTAAGATCAAATATTGGATTCAAAGCCTTTCCCATGTAACTTTCTAACATTCACAAAAAAATCTTTTATTCGGTCCTTGAAGTTTACAACCTTTGAATTCAACTCAACTGAATCGATGTGTGTGGTAAATATTTTGTTGTCCATTATGTGTGGTATGTCGAGAGCTCAAAAAAGCTACACCTTCAAAATTATGTGATGCATGAAAACATTCAAATTTGAAGCATTCAAATTGTAATTAACACCATTGTTTCTCACATCAATGCTCCAACAATGAGTTGAAGCATGTACACGAATGGCATGAAAAGAAAAATCATATTGCATTCGTGTGAAAATGATAGAGTATTTGACATGAAAAAATGTTATGGTGGCAAAAAAAATATTAGTGTAATCGTGTGAGAGAATGAAAGAATGTTGCAATGGTAGAGAAGATATTAGGGTAATCAGGTGAAAGATGTGGTAACTTTATCAAGAAAAAGAAAGTCACGAACGCCTAAGTTAAAATTCAAATATTTCATCCAACACTTTAATTTCAGGTAACTTGACAACCACCACCTCATCATATTTTGTAAAACTCAATGTTTATTAAACACTCCCTAAGGGTGCACCCTTGGTTCCTATTATTTTGAATGTACCCAAAATAACATAAATAATTAAGAATAGCCTATGATAGAATAACCAACAATAACCTATGATAAAATCACCAAAAAAATCAATAATAACATATGGTAAAATAATTAAAAATAGTTAATGGTAAAATAGCTTATAATAGCCTATAATAACCTATAATAGAATAACCATTAATAACCTACAATAAAATAATCATTAATAGCCTATGGTAAAATAACCTAGAATAATCAACAATAACCTACAATAGAATAACCACCGATAACCTATGGTAATATAACATATAATAGCCAACAATAGTTCAAAATAAAATAACCAGCAATAGCCTATGGTAATGTAACCTATAATAGCCAACAATAACTTTAAATAAAATAACTACCAATAGCTTATGGTAATGTAGCTTATAATAACCAACAATAGCCTATGGTGAAATAACATAGAATAGCCAATAATGACATACAATACAATAGCTTATAATGACCTAAAGTATAATAACAAAAAAATACTAATAATAACATAATGTAACCAACAATGGCATATGATATAATAGCCTAGAATAGTCCTATGGGAGAATAACTAAGAACCGCAAAGAATACCATATGGTAAAATAACGTAGAATAACCAATAATGTTGTATGATAGAATAACATATGGGAGAATAGTCAAGCTGCCAAAAATAACTTATGGTAAAATAATGCAAAATAACCAACAATGGTGTATGATAAAATAACATGTGGTATGATAGCTAAGAATTGTTAACAATAACTTGTGACAAAATCATATAGAATATCCAATAATGGCCAACAATATAATAATTTAGAATATCCTAAAAAAACCTATGGTAGAATAACCAAGAATTGATAAGAATAGCTTGTGATAAAATAATATATAATAGCCAACAATGGCCTATGATATAATAATCTACAATAACTTACAATAACCTATGATAGATAATTAATAATTGCTAAAAATAACTTGTGGTAAAATAATATAAAATAACCAACAATGGATTAAGATATAGTAATTTAAAATAAACTAGAATAATTTATGGTAGAATAATTAAAAATTGTTAGGAATAGCCTAAGGTAAAACAAAAAAAGTGCATAATAATGTGTGATGACAAAAAAATATCATTCACTTAAATAGTGGTTCAATGGTTAAATACTTGTTCCTTAAATATGGAAGTGAAAAGAGATGAAAGGTTCAAACCAATGTTAGGCAATTATTTAAAATTAGGTGAGAACTAACTTGGTTTTTAGGTTGGTTTTGACCCTGAAATTTGTCAATTATCATTTTTCCTTACATAGGGGTTGAAAACCGAAGCTAAAAATTGGGCATCATGAAAATCAACTAGGTTTTCTTTGGGTCAAAGTATGGTCGGGGTACCAAAATAGATCGTCTCCTTTTGTATCCAGTGGACCCCCTCACTTAAAACATGTTGTTGTAATTTAATGGCACATTCATATTGAGAGTTTGATTTTTTTCATTGACAAATACATTACTAAAATATTATTCTATGCATAACATATTAAATTTGAACAAGTTTTAAGATTCTTACCAAGTCATGGAAAAAAAAAGTCCAGGAATTTGTCTCATGAGAAAAAAAAAGTTCAAGGATTCATAAAGAATGTTTTTTATAAAAAAATTGACCAAGATTCTTACCACAAACACCTTAGATCCTAATGTACATAAAATGTATGAGTGTGAGAAAAATCAAATGGCCTATTGTAATGTAATGTTTTTCAAAAAATGGAATTTTTGGGAATTTTGGGTCATTGATAGAACATGGCCCACATTGGATAAATTTTACTATTCTTATTTTCATAAGTGAAAAAATAGATATTTTAAGTGCCTATATAAAAATTAGAACAAAATTATTTCATTTGACATGAAAAAAAGGAAAACTAAAAAAAAAATCATAGGAAAAATGAAAAAAAAAATCGAGTCCTTACATCACAAATTTAACATCTCATGATTTATAAATGGAAATCATGTAACATTAGTTCATTCATAATTAATGCGTTTCACGTGCTAATATCATACATTGAATATACATTTTACACATGAATTTATTGGAAGATGCAAAATTTGTGTGACATTTGTTCATTCATAAGTTTGTATTTCATTCATTAACACATTTATTTATGTGTTAAATGTGTTTTCAATGCATTATATTTGTGTGTAAAATGTACGAACTTGTGAATGAAGAATTTGCATGATTTTCATTATTAATTCGTTGCATGTTCAATTTGTGATGTAAGAGTGAGTCCTTAGTGTTTTTTAAGGGGTATCCCAATCATGCTTTGACCCCTATGTTAAAAAATTGATACCTAAATAAGGTATTGGGTCTAAACCCAATCTCAGTGCTTAGGCCTATTGTCCACAAGTCTAGGATGTAAAGTGAGGTAGATATGTTTATCATTGAACATTATTTTATCACTAAACATTTTGATAGATCTTTATCAATTCTTTTCCATTTTGAGTGATTTAAAATGTTATAAAAACACTTTATCAAGTTCTACAAATCATCTTTGAAATGCAAAGCCAAAGGAGTAGCTAAAAACAAGTAGTAAAGAAAATATGTTTTTTCGAATTGTAAAATGTGTTTTAAAAAAAAATTCATTTTGACCCTTCCTATTTCATTAGTGCATAACTTTCTCAATTTTGGTTCAAATTGAGTGATTTAAACTGTTTTAAAATTGCCACTTAAAGCTTTACAAATCATCTTGTATTTCTAAAGGCACCAGAGTAATATTTAAGGATTTTTTAAGGGGTTCCAAAAATAGGCTATGGGCTGTTTGATCGAGATATTTTTATAAAATTGACCCCCCTTTACTTTGGGGGGCTTTAACTTTCTTGCCTCTAATCCATTTTTACCAATTTTTAATGTGACAAATGTGCCAAGAAGAGGGCTCCATCTATTTTTTGGACACCATAAACAATGGGGCCCTCCTCGAAAAATGGCAAGCAAGCCCTACTTTAATTATTTAAATACCAACCTGCCTAGCTTAGTTTATACTTTTTTTGCTTTAATTGGCCACCTAAGTAGCACCTATGTTGAAATTTAAATTTGTCAAATTTCATTTTTTTTCTTTCAAAAATGATGGTTTAAAAAATTTCCAAAAAAATTCATCATGCATATGATGAAACTTTCTTTTTGCGTTCTCATCAAATTTTTAAAATTTTAGGTTTTCAAAATATCCCTAACTTGGGATGCAAATTTTTTAAAAAAAAAATCAATAATTGATTTGTAAGAACCGAATGTGAAAACCAATTGTTATTACATTTGTTAAAATTGGTGTATTTCAAAATGACTTAACTTGGAAATTAAAGAAAAATTGATACCCGACTAGGTTTTTAACATGTCAAAAAAAAAAAACTAAACTAATTTTCACAAACCTATGTGAAAATCGTAATTGATCGATTTTCACAAACTTATGTGAAAATTGGGATAGATCGATTCTCATAAAAATGTGAAAACCACCAAACACTAATTCAAACCTTCACACCTTCACATTTGCACCTTAAGTTGGTGGGCAACATGTTTAAATGGGATAGGTTCTTAGCTTACACTAAATAACCTAATGAAGGTTCCTAAATGTTTACTTTAGACTCGTAATTAGTGAAATTATTATTAATGATTTAACTATTACTGAATTTGATTAACCATTGGTGATTTAATTAGTTTTAAAATTAAATAATTAATTAAAAAAATTAATTAGTTACCTTTAGTTAAATCCCAGTTAAGTCCTAGTTAACTTGTAGTTAAGTTTTAACTTTTAACTAAGTCTTAATGAGGTCTAGTTAACTTCTAGTTAAGTTCGAGTTAACTTTCATTAAATTTTAGTTAATTCATAATCAGCTTCTAGTTAGGAAGGTTCCCGAGAAGCTTCCTTATTTGATGCACACATAGAAGCCTCCTTGGAGGCTTGTTTGAGCTAGGTTCCCAAAGGGTTATAAATAAGAATAAGACCCTTCATTTCCTTCAATCTGTTCAACATCAATATTGAACACGATCTTGCACCATAGCCTTGTCATGTTTTTTTTTCTTGTTCATGTTTACATATGTTAGCTAAATAAACATTATTTTCACATTTGTTTTACACATTTCGTATTCTTGTTCATAGTTCTTATGTTCTTGTTTTTTAATCACATAATTTGTCTTGTTCCATATTAGAAAATTTTACTTAAACCTTTCTTTTAGCCTTTATTCTTGTGGTTCTTCGTGTCCTTAAAAATAATCCACCATTTCTAATTACTTTAGAGGTTTTAGGGGGAAAACTTAAGGGGTGTGTCTTGTGTGTTGTGTAAGAATTTTTTGATTATACTCCAAAGTATTAGAATCTTTTGAACATTATTGATTTATTTTTTTCCAAATGTTTGTTTAAATTGTATTTTGTTTATGAAGTTATATTTGTTTTATTTTTCATGTTAGAAAGTTTGAATGTTTCTTATAATTTTCGTTGTTTTCATTAACTTTTAATGCCTATTTGTCACTTAATGTTGTAGAATTGAAATGTTCATTTTTTGCTCCTACTTTTTAAATATAAAAAACCCAGTGATTTCATTAAATGGCCCTAATAATTTGCTAACATCTAATAAGTTTATTGAATTACTAAAGTCTTGGCCCACCACACTCGTGCCACCAATATATATATGTATATATTTATGTTTCCCAAATTGCCTTCCATTATAGCAAATAGACAAACCATAGAAACAATGATTGATTATAGGAAGTTAATCATGATTACTATGAACATATTTGTTTACCTTAAAACAATTAGGAAAAAACTAATTATTTGTGAAAGGGAATGAAATAAATAGGAAAAATTTACAAACAAGGACAAATGAACCAAAAACATGCATATATCAACAAGCTACAAATGTAGACATAAAAGAGTCCAATTTTTTTTTTATGGGGGCGTTTGCTAAGAACGTAATTTAACAAGGTTATGCACTTCTTGCCAAAATCCATTCAATACCTCCATCACAAGTTATTGAAATCCTTACTATGAAAAAACACTTATATTGTGCCAACACAATAGGAAAATCACGATGGAAAATGGAAAGCAAAACAAACAAGATTGGATACAAACTATTGCTAATTGATCAAATTGCCATGGGTGTACAAATATGCTTTAAATTCCTTTCTTATTAAATGACCATGTTGGAGATAACTTGGTTGAAAACTAAACACAAAATATATTTTAGGAAAGACAATGGTGAACATGGGAATTTCAATGAATGTGAGAAGTTCATATATAAGCTTAGGTGTTGGATTTTTAACATGTAATTGTGAAGATAATTTAATTTCTTATGTTTTATGGTGATTTTTCATTTATTAGAGACCCATATTTCTAATAAGTGGAAATAATTTAAGAACCACACCATCACACATCTTTGAATCTATTGAATTTTAAACACTCCCTAATGAGTTCTATCTAACACATAACGTGGCTAACAATGCTTACCTTTCATAAAATCATTTGGTTTTGTCACAATGTTGGATTTGTTTGACCTTGGGTTTATGGTAAATTAAAAACCCACGTATGTGGTTTTAATTTAAAATTATGTTCATGGTTGGGTATTTTTTTCTCTTTTGAAAGGTATTGAATTTCAAATCAATGTGGGACAACATAACATGTAGAACCAACATAATTTTTTTAATTATAAAACATGAATTTTGATGCATCTTTAAGTTCTTTTGAAGGCTTGGGAAATGAACCCCCATTGGTAATAACAAAAATTATATAATTTAAAGAAGAATAATTTGACAACACATTTTTTAATTTCTCACATTAGTAAAAGAAGGGTGAACAAGAGTTTTGAAATGAAAATTAAGATGAAATGATGTGTTCACAAACACTATTAAGTGCAAAATTAACATTTTAAACAACTTAGACTTGGCTCATTATTCCTTCTTTGAAAAAACATCCCAAAAAAATGTTACAAATGATAATTCCTTAAATTTTACTTTTCCTTTCTAGTACCCTTCATCAAGTAAGAATATGGGTTTAATTTACTTTAGTTTACAAAAGTCGTTACAATGAGAGATTAGGGGTTTTATTCGGATTTTTTCATGGTTTGTTCCTTGTTTTTCTTTCTTTTTCACCCTCTATTTATGGCCCCTTTTACTACCATTATCTCAACAACAAGTAAGACATTATAATTATACTAACCTTACTTAATCCCAACGTACCATTATGGAGCAATGATGATTTATTAAGTTAGTATTTTTTTCTACTATTACCGCCCATCTTTAAGTATCAAATTGACCTTGGTTAACCAACATTAACCTCACCACATCTTCTTGCTCTCTTTTCACCTCTTACCTTTCTAACCCTTCCCATTTTTAATTTACTAAACAATAACCATTACTTGAATTGAAAACCTACATATGTTAATAACTTCTATAATCCATTTATCAATGTCACAATGCCACATTTAAAATTGAAATGTTTAATTCCTTCACATCGACAAATTGTTTGGATTCTTTATGTTCCAATTAGTTACATGAGGTCCTTCTTAACGTTCTTTTAATATTTCTTTATACAATCCTATCATCAACACCGCCCCCCCACCCCCCCCTTTTTGATTGTTGCATTAACTAGATTTTAAGTATGCCAAAGAAAACACACAACCATGCCACAACTTCCCCATTCAATCTAGTCCCTTCAAAACCCTAAAACGACCTCTATTTCTTACAAGTCATTTGAACTCCCCTTTTGTATTTCCGTTTCACCTTCCCCATTTCAAAAGCTTTTTTTAAAAATCATTATTCACCTCCTCCTTCTAATTTCTAGTGACCTCTTTCATCAAAGATAATCTTTGAATAATGCCATCACCTCCCTTGCCTCCCACTCATGCTTCCACCTCCTTTTCTCATGTATCTTTCCTTGAGTTCACCTTGAAGGTCTCATTTTTTATGAATGAATAGTCACCTCCCATTTGTTTTTTGGTGATGTACCTAATTCCCCTTAAAATTGTGCCCAACTTTTCACATCGTGCTCCTACCTCCACCTCAAACTCATGAGGTGGAGGTATTTCAACATCTTCACAACCAAATGAAAAGTCAACAAAAAGAGTTGACCGATAAATCTCAACCTATTATAACAACCTAACCCCTTAATTTATACCTAAGAAGAATTTCTAAGAGTTGATAGTCTCCAACTATTTCTTTTACTCAATAAGTCAACCAATCCAAGGCAAGACAAAGTGACCTTACCCTTTCTAGGCTAATCAACCCACTTTCTCCCATCCTTTCTAAGCCACCATTCTTTAGAATCTAAGGTAATTAAGACTTTATCTTAACCCCTTTAGATCATGATTTCCTTCCCCTCCCCAAAATTCCTATCCTTTTTAACCTATTCCTTATTTTACTTAAACCCCTCTCCCCACCTATAACAATCCCACAAAATGGGTCATTTTCTTAGCAAAATTGGGCTAGGCTGATTTCTACCCAATAAACACCTCACAAATAAGTGATTTGCACAAGTAAGACAAGGCAAATGATTAATGACAATGAAATCAATTTTGTGTTAGGAACTTACTTTGGATTCATCACATTTGCATGACTCAAAGTTGAAAGCAAGCCACCACCTTCTTCCCTATGGTATAATATTTAAAACCTTGTTCTAAAAACTATTTTGAAGTGACTTTTTGTTCCCCAAAGGAGTTTTGAAATTCTCAAATTTTGAGTCTCACAAGTTTGTGAGCTCTTTAACTTTTTCAAGTGAGTTCCAATGGAGAAGCTTCCAACTTCAAAGTTGTAACCCTTAACAAGATCTTTTCAAAATTATGTTACATGCTTTCGTCAAAGGTCATTTGACTTTATTTCTTGTGTTTTATTAGTTAGGAGTCAAATTGTTGGTTTGATTTTTGACCCTTCTTTTGACCATAATTCCTTACATTTTAGTTCCAAATGGAAAATGTGAGTTCATTTTCAAAATCTAAATTTAAAAAACTTTCCAATGGTACAAATCACTTTTGGATTACACAAGGTTTACCTTTTCCATTTTTGTTCCAAAGTTTTAAAACATTTCAAAACTCTCAACTTCCAAAGTGAAAATTCATCCCAATTTTTTTAATAATTTTTCATTTTCACTTTCTCAATATTTTAAGTCTCTTTATTGCCTTAACTTGTTTTCAGCCCATTTCTTCTTTGCCTTGACCTAGCTTGACTCGCAAGATTTTAAGTTTTTTTCTTGCATTAACTTGTTTTCAGCCCATTTTTTCTTTGCCTCACCCTACCTTGAGCCACAAGACATAACAAACAAAGCTATGTTGTACGATTTTGCACATGATCATGTAAGACACAAGAAAACAAGCTTAAAAAATGTGTCAAAAAAAAACTTATTGAGAAAGAGATATTTAACATCTCTCTTTCACCCACATTGAGGTCCCACTTTTGTCCTATGCTTAGGCACATGTCCCATGCTACCTAGCTATATTAATTGTAGCTATTGTACTAGCCAATCACAGTTGGTATCGTAACACATACAAGGAGCATTTACTTAACAATTTGAAGTTCATACACCAGCGAACTTTTTTATTAAAAAAACAGAAGTAATTTGGGTTGACTTAGAAAAATGTAGTTGTAGATGCATTCATCTGCCTTTTCGTTTACCAAATGCACAAAAATATTTGTCCTTTCACCTTTCCTCAATTGACATACACACAGACACACTACAAAATGCCCATTCAAAGGTTCAGCTACTTGAGGGTGCCTCGTCTCCCCCTCAACTGATTCTTCACACAGCTAGTTGTCTTTAAATAAAGCAAAATTCCACCAGATCTTTACACCAAGTGAAGACTCTAAGAACCTATAAGAGGGCTGTTATGGGAATTCGGGTACTTGCATTTGGGTCCCCCCACATTAGGGGCGAACAGGCCCTCCATCCTTATCCTACACATAATTCAAAACAAACATAAAGAACAAGAGTTGGATTAAAAAAAAAGGTAAACCCAAAATTCACTAGCCTTCAGGCTTGGGCAATTGCATGCAATTTTTGCATTAAAATTTTCTGTGCTACCTAGATACCATCGGGTACCATGGGGCAAAACAAATGACGAGGCGGGGGGAAGGGGGGGGTGGTGTTTGAAAATGTAATGCGCACTGAGGTGGGTGTTATATTTTTTTTAAAAGCCTGTCACCATAGTATGTTGCTTGGTAACCATACCTGCAACAAAAATATTAAAATAATAATAATAATTGTGTAAGTAGGTAGCAAATATATAGGTGGATAGGTGAGAAAATAGGTGTCTACTCGGTCTGTGGATGGTTTATACATTGGTAAGGGCTGTGTTCTTACTACCTACAGGTAGTTAAATAAAAAAAGTAACTGAGGTAATCACCATGGTTAACTACGGAACTGGAATCTAACAGAAAGCTGTTTCCTGACGCCCCCACTACCATCCATCACTCATGCTGCACTGGTGGACGTGGTTTACTCTGGGCCCATCTCGTTCACTGTGGCCTTTTATAAAAAGGAATTATTGACGAAGTTTCGCCAAACTTGTCGAAAATGAAGTGATTTTGAGAGTTTTCAATCGCCAGAAGTGAGGGGGAGGGGGGGTGGGGGGGGAAGGGAGGGGGAAAGGAAAATGGTCCAAGAAAGAAAGATTTCAATGTTTGGTTTTTCGGACTTCTGGTTGAATAAAAGGTGTGTGGAAATATTTTTTATATATGGTTTTTTGGGTGTAGCGAAAAAGATAAGTAAGGATGAGTAAAAGATTGGTTACTGGGTTTATCTGTAGCCAAATTTGGCTAAATCTTCCTAGAGAGGGACGATCGCCACATAGTTTTTCTACATCCTTCCTATGAATGATCGTCATTTTGAGAACAAACAAAAAAATTCATTAAAAAAAGCAACACCGGGGACGACTGGACTGATCATCAAACCCGAGCCTGACGCAATCGCCTGTCCGTCCGTCCTTCCTTCCGCGTCTGTCTCTCGCACGCGTTTCCCCACAAAACCTTAATGAAGCGGAGAACGATGCCTTCTCTTCTCTTCTCTTCTCTTCTCTTGTGCCGTTGTGAAGAGTGTTTGCTAGGTTTTCAAGCAGCAGTCAGTCGTGTGTGGGCCGTCGTGATTTGAACTCCTTTTCTTCCATTGATGTTGATGTCCTCCTCCGCTCTTTGTCGCTGGAGATTTCGCCGTCTCGGAAAATCTGTGGATCGACTTCCGGCCGTAGTGATTTGAGAGTGGAATTGAATGTTAGCTAGTGCCTGGTTTTATACTACTTCAATGAGGACTTTACCTGGGATGATGGAGCAGCAGACGTTCCGGCAAGGGTATGCGGTGGTGTCCAAGCAGCAGAACACGAGCTGTGAGCCATCATCGGTGGTGCAGCAAATCGTGGAAGAAGATGCGGAAGAGAGGACGTTGACGGAGCTTATGGCGGCGTTTCCGGGGTTGTCTTTGGAGGTAATTGCTGCGGCTTATGACGATGCTGATTGTGATGTGAACGTCGCGGCTGACATCCTCGCCACCAGGGAGGAGGAGCATCATCATCATCAGCAGCATGTTACGGAACCCCCTCCCCTCTTTCAAAACCTACGCGTGAAGAAGAAGCCTGCTGCAGAGGAGACCGGGTGTGAAGATCTGTTGGTGCAGAAGTATGGTAGCGGAGTAGGGAATTTTAGAGGAGGAGTGACTGACATATTTCGGCAGCCGCCGGATCGTGTCGTCGGGTATCACATCAGCAGGACTCCCGTTTTGGAATCTCCACGAGAAAAGATTAGCTCGAGCAACAAGAACACATTTGACCAGTATTATTCCAGTGTTGTCCCTCACGCGAAATCAGTAGGTATTGGCGGCAAAAAATCATCGCCTCCTAGCTCCTCTGGAATTGAGTCAAGCTCTGCTTCCCTTCCAAGCTTGAAACTGCCTCCGACAAATGTCTCTGACAACAAGATCATCAATCCAGGGCTTTATAATTATGACGATGCTAGCCACACCAACAAAATCTCAAATAGGTCGACCGGTACTGGTGGCAGGTATGATGATGATGATGATGATGAGGATGGCCGCCCCAGTGTTAAGGAATTCAATGAAGTCAGTGGCAATGAAACTTTGCTGCACTTGAAGAAGAGTAAGAAGAAGAAAGGAGACGGTACCAATGTTGGAGAGCTATTAGAGCCAAAAGATGCTGTGCAGCGCAGAGCAGCGGCAGAGTCCTTGCATTCCAAGCTCGGAGAAAGGTTTCATCTTGGCATTGATGTTGTAAAGGACACTATGGGTATGTAATGCCACAATTCTCTCTTTGTCTTTGTTATTCGGTGTTTCCACTCCTGCACTGAAAACAATAATACACATCTTAACATTCCCTTGATGGTCCAAAAGCAAGGACTGTTGCCATTTTATTCAACCCAGCAGATAAAAACAAAGGCTCTCAACACATTCCCATGTCTTGGAGGTTGAAAGGGTCTTTCCCACCCGGTCTCCTGTAGTTCTGAACATTTGGCCCTGGATAGACCAACCCCAGGGATCATGTCTTTATGCATAGTCTCCCTCAAGGTGGCAAATCATCATAGTAAATCCTTCTCCTCATATCTGGTCATAGTGGCCTCAACTGTCTATTTTGACAAGATATCTCTTTGAGATTACTCTAGGTTGTGCTAGATTTGGTACAGAGTTGATGTGATGTTTCAATCAGCATTTTCTGCTCAGTTCTGATTAGTTTGTTGTGGCTTGACTGTCACAATTCTTGGCTGGGCCCACGGTCTGGGAGCATGGCTCCATTCAAGGATAGCTGCCCTTTTGAACTCCCGAGTAAAGGTGTTCCTAACTTTAACCAAGCAAGCATTATTGTAGAGTACTCAAATTCTAGTGAGATTGTTCACATTGAGCTGTGTCAGCTCAGGTCAGCTCCATAGTTTTTCATGTGAATAATTGTCTCTTTATATGAGACTTTATCACACTGTGGGTGCTGTCTGACATTTCACATTCCAAAATTTTGAAAGTTAATGTCTTTCATTTTCACTGGAATGATTGGTCGGCTTTTTGTAAAGTGAACAATGAGTAATTCAAGTTGAAGCAGAGTATCCAGTTTTTGGGTTGTGGTGTTCATTTCAGCAGACATATTATGGGTTTGGTCAACGGAAACAACTGTAGAAGTCAGCCGAATTCTTCCCTGATGCAAAGACTTGCCAAACCATGCTCTGCTGTTTTGAATTCCCAACTTGGTGGGGGTGGTATGAAATTCATATACCAGAGTAGTTCAATTAACCCAACTACGTGTCTGTTTTCACAGGTTATTTTCAAGGTGATTCACAAAAGGTATGTGGTTTCCTGTTTTCTTTCCCGTTTTGCTTCTTCTTTCAGTAGCTCGATAGGAAGCTTCATAGAGTCTCAAGTGCTTGCAAGTGGTCTTTGTTTTCTATGTTCATGCTTTGTTGTGACTACTGCTTTGAACTTTAGGTTTTTGTGGCTGAAAAATAAAGCAGAGATCAATTTGTTTGAAAATCTTCATAGCTTCAAAGTTGCAGAGGCTTCAGATTTGATCTCTTGGCTGGATTTCTTATTA
>Ga0116227_10006500_pt1 | contig 23657 bp, 12 predicted proteins | sample S1TSphgellanicum_FD_89693 | JGI IMG/M metagenome (GOLD analysis project Ga0116227, IMG submission 89693) | Host-associated microbial communities from peat moss isolated from Minnesota, USA - S1T2_Fb - Sphagnum magellanicum MG | ecosystem: Host-associated > Plants > Peat moss > Unclassified...
AGAAATTTTGTATAATATAAATTCATAAATCAAATGAAGGTTTAAGATATGAAAAATATATTTTATTTATTCTTGTACTACCCACAAAGGTTTTTCCATTTACAAATCATGTGTTTGAATTTTGTTTTTTCCAAAAAATGGTCATTGAAATATTATTCAATAAAAAAATTCAAATATTTTTCTTTTGAAATTAATTCACATTTTTACATATGTATATAATAATTTGGGTACATTATTGAAAGAAATTTATGAATATTTTTTTTAAAATTTCATTTGAACAATTTATCAATAAGATATGAATCATCAAATTTGAGGTTTTATGTAGTGTTTAAATGAAGTATGGTCTAAATAAAATAAACATTAAATTGTTTACACAACAAGTTGGGTGGCTTGGTGATAAATGAATTCAATTCCATCCTTGGGGTCTAAATATCAAACTTCACAAATGACATTCTTGAAGTCAACAATGACCAAATATTCCATACCTAATTAGACTACCTAGGTTAGGTGCCTACCTAGGTAGATTAGGTGGTCTATTTAACAATTGATAGGATGAAAATAATGAAATTAAAAATAATGGAAATAAATAAATAAATTATTATTTACATTATAATATTATAAATTATTATAAATTTTAATTATTTAAAAATTACACAATGACTAAACTATGACCAATGATTTCACATATGTCTTTTATGACTAATGTCTAAATGAATGAAATGTGCCACATCATTGACACATCATTGTGCCACGTCATGTCCTAAACGACTATTATCTTCAACAACTTGTCTGTAATGACTTTAGGGCTATTAGTCATTTTGTCCTTTACAATTGGATTACAAGTCATAAGCTTAGTCATATATTTGAAGATTTCTTCTAATGGATTCACCTCCACCAATCTAATGAAATTAGTGGGAGTTTTGTAATAGCTGACATTATACATGTTGTTGATGGTTGTTGAATAAGCAATTGACTCTATTTCACTATTGTTCAAACAATTTCTTTGTTTTCTCTATGTATTTCAAGGTTTGGGTCCTCTTTTTCTGCAACAGAATCACAATAGGAATCTAATTGATCATAATTGAGATTCGTAACTACTATGGAAAGTACAATATGATGTTATGGTTAAAGTAATTTGCAGTTGAGAAATCTCTTAATCATCCCATGACAAAAAGTCTTTTTTTTTTTGTCTATGTAAACTGATTTAACCTCTGATTGTTGTGAAAATTCATAGTTTTTGGTTTCATTCTTTTAACTAGCCATTTCTTTACCCACATTAGATTAATTTTACTCATTATGATTAATAGGATTTGACATTATAGTCTAGTTTTGTTCATCTACAACAAAGATTTTAATAACTTCAATAAAATTTTCATATATATTTATTTCAAAAAATTGTGTTCCCCCAATTTTATTGAATTTGTGTTAAACAAGTCATCCAAATTTCTCATGTATTTCAATATGTTTTTACATGGGTGCACATGTAATTAGTAATCCGTGAGTTTAGCTTGCTTTTAATTTCTAAACTAGAAATTTATTGAACTAAGCTTATGGAAACAATTATAGCGAAAGACATGTGCATTATGGCCTATATGTAAAATGACTACATTTTGCAAATGCCTAAGCAACCACTGGTTAATGCTTGTAATTTGATCTGTATGGCACAAATGCCTTTCCTATATCATGTGGCATAATTTGCATTTGGTACTAATATGATATTTGACAAGATTGTCGTTTGTTTTCAAATACATAGTAAAACACAACTAATGCAACATGACGCACTCCCAACTCCTCAAAGGGCTCAAATGTGAGCCCAAGTAGGAAAACAACAGAAGAAGGAAGAGGGCTCAAATGTGAGCCCAAGTAGGAAAACAGCAGAAGAAGGAAGAGGGCTCAAATGTGAGCCCAAGTAGGAAAACAGCAAAAGAAGGAGGAGTCGGAGCACGCTCCCTAGCTCACAACACTTTGAGGGGTAGAGGGGCGTGTTGGAGCTCCGGGATGGGACTAGGAAAAGTTGACAAGCTTCACTCACTCACAAGAGCTTGCACACAACCCACACAAAGTGGTTAGTGCATAGTTGGAGCACCCTTGGTGCTAGGACGAACCACAGGCAACACGGACACACAAAACTCACCATGGCCCGGACTTGGGGGAAGCCACCACCTTCCCCCTTATAATATACTCTGCAGCTCTCCACGGAGGCTACATCCAAATGGCTATTTTTCCCGAGACTCCCATTCGGGAGTCCCGAAATCGCGCCAAATGGGACTCCCGTGACTTTGGAGCCCCATAACTTTGCGAGCAGACCTTGGATCGCGATGCAGTCTAAAGCAAAGTTGTAGCTCTCGTCGAGAGCTTTCCAACGATATGTGGTACGCCCCATGCAGTTAAGTAAATCGGGTCGATTCCTGACTTTTTGTGATCGGGAGTTAAACTGGCAGTTCGACTCCCGGCCCTACTTTTGGCCATAACTTGTGTTTCAGATGTCCAAATGAGCAATCCAAGCCCATTTTAGACATCTACGCTCCAAGAGCTTTCCAATGATATAAAGAACGCCACAATACATTAAGGTTTAACCCCTACAATTGCTCTCTGAAGTTTCGGGAGTCCACCGGGACTCCATCTCCCAAAGTGGGAGTTGCCTTAGGAGTGTGTGTTCACTCCCTCACACTCCCTCACACTTTCTTACACTCCCGGGAGTATGTGATGTGACTACCCGGGATCCTCTTGGCCCGCACCTTTGCAATGCCTTTGCCTTGATTCTCGGGCTTCCTCTTGGCTCACACCCTTGCAAGCCCTTTGCCGTGGTCGTGAGCCCAAGGCTAGGGTTGCGACACAACAAGTTGGTAGTTGATTAAAAAAGATTATTAATGCATATAATTTTACCAAGGTTTGGGCAAGGTAGGACCTTGTTTTAGAACTTATATATTGTACAACTTATGGTGAGTTGGGGGTGTATTTTTCATGGGTGCTGGGGTCTAAACAAGGACAGAAAAGGATGTAAGATCTGTGCAAAATGTAGGTGACCTTCCAACTAATCATCCGCAACAAAGGTGAATAAAAACCAACCTTTGCCCACGACCCCTTAAAAGCCAATAGTTCTAGCAAAAGTAATGGGTTCCCCAGGAGCTCTAGATCAAGTCCTTCCAATTTAGTGGCAATGGCAGCCACTAGTTGGGTGGATGCAACAGACCTAGATACAACCACCACCATGGGGTGTGCTATTCATCAATGCACCCTAATACCCAAGGCCATGGATGCAAATGCTTGGACCGAGTGTAGTAGGTCAATTTGTGGGCCAGCCTATGTGCACCACTAGTGCCTACTATAATTATAACTAAGGTGAAGTTGGAAAACATAGCTAGATTAGTTTGTCAGACATACCAAAAGGAAAAAAATGCCACTTCTGAAGTAAAACAACTTGTTGGCCAAAAACTCCACAAGATTTGGGTAAGACTTGGGGGGGATATAAATGGAAGATGTGATGGGAAAAATGCATGGGATGAAACCATAAGAACTTTAATCCCTCAAATTTTGGATATTAATGTCATGGAATGGGAGGGGCACAAACTTGAGTCATTGGACAAGTTGAAGACTGGTTTGGATAAGGAGTTTGAATATGTGGACAATGAGCTATCATTGGTTGGGTTTAGGAATGTTGTGAAAAGATGGCTTAAAACATAGAAGAGTAGATTGAAGGCTAAGTACATGGCTAGGAAAGAGGACTACCTAATACATATTGGGCCTTTTCATCGAGAGAGGTTAAAAGCTTATTGGTCCAAACCTAAGACTAAGAGGAAGGCTGAACAAATGTCTAACATTAAAATGAAAGTGAATATGGGCAATGTGGGGCAATTGGGCAAAGCAAGGGGCTCTAGTCACAATTGGGGTACCCCAAAAGCAGTATCACATGCCAAGGATTGCAATTCACAAAATTCAAATATGAACTATTTTTTCTTTTCATATTAAATCTTAAATTCAAGATTCCTAATGAGTTTTATGAGTTGTAATAAACAAAATGATAATTAAAATTAAAAATTTGGTGCACAATTTAATGTCCTTAAGATTCCTAGAAAATCAATTTAGTCCTTGGTCACAACACATTTAACATGATATAGGAATCAAAAGGATTAGTATACTTATGCCAAATTGCACCAACTTTAAACCATGGACACAAATTTTTGTTAGATATCAAATGGCATAAAAATAATACCATGTAAATTGTCCAAATACTCCAATGGCAACATGTAGCCCTATCACCATGCAATATTTTCAAGCTGCAAGCTTAAGGATTAGTAAATGAACATTATTTAATGTGTTTTTCAAGCAAATATGAAACATCAAGATGTAAACTAATATTAGATGTAATTTTTTAAAACAAAATATTGAAATTTTTTCAAGTATGTCTAACTAAAGTTACATGGGTCACATAATCAAAACTAACTTAAATCGTTTTCTCTGTAAAAAAGGACTTTAAACTCTTAAAGTACTAGTTCCTTTTGGGATACCCTAATTGTGACTATAACCCAAGAAAGAAGCAAGGCTAGTACTTGACTGACTTGTAATTTCTTAAAACTATAATGTTCATTATATCAATGTGGTCATGTGTGTGGAATCATATATTTGCTGATTTTTCTTTCATTTGTTGATGTAGAGGAAGAAAAGGCAATGCAACATGAGTTTGATAGGAATAGCTGAGGAATTACAAGGATTAAAGCAAACTTGTCCAACCTCAGTAAGAGATTGTAACTTTATGTGAAAGTTTCATCTAGCCAATCCTTGGTTTTTTTAAATGTTTATTCAATCTAAACGTTTTATTCAATTTTATTTGTTTAATTTTTCTTATGAAAGAGGATAGCTTATACTAAATGGCCATAAAAAGGCTAATGAGTTCTTAAGTGTAAACTTATGATGTAAATCACATGTTGTCCAATTGCAAATTGTTAATCTTTTGAATATACAATAGTAGTTAGTATTTATGTAACACAATTTTGCTCTATCAACAATTTTTGAAATGGATGTTGAATTGAATTGAAACAACTTATTTAACCCATTTGTTCAAGGATGTGTTTGAAAAGGTCAATTTTTCAAATCTAATATTGTAGAATTCAACTATTCATTGTTCAACCACTTTGTATTTCAATCATTTTCTTTCATCTAATTGCAAATACAAGTGTATTTATTATGTATAACTTTGAGAATGTAAATTTGTAGATATAATATTATGGTGTGGATTATTTGAAATAGGTTTTATCTAGAAGAATGTTAATGCAAATGACAGCCATTAAGACAAACAAAATGAATTGGATGCCAAGTTTGCATCCATGTTGGATAGTCAACATGGTCATACTCAGGCCCTTAATGAAATTAAATCAATATTTTTTAAGCTTCTAGGACTTGGTAGAAAGAACCTATTAACCCAATTCAAATGGAACCAAAATCTATCTCTGGACAATAGCTACAGTTGCCTCATAGTCTTTCATAGGAAACATCAACATTGAATGATGTGGGCCCAAGGGAAGCTTTTGGTGTAGGTAGTGGAAATGAAAAATCATATACAATTTCCTTGGGGAAAAACCCTTTTGAATATGTGGATTGACCATATTCACAACTAGAAAGGATTGGGAATATACCATCATTATAAAAGATTGTGAAAGAAACTCCCCCTAAAAACAAACAACCCCACTCCAAAGTGTGGAAGGTGAGGATTGGATTGTTTTGTAGAGAAGAACATCACCAATGAAGAGGTTGTTCAAGCATAAATCTCCTTCAAAAATGAATGTGAATGAAGGTCATAATTGTCAAAGTGTGGGTCAAGTAAGTATATTGCTTTTGTGTGTTGCAAACATTTTCCAATTCTTTTCTACACATCTACTTGAAATCCATTTGGCTATTCATTGATCTTTTCATTTTGTGGAATTGGTTGTAGCTTGTCTTGCTTGGCAAGGAATTACAAGGTAGGGCAGTTGCACCTACAAGAGGTAACAAAGACAAGGCAATGGGACAACATGCACACATCTTTGATCTTTTTTTACTTTCATTAATGTCTTATTTTCATTATGGTTTTCATTGTTTTATTAGTTATTAATGTTGACTTGCAATTCAAGGGATGTTAGTTGCCAAACAATGGTCACAACCAATGTTAATATATTGAATTTTTGGGTGGATTGTAGTATAATATTAAATAATCTATGGTATTGGTGAATCCAAAAAACCCAAAACAAAAGGTGGTGTCTAGCAAAATGAGTGGCCGTTGGGGGGCCGACAAATTCCATGGCTCACCCATACTTGAATTCATGTTGAAAGTGGACATTGTAGTTGTTCATATGCCTGATATTCCACTTATGCATCCACATGAAGATAATGACCAATCTTTGGTGAAAGATGTGGTAGGCACTTGCACATTGTGGAATTGGAGATATGTGAAGGTTGTTAATTGACATACTTCGGTCACAACCAACTTATATGAATTCTTTGATGGGTGGGTGTTTGTAATAATTAACACTTTATTTCATCGGCAAACAATGAACTTTGTCTTATTTTTGGTGGATCTTGTCATGGAACATTGAAATTTCCATATAATACATTCTTCTTCTATTTTGGAAAATTGTTTTAGTTATTGCACCATTTAGCTTTTGACACGTGTTTTTGGTTAAAGAATAATTGTTAATGACATATTATTCATAATTTAATACTTCTACTGCTAGCATATATGACTAATAGCTAGTTATTTATAATTTTTTTTAAAACCAAAAAATGACTGTGGTGTTACCAATATTTATTTGTACTAGTCCTTTGAAAGCATAAATAATTTATCAATGAATGTCATATGACTGAAAGTGTGTACATTTGGCAATTGTAAAGTAAAAAAACACAACTATAAAATGACTTCTTTATAACTCTCATAGGGCATACATATGGTAAAATATGCCAGTCAAAGACACTTGCTATTTTTTAAAAGGTATCCATAAAATATACCTTAATATATTGAATTCATGAAAATTATTTAAGTCAATGATCAACATTAAGAAGTTCTTTAACTTCATTGCATAATATTGAAAAACCACATGTTTAAATATGCATTTAAATACATTTTTTGAAATGCAAGCACTAGAAAATATATGTCATAGTTTTGCAAAATAGAACTATAAGTACATGAAAGTAAAACATCAATTAGAATTATTGTACTTTCAAATTGATAAAGACCTAGTGTGTATGGATATAGTTTCAACTTTTCATATTATAGTCATAATCTATCAAAGTTTTAATGTAAAAATATTTTGAAATTTTTGAATAACCAACCAATTTAGAACATATTTTTCATCCTTTTTCTTATATAGAAATTCCTCAAACTTTATGTTTAACTTACATGAAATTCAATGAAGTGCACTTTGATTTCAAAATGTAATTTAAATAGGTTTAAATTTTTTTTTTGAATGTGAATGTTGAAAATAAATTGTTTTTGAAATAAATTTTTTTAGGACTACTTTTTTTTGACATACTTTATCATGTTTGAACCCCATATGACATAGTCATATTAAAATATAACCACTTATGAATGATTGTTTCAGTTTAGGTGTTATGTACAAATGTTAAATGCCAATAAACCACGGGTCCATGTATTTGCTAAACATTGGCCGAATTGCTAAGTGCCACATGTCCCAACCCATGATTTCCACATGGATAATACTAATAATATTATTACTAATAAACTACTTAGCAATTACTTTAATATGATTATGTTCTCAAATATCCTTTCCATTTTTACACACACAATGTTGCCACATGGATAAATGTGATTACGACATGTGGCATACTAGGATATCAAAAGGTAGACCTTTGTATGTCATCCACATGCACAACCATATGGTAAACTTCATCATATTGTAGTCATTGAACCATTCAAAATTCTTAGTTGATGAATCATTATCTTGTGGACCCCACATAGTAAATTGGTTTGCCACATAAGATTCAATATGTGGTGACATGTCATGTGGTCAATCATATGTGGCCCTATGTCCTCTATGACTACAATAATGATTATTGGATGAAGTATGCCATGTCATCAATTATATGACTATGTGTCCTAAACAACTCATCCACAATAATTATACAACCATGAGTCATTTGTATCTTCTATGACTAGTTTTCTAGTCATAAAAATAGTCATAGATTTCTAATTTTCTTCTAGTGAAATCAACATTAGTTTCACTTATTAGTTGCATATGTAATTGCAAATCACTTTGTATTCATTTATGCAATTATAAGTCATTTTTACGAAGTGTGATGGAGGACAATCACATTTATAGTTGCAAAAATGGTTGATTGGATAGAAACTGCAAACACATGGGTTGAAATAGATAAGATTCCTTGTAGTGTAAAAAGACCAAAAGTAGACTTTTAAATAAAAAGAACAATTTGAATTTATGAAATTACATTCATCTCCTCCTTGGAACTTAACAAGTTGTGCAACAAACTAAAGATCATCTATTTATCATTGTGAAATTTCCATGAACTTAAAATTCCACCAAATGCTTTTGGATAATTTACATTTTGTGCATATGGCAACTAACCCAAGTTCACACCCATGCTAAGAAAAAGAAAGAAAGGGCTTGGATATATGTATTACAAATAAAGTTCAATTTTGTTGAAAATTTGATTTTGTTATGCTTGTTTTAGGTACAATTGTCATGTCTAGTGACAAAATATTTGAACATTGCTAATTAATTGTGCAATTTTCACAACTTGGGCCAAGTCATGCTACTAGAACTACCAATCGAATAATATATAGCAATAAATCAATAGTATCAAATCAAAGATTTTTGCTTGTGAACATTACTACTTACATGTTCACACAATTTTGAAAGTTTGCTATTACCTTATAATATTGGTTTTCAAATTTTTAATGCATTAATCTAATTGAATCTATGTATCAAAAAACTAATATTATATTGATGTGAAAAAACCTTTCATGTTGTTTTGAATCTCCTTTGATTCATGTAAATGAAATATGTACAAGCAATTACAGAAGACTTTATGTACATATTTAATCTATCTTCTTAACCCTTTTGTTCAATTTTAAATTTCAAAAAAATGATCTTTAACAATGATGAAACTAACAATGTTGTACCTTAAAATGTAATTTTTATTGAAATCAAGTGAAACAAAATAATTGAAAAAAAGAACAAAACGAAATAATTTTAATGCATGAATAAACACTCATAAACCACGTCATGTTTTCATGAAATTTTGTTGACTCAAATCAAATGAAAACATGGCCATATTATGCAAAAGTTAGTTGTGGTACATCCAAAAGACATTTGATCAAATAACAACTTTCAAATCAACCACTCATTATTTACAATATTTGATTTTAAATTTATGGGCCCAATTTTTCTTTAAATTATATATTTCCTTGTAAGGAAATTTAGTGATGGATATGTTCAATTTAGGGTGGATGTAATTATCCCTCTCAATACACTTGAGTTGTTTGAAGCCAATTGAGCAAAGTAGTTTGAGTAAATTTGGATTTATTAATTGAGTTTGGCAATGTAAAAAATGCAACTCACATTTCCTATCCAATAGTGGCATGTATTAACATATAATGTGGAATTCCATCTTCCATTTGGTAATTTATTATAGTCTTAGGGTGTTTTATTTCAATGTATAGTAAATGGTCTGAAATTTTGAATGTGTATTAATGTTTCAAGTGTAGTATGTCAATAAATCAATGTATTAGTGTATCTATGCATTATGTATTAATATGTCATTGTATTAATGTATTTGTGCATTGATGTATCAAGGGATCTTTGGTGATACTTGTTGTTCAATGCCTCACATGCCCAATTGTGGGACATTGAAATGATCATGCGGACAAATTTTGGAATATCTACCCAAGAAGAGATTAAATTTCAAATAGTGGTAATTATGATTGATTTTCAAGGCAAGAATCCATTATGATGGACTTTTGAAAGATATGGTGATTACATACCAATTTTAAGTTTTATTAAATATACAAGTCTAAAGAAAAATTCAACATTTTAACCTTTGTTAAAAGCATATGATTTGGCTACCTTCAAATTAAAAAATATCTTCTAAAAGAATTATTTTAGCAATATCTTCCAAGCGCACCATCCAAGTGAATTTTGACCTATTATATGATAGATATATCCTAGTGTAAAGACAACTACAAAGTTGACAACATCCAAATTTTTTTAAATCTCAATAATGTATAATTGACATAGATTCCAAAAGACTTAAATGAATACTTGGGTATTGTTCATTAAACCCTATGAAGACAAGTTTTAGGGTTTTTATACAAAAGAAAATAGTGCACTTTTCCATCCTCATACACTAGCACATTCAATGTAATAAATGACATTAAATTTTCACCACCAAGCTAAAAAGTGAATATAATCTTCACCTACAAAAAACTTTATTGTCTGGACATGTGAAAAGTTTGCAAAAAGGTTACAAGTTTGTTCCAAAACATGCATGTAATAATGCAAAAACAATATGGGGGGAGGAAGTTCATGTAACTTGATCTACATTCGATTTGAAAAATGTGCCCCTACACCTTAATTTGCAACATAATCCCTATTGAAAGTTGAACAAAATACTCATAGTGGATCAAAAAATGCAAATGGCAAATATCAATTGGCTATAATAAAAAAGTGATGGGAAATGTACACTAGGTGTTTCTTCTTCATATGTAGCCACTATTTATCAAATGCAAACACACCATGTGCTAATAACAATTTTTTGGGATTAAATTAACAATTATTTTACATTAGATGTAATCTTGGAAACGTGACAACTTTTTGTTCCTGTATTTTGAAACTTTTCCTACCTTGCTATATTTGGACACATGTCACAATCACAAACTTGCCCCCTCCATGCAAGTTTATATGATGTATCTATGCTTTTACCCATGTGAGTAGTTATTGATGTTTTTTGGTACATGACCGATTTCCTTCCAATAACCATAAATTTGGAAACATGGTAGCTTCTTGTCCATGTATTTGAAAAATGTTTTTGACATTTGCTATGTCTGGACAAACATGACAACTTTCAATTGAAATTTTTCATAATGTATCAACAAATTATTAAAAAATGGCAAATAATAATTGGCTATAGTGGAAAAGTGGTGGAAACATAGACTAGAGGTGTCAATTTTTGATATGTAGCTATTCATTTGTCAAATGTGGAAAATTGGTTATACATGAAATGTATTGTTCGCACAACATGTGAATAATGTATTTGTATTTTTTGACACATTAATGACTAATTTGCAATAAAGACACATAAATGTGGATGTTCCTTGTCCATGTAATTTGAAAAGTTCTTCCCAACTTTGTTATGTCTAGACATGCATGACAACTTTCAATTGAAAAAATCCTTTGTGTAGTAGAAAAAACATGTGGAAAATAAGAATTGGCTAGTCAAAAAATCGTAGGAAACATGGACTAGGTGTCAATTTTTGATATGTAACAACCCATTTGTCATGTGTTGAAAAATGAAAATACACAAAGTGTATTGTTGATGTACCACGTGTGAATTGTGTATTGGTACATACACAATTTTTGATACATTAATGACCAACTTATAATAACAATAAACCTAAAATGGTGATAGCTTCTTGTTTTTGAAAAAAATTCTTTCCCTTCTATGTTTAAACATGCATGGCAACTTTCAATTGAATTTTCTTCAATGTACCAACAAATCTTCAATGTATTAAAAACACGTGGCAAATAACAATTGGTTACAGTTTAAAAGTAGCAAAAAATGTAAAGTAGTTGTCTAATTTGAATATGAAACCATTTATTTGTCATATGTTGAAAAATGGGGATACATAGAGTGTATTGGTTGTGCACCACATGTCAATAATGTATTCATTTTTCTTGTACATTAGAAAATACCCTGTAGTAACCATAGATTTGAAAATGTGACAACTTTTTGTCCATGCAATTTTGAAAAAAATTCCACCTTTGCTAATACAAATGTACCATGACATTCATGATGATAACATAACATGATGCATGATGACATGATGCATTCATATTAGATTGTAATTTTGATACATTACAAAATTTTAAAATATTATCATTATTGCATACAATATTTACTACAGGTAAAAATAAATAAATTAATGATTTCACTATTTTGTTCATGTGTGCATATTTTTGAACTAATGCAAGATGCCCATTGATTTCAAAAAGGTACAAATATATACACCATGTAAGCACTTGCTATTAAAACTTTATGTTGATAAATAAGTAGTGGGTATTTGTCCTTCATTTTAAGAATCACCCAACAATGATTTTTACACATATAAGAATGAGAAGATCTTACACCTATAAGTACGCATAATTTCCCTTATTTTCTTATAGTGTAATTGTAAGATCCTTCTTCTTTACCAAAAGGGATATTCACGAATGCAGACCAAATACATAAAGAAAATTTTCAAATTGTTTCACATGTGGGGAATTTTTTTTTGGGGGTGATTGCAATAAGGTGAAGGCACCAAAAATTGACAAAATAAGTAGTTTGCCCATAAATAATTTTCAAAACAAAATATAAGAAAATTAAGAACAAGTGAAATTGTAAATTTTTGACCTTTGTAAAATTAAGTAGTTGTGAATTTTTGAAAATTTATGGCAACCTAACTTACTTAGGATTATTGTGTTTTTAATGAATTTTTGCATTGTAACAACAAAAAAACCTTATTGTGAATTATGGAAGGGTTTTTTTTTGGAAATTTTTGTAAAAGTCACCATATTTTTAAAAATAAAATCACATATCACCATATTTATATAATGAGGTCCTATTGGTTGTGAAAACTATGCAAGGAGTGACAACAAACTAGTGGGGACCAATATTGTTGTCACATTGTATTGTTTTTTCCGGGGTCCCATGTTTGAACGTTAACCATGTTTTTATTATGAAAAAATTCATAATGGTTTTGCATATTATGGTAGGTCAAAACCCAAAGAAATCAAACGCTAAAAAATTTAAATTTTTAAATTTCATATGATGTGATGTTATAATATAATTATGCCAAAAAAAAATGTTAGAATATACTAAAAATAAAAATGTATTCAAGAAATGATTGGAATGATTTAAAATCTTTATGAAATTTGTAGTATCTACTAAACAATGTAATTTCATACGTATATTGAAATAAGTTTGTGAACCATGTGAAAAGGAAGATGACAAGATATGTGAAGAACCATTTAAAAAATTTCACTTCAAATGCTTTTTGGTTAACTAATCCAAAACCTAATGCAATTTTTAAAAATAAATGAGCTTTGATCTTATATTACATATATCATAAATATATCCATTGTTCCTTGAATTTTTTTTTAATTATTTATTTATTAAAAATATTAAATAACATTAAAATTTTGAAAATCAAAATATAAAGCCCAAAAATCAAAAGTGAAAGCCAAAATTAAATGCAACACATTTTGCAAGTGTATACTTTACACACATACTACGAAATTGTCAAAGTTGCCCAGTCCCCTTCCCTCAAAGTGTGTTTTCACCCCAATAATCTTTATCAAATATATTTGATTGTTTGATCTTAGAACAACGATAAACCACATAAAACACCCATGCAAATGTCACATTGTTTCCCACTTTATGTGCTGAATAGAGCTTGATGAGGCTATTTAGCATCTCACCTAGACAAATGTGGTTCATTCCTCTTGCAGATGGCCACCAATCCCTCCTACTTTGACAAAATTGAAGAAAAAAAAAACCATGATTATGACTCTAGCCTACTACTTATGAAACATGTTTTTGGCATCCCAAGTTCTTTGTGTCATGATTTTAATATGGATAAGTAATGATCCTTAAAAGGATATGTCACATTTGTCAAAAGTATAGAGGAAACATTTGTTAAATGCCTTTTGGTAGACATCTAATGAACCCTTATCACATTCACAAGCATGTGATAAATGACCTTGAAATGAGTGGAAGGCTGGTATGAATCAAAGCAGCTCATCCTTTGATAGAGAACCTAGCTTTTACACCATCTTAATAAAAAATGTCAATTTTTTTTGGTAGATGCATAAAATATAGAAAAAATCAATTCCATAATTATCCTAGTAAAATTTTAAATTTAAAAAAAAAATCTATGATTAACCTAGTTAAATTTTAATACATGCTTTAGATGAAATTAAACCATATAATAAAATGCACTCCATTTTTCCTACACCATGTGCTGATGAAGAATCACAATAAACCACAACTAAGTGCAACAAGGGTTTTGGTTGCCTATACTTTATGTGAGGTGAGGAGGAGCAACTCCAACCAAGGGCAAAGCCTCTCTCATCTTCTGAGTGTGGGAGCACAGTTGGGCAGCCCCTAACCCCCTCCTCTATGGCTGCCTTGTGAGAACATAAGATGCAATAATTTTGTTAGGGGATGTGGATTCTTTACATGTTTAGGTTTTAAAGTTAATGATAGTAAACGATAAGACCCTACTTACATACCAACAAAGTAACCACTTATGTTGTCTTCTACTTACCTATGATTACTTACCTACATGGTTACTTAGATAGGGGGAAGCGAGAGGGTTACCCCTTATGACACGGTTCTAAATGAACCACACACAAATTACCGAGGTTACATAAGGGGTTTCCAATGGATGGTGCAAAGGCGGGTGCTGGGTCACAGAATCTCTTTAAGGGTCATCACAACATGATAATTGATACGTGTACCCTAAAGCCAATCCAACTGTAGTAATGGTATCTGAATGACCTATATGGATACTAAAAGAAACTGTTAGATTTTGCATAGTATTATTATTAGAGATATGCATTAAGTGGCACCTAGTTTAGGGCCCCTTTTCATCCTCACTTAGTCACTTATCTTTAAAGTCCTCCAATTTGGGACCCAAAGCTCAAAAGTAGGACAAGATCTTCAAAGTCCTGATCATAGGTTATTTCTAAACTACACATAAAGACTTCATACCTACTTATGGGGTCTACTTACCTAGGTTAGGGACGTACTTAGACTACCTACTTACTTAAGATAACTACCCACCTACCTACCTACACACCTAAGCTACCTACCTACTTACCTAACTGCTTAGGCTAACTATCTACCTACCTGCTCACCTATGTACTCACATAGGCTACCTACCTAACTTGGCATTCACACAAGGTTGGAGCAAACCCATCATTCCCGCCTTAAAGGATCATCCAGTGGTTGGATTCAATTGTAGTAAAACCAACCATTACTGGCACTGAAGTTGAGGTTCTGATTTCCCATTCATAGACACTTTGCCAAAAAACCCAAATCCTCATGAGGATAAGCACATTGCAAAAACACCAGTGCACCTCATTCACAAGTACACAAGAGCCCATTAAGATTACAAGCCCCTGCTCACGTGGGATCAATTGTCATGCAACAGTGGGAAGAGAGGGGACACCTAGCTGCATTGCAAACAGTCTCCACTTGGTTTTCACAAAACTTCCAGCCTAAACTCCACAACTTGATGGGAATTCGGCGTCGTCATAAGTGCTCCAACTGAGAGTAATTCCTCTGTAAGTAATTGCACTGGGTCTGTCTGTGTTCATGGCCTTATGAATTGCAGTAAAAAACTATCTACTCTTGGGCTAATGGTTGTCATGGTTTGTCCATCATACTCAGACATGGACATCCTAATTACACACTAGAATTAAGCACAAAATTTGCTCTTTTGGCTTACCAGCTCTCTTTTATTTATGTGATCTATTTTTGCTGCCAATATGAAGTCATTTTCACTCACACCCCCCTACATCACAAAGGCACTCTAATGAGCTCACCACCAATCCACTGAGAAAACCAAATGTAAACAAAAATATGAATGTGCTCACAGAAGAAGTAGAATGCATTAAAATGGCACAAAGATAAAAGAAACAGATACACATGTTAGCAAAAAAATAAATAAAAGAAAAATAAAATGGAGATAATTCCATGAAGAGCAGCTTGAGTATGAATATCACAGGTATACATGATGCCCAGATATCACTACCACTTCAGAATGATTGAGCAGCACATCATGACAATCAAACATAATATGAAGATGATGAAATAAGGTGGGTGGAAGATGCATGGAAAGAAGACGGAAAATTAGACACTTGAGTGGGGGACATATCGATAGTGTGGGTCCATATTTCCATTCGTACCCTATTGTAGCTTTCCAAGTGAAGATCAGTATGGTGCTTCTCAGTCTCTGTCACAACTGCAATCCTGTTGAAAAGCTCCAAGCCTGCTTTGAAATTCTTCAAGTTCCAGTCACATTGCAGCTTGAGCTTCGAATCAGCCCTTGACATTCTCCACCCAACCACTTGCTAATCAGAAAATGTTGAAAGATACCTTGCATTAACTCTTTTGCCAAACTCGAAGAGCTGAGATCCTTGCACATATTTTGCAATTGGTCCTGTTTTCGTAGTTATCATGAGAAGAAGAAATCGATGAGAAAGAATGAGCAGTTTCTAATTAGCAGTTGGTTGGGTGGAGAATATCAAGGGCTGATTCAGGGCTCAAGTTGCAATGTGACTGGAACTTAAAAGAATTTCAAAGCAAGCTTGGAGCTTTTGCCAAAGGCATCATCCCCCGCCCCGTGGTCAAGGACAACCCTGAAAACAAGTGCACCTAAGTAGCATGCTGGAACCCTGGTATATAGATTGGTATTGGTCCTGGTATGAAAGAACCAACTGGACTAGCATGACCTCAGGCAAAAGCATCCTCAGACCAACCATCTGGTATGGCCTGAGGCAATACTACCCTCCTACTAATACCTACATGGTAAGGAGGGACTTGAAGTAATACCAGTTTAATAGCATGGCTGTGATAGTCTCAGTAACACGTGTATACCAGTGTTGATAGGGTATTAAAAAATCTTTTGAGTATTATCAGGGTATCACTTGGATCTTTTCATCTGAACCCTTGGAGATGTCAATTTGAGTGATACCCTGATTAAAAATTGGATCGTCGGTTCCTACTTATGTGAGAATCGGACGGATGGGAAGAACCAGATCAAAGAAAAATAAAATAAAATATTAAGACTCGAGTGAGGTAAAACCTCTTACTCGGGTCAGGTTCTTAGAGTACAATGTACAAGGTTTAATGTACAAGGTTCGAACTAATTATGGTAGTTGAACTGGTATGAGCAGTGAAAATATCTGTAGCAGCAGTGGAGGCGCTCAGGAAAAGGGAAAGACAGGATGAAACTCAGTTTACCACAAAATAGATGGTTTTCTAAGTTTCACCCCCCTCCCCCCTCTTTATGTTCCTCCCCCCTCCCCCCCCCTCTTTATGCTAATGTTCTTTTTTTGGAAGCTTTTTTTTTTTATCTCACCCCATGTATGAGGAAACTCGGAGTTAAGGTGCTGTGCTTTCCTTACTTTATGGATAACTATGATTTTTTAATTTAGAAAATGAATCAAAAGAATAATTTGTGAATAATTTTGGTTATTAACTTTTATTTGACAAAAAGTAATAACCGGTTGGTGAAAATCATCAAATGAGAACTAGCTGTTTTCAAATTTATGAGAACTAGCATAGTAAGAATTAGTTAAAATTTTAAATATATATATTGATACCTTGAATCAGTGTATATTTATTTTTCTTAAGTTAGAAAGTGTGAATCGGAACCTTTTGTAATTTGTTTTTGTGAAAATAGTTTTCAACCAATATGAAAAATTTGCTACCCACTCAACACCAATATATACCAATGTTTCATACTTGGACCCATCCTTAGGGTTTTTGGAATTATTTCAGGCTATTGTTGCTGTTGCTCGTGGGGATATCCTTAGGTCGATGACGCTAATGTTGAGGGGTAACAAATTGTTGGAAATGGCGAAGGACATTGGTGGTCTTTGTTTTATTGTCATGTGCAAAATGTTTTTTCAATTTATTAGTCATTCCATTGTCCTACAAGTTGAAAGGTCGTTTCAAAAGCACCTATCCTTCCATCAATTTGGAGTAACAACCCTTGGAGGCTATGAGGCCATCCTTTTGGCATTTGAGCCTCCTTCGACCTACACCATGATTAGGCCATGATGTAGGTCAAAATTGAAAACATTTTTAATAGCATTTCTCAAGCTGTTATTTTTAGAGAGTTATGTGATGCTAAGGGCCTTTGGTGAACATTGTCCCCTTTACCAGGTGGTTTTATGGTGTTCATTCTTCTCTTTATTATTAGCATGGGCGACATGTGAAAAGGGTCACCATTATTGTGTCATATTCAGGCACGAGGCAAGATGATCTTGTAAGAGGTATCTTATTTGTTTTGGCCCATTATTGAACTTTTCGAAAAAACATCACACGAACCTTCAACTACGTCTTTCCATCCCTACCGGACAATACTCACATCATGGGGCCTATGAGTGAGATTACCAGCACTTTTCACCACCTTTCGACACAATTAGCCTAGTTGGGCTTAGGGTCAAAGTGTCAAAATGTCAAAGTGCAAACTTTGGAGTCCATCAAAGATTTCTCCAAACATAAAAATTCTTCAAGGCTACACTTTGGTCACAGATGGTCTACACATTTTGGGTGCGCTAGTGGGTTCTCAAAAAAATTTCACACATTTTTTGAATGAGGTTTTATTTTAGGATGTGATACACATTAATGATCTCATTCTCTTGGGAAATGCCCAAATTATCTTGAGCATTTTGTCTTCATGTGTAACTAATTGACCTTCTTATTTCACATGGACAATACCTTCTTCTTCCTTCATGTCTTTTTTGGCAAGTTTTGATGAGAAATTATGTAGGTACATGTCCCCATTATACGTCCAAGATTGTGGGAGTTTTTTCAAGGCCCCTTAGAAAATCCTTTGGTGGTATATGCATTTTCTTTATGGAGGATTGTGCCCCATCTGTTTTTTTGGGGAGTTGGGCTCTAGTGGCTCTTTATTTGTGTTCTAGGTTTCATATATTCAATAAACCCATTTTGGAAAAATATGTTTATCAGGTTGAAGGGCGACCATGTGACGCACCCCCACTCCTTGAAAGACAAAAAATACAAAAATGAGTTTATCGAAAATATGAATCTTAAAATGCAAATAGCAAAAGAAGGAGTCGGGATATGCTCCCTAGCTTGTAACACTTTGGGGGTAAAAGGATGTGATGGAGCTCTAGGATGGGGACTAGGAAGAATGACAAGTGGGTTAATTATTCACACGGACCTACACAAACCAAACAAAAAGTTGGTTAATGCGTAATTGGAACATTTTTGGTGCACGAACAAACCACATGCATACATGGAATCACAAAATTCACCACGGCCCGAACTTGGGGGAAGCCACCACTTTCCCCCTTATAATATTCTCTGTGATTAGCCATGGGAGCTACATTCAAATGTCATTTTGTTCCAAGACTCCCAAGTTGGGAATTTCAATTCCCAAAATTGAGATTCTAAGCACTTTGAAGGGCCATGGCTTCTTGTGAGGACTTCTGATTGAAATGAGGTCTAAAACAAAATTGTAGCCTCATCAAAAACTTTCCGGTGATATGTGACACGCACACCACCTACACACACTTATTTTAAGGTGATTCTTGACTTTTAATGGGCGGGAGTCAAATTGGCACATTAACTCCCAACCCTTCTTTTGACCATACTTTTGTTTTAAATACTCAAATGGGTCATGCGAACCCATTTTAAACATCTAAGTTTCAAGAGCTTTCTAATGGTATAAGGAACTATTTGATCCCAATGAATTTTGACCCATGAAATACCTCTTTGAAGATTCGAAACTCCATAAGGATTCCAACTCCCAAAATGAAAGTCCACTTGGGAGTGTGTGGGTTCATTCCTTCACATTCTCGGGAGTGCAAATAAGACTCTCAGGTTGCACTTCCAACCTGCACCTTTCCATGCCTTTGCCTTGGTCGTGAGCCCAAGGTTAAGGTCGTGACACCACACTTACTTCAATTATGTTTACATGAAATGCGAAATGACCTTCTTCTTGCAACTAAGGATATACACCCTTCTTTTAAGAATGTAGGAGTTATTGGCACCCTAGGTTTACATGCATAATTGATGGACATCCATCATGACACATCCCGTAGGTCTGTCTTAGAAGGTGACTCCATTCCTTTAGTGTCTAAAGCCTACATTCGTTCTTGTTCAAGCAAGGGGGCTATGGTTGGTTGTTAGGCCATCTATCCGTTCATTTTGCATCGCACGCTTTACTTTCACCTTAGCATTGTGTTTTTGTTTCGATTTGAATCAACCTTCAGCATTTAATCTTCTCACGTACGAATGTGGACATGGGTTGGATGCATCTAGCATGCATCTAGCTCGTTGCCCATTTGGAAGTTAACAAATAGCCTCACAAGACGCCATTTGAGATGTCATATATGCCCTCGCTCAAAAAAGTGGGCACATTGTATGGAAAAAACGATGGTACGCCTTTACATCAAGAGTTTCATTACAAGTCAATCTCTACATGGCCTAAAGGACTAAATTTTCATTGTTGATGTGGTGGTTACTAACCTAACGTGGGAAACAGTGGCTTTGAGTGTCATTAGTCGACCAACATGTGTAGTTGCGAATCTTAGCACCATTGCTAAGATCCACAAGTATAGAAGGCTTCATGAGGGGCACCATTTTATTCTAATGGCCATGGAGGTGCATGACACACCTGGGCGAAATATGGATCATTTCATTAGGGAGTGTGCATGTCTTTTCCAAAATAGATGTTCAAAAGGTCATTCATCCTTGTCTTTTTTCATTCAATTTTTTAACCAACGTTTTAGCCTCTACTATAAAGAGGAACATTGCATTGATAGGTGATGCTTATTCTAGACCTCTCATTACTATTAGATCTCACGATTTACACATAGGCGACATTAAAAGGGCCGTGGGTGTGATTGCTTCCTACAACAAAAAGGACTAGCTCTCTCCCTTTTTCTTGGTTCGTGCGGGTTGTGCGTCTTTTGGCCTTTCTTTGGCATTCCCTTTTTGTCTCCTCTTTGATGGTTCCAACCATTAATCCTTTATTGGATTTTTGTGTTGCCTTATCCTTACTTGCCAGTTTCAGGTTCCAAAAAGAGAAAACCTCCCAATACTCATCAGAGCCTGTGAAGGCCTGCAGTTAAGTGACTTCCATAAAGAAACTTTACTTTTTAAGAAAGGAAAGGGTGTTGATGAAAGGTTACCGATTTTGCCACCTTGGTGAGTGCCTTACACAACAACGCTAACTAAGGACTCTAACTAAGCTCCAGGCAGGTTCATGAGAATACGTGCACTCAAATGTACAAGGAAAATTTCCCAAAATTCCCTCTGAAATTGGGCATGCATATGTGCCTAAATGATCACAACAACACTATCTCTGCAGGGAAATAATAACTTTCAGGAATTCATTTTAGTTAGTTCAATTTCTATTTGCATGTATTATTCAATTTCTCATTGAAATATTATGAAAATGTATATTGGTTATTATGATAACATTTACCCACCTGCAAGAATTATACAATAGAACATAATCAGCAATCTGAGTAGATTATGGAGCATAATCTTCTATTCTAGAAAATGATGTATCTTCTTCCGGCATGTAATCTTCAACATTATCTATCCAATGTCAGCCTTGCATGTTCAAGTTGAACAGCACAAACACTACCCAGCCTATATTGTCTATGTCACACAAACAAGAAAGTGGCAGAATTGTAAAGCAAAGCTATTAAAGTATGGCCATGCTAGGAGAACAAATTGTTAAACTCAGGGCTTGCCAATACAGCCCTTAATCAGGCTCTTTAAGGCGGTGAAATTGGCCTGCCTTGTCAATTCATTTTGGAGCAAATTATTGCTTTTTTTGACCCAAAAATCAGGGAAATTTTGGAAATGTGTGTTTTTCTAGTGTAATTTCAACCAATTTTGCTATCTTTGGGGCAAAATTCACCAAATTTTTCACATCTCAAATTTGGAAAAAATAACACTGGTGGGAGCGGGTCAATTGTAAAGTGTATTAATGTGTAGCCAGGGTGGAGAATACTCTTGAGATGTGAATCAACAGTGGGAATAACCAGTTACACTCTAGAACAGGCCTCCATAATATCCGTCACCACGTAATGGACCATATAATGGAACGGCATTGTGTCTGGATCAGGCTACAATGCTGGCCAGGTACAGAAACCACTGGAGCAAATTTGATTCTTTGATTCACCAACCTTTTTTAAAAGGTGGACAATTTGCTTTGTAATTAAACCTTGCAAAACATAGTCTATACTAGATCAACTATGTCCCACCTCACTACTGTATGGCCCTTGTTAGTGTCAAATATGTGAAATGGCACTTTGAAAGTGGTAGTATGCTATTTGTAAATTCATTGTATATCCAACAACTTCAAAAAATTTGGATGGTGCTAAATTTTGGGCAAGGGTATAAAATAGCAAGGTATTTCATATTTCCCAAAGTTCTTGAAATGCTTGGTTTTGTAACTTTTTGTAAATTTTTGTGTGTGAAAAACCTGGTGGGGCTTGTGGTAATGTGAACTTCAGTAGCTTTTGCAAATATGTCACATTAAAATTTCACAAAGAAACTTATCATCATGGAAATAAATTACCGCCCTATTGTTATTGATACATGGTTCTTTCATATCATTGCAAGCACTGTGGTTTGCTACCATTTGCAAGGACCTTCTTAGTGTAAGGTCGAGCAAAAGGGCAAGGGCATTATCAAAACAAGGTGGCATGCAAGGTGGCAGCTGAGTGCTGCTCCCGATTTCAGTAAATACCCTCACCTGCATGCTTTACCAAGTGTACAGAGCAACCTTGCTCCTTTTTTTTGTTTATTTTTTAAAATTAAGAAAATGATGGCGAGCTTTACAAAAATGGAATGCTTGCAGGAGTGCAACTTCCTGTTTTCGAAAAGTCTGGAAGGATTTTACACTCCACAAGGTGCCCTCTAGATACACTGGAGAAACCAGAGGGGAGGTCTTTACAAAAATGAAAAGTTTTTGTTTTTTGAAATATTGCTGAACACTAGAAAACAATAATGAAAATGGCAAGGAATTATGCCCAATAACACCCTGAGGCTGACATTCCCAAGGTGTGGGTATGTCCCCGGTTGCACTGAGGGCAGGCCCTGGACTTTGAGAATGTGCATTGTGCACCCCCCTTGGGGGTTAACCCTACACTTTGTATTTAGAACACACCAATTTTTAAATACACACATAATGCATTTATACATTACTTTCTTTATGAGAAAGTGTCATTACATGTTGCTACAAGGGCCAATCCAAACAAAATCCTACAAACCACAACTTGGACATTTGGTGACATTAAGCCACTAACAACATTCAAAACCATGTTTTTACAAACAAGCTACTCGGCACATACCAACTCTGGCCTTTATAGCAGGTTCAAACTAAAAACTTCCCTTGCACTAGATTAGAATTTCACATCCTAATCTAGTGTAAAGTGCATGGAACATCCATCACAAGCTCACGTAGTACTCCAAATGTCACTTGCACAATGGGTCCATTTTGAGCTAAAATCTTATGCCCAAATTGAACACCAATGCATTGTCTCTTCCCTATGGGGGTGGGAGGGGCAGAGCCAACAAACAAAAGAAGACAAAAGGCTAAAATATTAACTCATAGTAAAGATATTAAAATCCCATATGGAATTTGATATCTACAAAACACAAACAACAAAGCA
>Ga0116227_10006501_pt1 | contig 23656 bp, 19 predicted proteins | sample S1TSphgellanicum_FD_89693 | JGI IMG/M metagenome (GOLD analysis project Ga0116227, IMG submission 89693) | Host-associated microbial communities from peat moss isolated from Minnesota, USA - S1T2_Fb - Sphagnum magellanicum MG | ecosystem: Host-associated > Plants > Peat moss > Unclassified...
GAAAATTATCAAATCGCTATCTTTGGTTATGCTTTCTTAGCATTTGCTGCACTTCTATGCCAGCAAAGAGGTGGTCAATTTTGCCACGGAATAGGGTGTAACATATGCCCGGAACTTCCAATTAGGTTCTTATAATAGCTTGTTTGAAAGCTGTTTATAATCGATAAAAACAAATCTATTATTTTTACAATAACAAATCATATCAAATTCAAAGGAATCAAGTAAAAAATATACTGCTTTAAATAGCCTGAAACTTTTAAAAGTTTCTTAAACCACTCTTATGTAACTACAATTGTAATTTTTACGTTTTGTCTTACGTTTGTAAAAATAGGTTCATTATGGTAATTTCTTATTAAAATTAAAAACAAAAATTGTACCTTAGTGTAAAGTATATATACTTTACACTATAGAGCATTATTTCAGCTTCCCATTTGCTATAAATCGAGTTTTTATGAATAAATACAAATTTTACCACTTGACAATGTGGTTTTAAAACATTAACTTTGCAATACTGAAAGTATATATACTTTCAGTAAAGGTTAATAATATGGCTAATAAACCAAGACTTACAGTCGCTCTACCTATATTAAAAAAGGAAATCGAACGCTTAGGTCCAAAAGTGGTCGATAACAGGTTGCTGACTGAAATCTTTGAAACTAATAAAGATAAATGGCGATTGCCACTATCCATGACACCCGAACGGTTTATAAATGATTTGGCTGAATTGGATTTCATGAAGCATCAATTGTTTCAGTTCCCTGCTATGAATCCCAAGTTGTTGTTTTTTCAAGATAATGCTTCGGTTTATGAAATCAGCGCCAATATATTTCCGCACAGTTATTTATCGCACTACTCGGCCGTAACATTATGGGGTTTAACAGAACAGATACCAAAAACAATTTATATTACCCAAGAACAATCACAATCTCCTGCTAAATCGCAGCTGGCAGATTTGAATCAGAAAGGCATTGACCAAGCTTTTCAAAAACCACAGCGACAGTCTGAAACCTTTACGCTTTTTCAGGATTTTAAAATCATGCTTCTTCGTGGTAAAGGAACAAAAGATCTAGGTGTGCAATATGTAGATCGGCAAAGTGATCAGCAGATAAAAGTGACAGATATAGAGCGAACCTTAATTGATATTGCTGTAAGGCCCTCTTATGCCGGTGGAGTAAGCGAGGTTTTAAAAGCGTACCGATTAGCAAAGGAAAATTATAACGTTTCAGTCAACAAGTTATCGGGATATCTGAGCAGAATGAATTTTAGTTATCCCTATCACCAAGCCATCGGTTTTTATCTAACACATGCTGGGAATTATAAAACTTCACAGTTAGCAATTTTTAAAAATAAACCCAAAACATTTAATTTTTACCTTGCTTACGAAATGGATAATCCCGGTTATGATGCTGACTGGCAAATCTACTACCCGAACGGCTTAATCTAAGAGGTTCTCGACTCTTTCCATTACATAATCGAAATAGAAATCAAAGCCCTTATCACCTTCCGAGTGTGAAAGCGTATCCTTAACAGAATCGTAAGCCGCTTTGTGTACTTCTTTCATTGACCGAATTTTCTTAATGTATTCAAATGGTACACGCTTTGCCTGGAAGACTTGTGCCAACACATCTTTAGCTTCAGTTGAAGTGATATCAATATCGTAATTTTCCAATATTGCATGGATGTCAAAGAAGTCGCGCGGGCGAGCACGTTCCTCGTCTTGATAAGGCTTTTTTGATAATAAAATATCGGTTTGGTATTCCGGCAGTTTTTGAGCCAGTGCTCGAATCTTTTCAAAAACAATCAGTTCAGGTGCATATACATAGTAGTTTACGCCATCGATCTCTTTCAGTACACGATGTTCGCCCACAAACTCAAATTTACTGATATCCACAGAGAATTTGCTGGATTGATTAGGGTTCAATGCTAATGCATTTCGGCGAATAGCATCTTGATTTGGATAATGCTGGTCGTAAACTTTTTGCTCCACTAATTTAAATTCAAGATAATAGCCTCCCCAAAAGGGCTGCAATTCTTCTCGCAACATCTTTGGTTTTTCGGTGATTTTAAAGTCGATGACAATGTAGCCGTAGCTGGCGAAACCGGTGGTAACTGTTTTAGCCAGTCGCTCCTGTATCGCGGCGACCTCCTCTTCAAAATCATCCTCCATGGAAAAATCAAGGTCGTAAGAAGCGCGTTCGCTCAGGCCATAACCTAAACTCAGCGCGTTACCGCCTTTCAACACCAACGCTTCCATTAAATCATCATCTTGTACAAGCGAAATTATAGTAATGCGTTTAATTTGATTGATAAGTTCAATGTCTACCATGGTTTTCGATTAAGTCGTAAAGCTACCAATCAGAATGCACTTGGCTATAATCTACTTATTATAAATAAGTACAATAAATCTTATTGAATATCTCACCGCGTTTTAATTACGATTCTCTTTCACATTTCGCTGATTTTTGATAACATTGTAAGATAGTTCTTTCAAACTCAATCAAAACAAATCAAATTATTCGGTTACCTAATCGGTTACCTTTTAATTCATAGAAACACCAAACTATTGGTAATAAAGCCATTGCGGAAAAATTCACGGACCCGTCCATTCCGCAAAAAGGTGACAAACCAAATCGAAAGCGCTTAAATCAATGATTTAGGCGCTTTTTTTATGTTCAAAAATCTCTTACCCGCGTAAGCTTTATAAGCCTATTTTCTACTGGCTTAATTCGGCGATTAAATCTTTGGGATAACTTGTAATCATTTTTCTTCTATCGATAAATTCAGCGTCGCAACACACTTTGTCTTTTAAACAACACAATAAATTTTCTTGCAGGTTAAAAATATTGTATTATGTTATACGCCCGTATTGTGGCCAATTTTGATGAAAATAATGCAAAAAAAGATTTAGGCTGGATTATTGGACATTGGGCACTGGTCGGGCATAAGCCCTGACGAGACTAATATTTATACAATGAACTTTAATTTTACTAAATCGCTGCTTGCCCTGTCTTTAGTGGGTCTATCGGCCGCAGCGTCTGCTCAATCTATGAGCGATTCAACTAAGCGTTTCCAAAAACGTCAATTCCGTACCTGGTCAATTGGCCTTAACGGTGGTATCCTTACTGCTGCCACTCCTTTTAATAACGAGAATAATGGTGATTTTCGCAGCCCGCAAATTAGCTGGGGTTACGGCGCTTATGTTAAAAAACAAATTTTACCTGGCTTCGGCTTACAAGCCGATTTCTTAGCTGGTACCGTAAAAGGTGTTCGTGCTAATACCTTACCTGAAGGTACAACAGCGCAGGATAACAGCAGCTACAACAGCCGCATTAACTGGGCAGGATCATTAAGCGCTAACTTTACAGTAGCCAACTTAAGTTTGAATCAAAAACGCAATTTCCTGTCGCCGTACTTAACTGCGGGTGCGGGTTATATGTCTAACAGTGCGCATGTGTTAAACACACCGGCTGGTAACGATACCTATTATCATAATAACTTTTACGTACCGGTGGGTGCAGGTTTTAAACTGGGCCTGTCACGCGTAATTAATATTGATATGGGCTATACCGTATCATTTATGAAATCGCGCAACTTTGATGGCGTAGTTGGTTCGTTAAACGATCGTTTCGCATATGCCCACGCAGGTATTGAAATTGCGTTAGGTAAAAAGAAAAGCTCGCAGTTACAAAACTTCAGCCCTATTGCTGCTATCCGTGAAGAAAGTGCTGCAGAGGCAAATGAATTGCGTAGCCGTTTAGCTATGGCCGAACAAGCCCGCTTACGCGATCAGGAGCAATATGCTGCTGCTGCCGCTCAATTAGCTAAAGATATGGGTGATGATGATATGGATGGTGTTGCCAATAAATTTGACAAGTGCCCGGGTACCGCAGCCAATACAACAGTTGATGGTGCCGGTTGTCCTTTAAAAGTTCCTGCTCCTGTTATTCAACAAAAAGTTATTGTGACTGAAGCCGACCGTAAAGTTGTAGGCGATGCGATCAAGAACCTGGAGTTTGAATTAGGTAAGGCTACTATTAAGGAGCGTTCGTTACCAACATTAGATCGTGTTGCTGATCTATTAGTTCAAAAGAACTTCAGCTTGAAATTAGCCGGCCATACTGATAATACGGGTTCAATGAAATTAAACTTAGCATTATCAAAAGACCGTGCAGAAGCAGTGAAAGCATACCTGGTATCTAAAGGTGCAAATGCTTCAACTATCGAAGCTACAGGTTACGGACCAAACCAACCTATTGCTACCAATAAAACGGCAGCCGGTCGTCAACAAAACCGCAGGGTTGAGTTCTCTTTATTTTAGTCATCATTATCAACCATAAGAAATGAAAAAAATCATCATCGCATTAGTAGCGATCCTGAGCATTGGTTTCACCGCCAGTGCGCAAATTCAAAAAGGTAATGTATTGGTTGGCGGTAACTTTGCCAACTTAAGTTTAGGGCTCGATAATTCAAAAGTTTTCAGTGTTGACCTTACCCCTAAAGCGGCCTGGTTCATTCAGGACAATGTTGCATTAGGTGCTTACGCTAATCTGGGTATCGAAACCGCTAAAAACTCCAGCACTACTACCAATTACGGTGTAGGCGCATTGGGCCGTTATTATACCGGTCAGGATGTAGAAGTTTTAAAGCACGGACGCTTTTTTGCCGAAGGCACTGTAGGTGTTGGCGGCATAAACGTTAGTAATAACGGTGGCCATACCAACGGACTTAACTTAGGCGTTGGCCCCGGCTTTGCCTACTTTGTTACTCCAAGCGTTGGACTGGAAACTTTATTAAAATACAACGGTTTAGCCGGCTTCGGCAATGCCGCTTACCAAAGCACACTTAATCTTTCATTCGGGCTGCAAATCTACCTTCCGGGTAGAAGCACCGCCAGGAAGATCAAAGGTGATATGAAATAATTAGGTTTAGTTGACCTTTTTGTAGTGTGAAAGCCGTTCCCGTAAGGGGCGGCTTTCGTTTTTTCTTTACTTCCTTAATATTCATCTCCTGCATTTGCTCAAAATCCCTAATCTCCTTACCTTGCCTTTTATAAATCATGGGCAGGGATACCACCACACCGCATTCTTCAAAATATTATCGCTTTGCATTTTGCGATGGGTTGGAGGCGCTGTCTGTCCGGAATCATAAAACGCCTTTCCCGGCGCACTTTCATCCTACATTTAATATTACGCTGGTTTACGAGGGCACCTTACACACCAAACTACAGGACAAGTTAATGCTGACCCCATCGGGCAGTATTTTGATCACGAACCCTCAGGAGATTCATGCCAACCCTTTTCATAAAGATTGGAACGTTTCATTTTTTACTTTCTACATCAGTCAGGATTTTTTAAACTATTGCAACAACGGCAGCCCGGTATATTTTGAGCAAAAGACGATTGACGATGCAGAGCTATTTACCGATCTGCACCGACTATCGTTGCAATTAACCGGCGATAACACTTTTGGGCAATTGGAGGGTTTGTTTAAAACAACCTTTGGCAACTTATCTGCAAAATACGGCTCTGACCCGGCTCGCGAGGTAAGCACAGATACGGTACTTTTTCAGGAGCTATTATCAGACAATCAAATAGAAAAATTTTCCCTTGCCGAAGCGGCTAAAAGCCTGGGCATTGATAAATATAAATACCTGCGCTTGTTTAAAGATCAAACAGGCCTCACGCCGAACAATTATTTTATCTACAAGCGCATCGAAAAAAGCAAGCAGTTACTGGCCGAGGGGAAAGATCTGCTAAGCGTAGCGGTTGATCTCGGTTTTTACGATGCCGCCCATTATGCCAACCATTTTAAAAAATTCACTGGTGTGTCGCCCATGGTTTTTAACGACGGGCAGCAGTAGTGCAATATCTTACAATGCCAATTTGCCGCCACGCAGTAATTTTGAGGCATGAAAAAAATATACCTATTGCTGGCTTGCCTTATCACATTAAAAGCAGCACCGCAAAATACTTATCGTACCCAATGCCATCAGGATCTTGACTTCTTCTGGCAAACACTAACCGACAATTATTGCTATTTTGATAAAAAGCATATCGACTGGGCTAAACTGAAACCGGCTTACGATGCGCAGATTGACACGGTTACCGGTCGCCCGGGATTTGTTTCGGTTTTGGAGCGGGCCATTTACGAACTTTACGATCATCATTGCGGCCTGCGCACCAATAATAAAACATCGCGCAGACTGGTACCTACCGCGGCAGATATCTGGGCCGAATATCACGACGGCAAACCTGTGGTAGTTGAAGTCCGCAAGGGATTCAGTGCTGAGAAAGTCGGCATCCGTGTGGGGATGGAAGTAATTTCGATAAGCGATGTGCCGGTAAGTGAGGCCATCAAGCCGTTTTTAAGTCACGTGGTAAATGACGAGTCGAAAAGCTTTGCCTTGCGCCTGGCTTTGGCCGGCAACCACATCGATACAAGAAAAATCACTCTGAAAAGCGGTACGCAAACATTAGATTTTTACCCGGATAAAGACGGAACGACGCTGGAGAATATCACCTACCCGGCAATGGTAGAAGCTAAAGTAATGCCCGGCAACGTAGGCTATTTAAAAATCAATAATTACCTGTTCGATAATGCTATCATAGCCAAATTCGACAGCGCTTTAAATACTTTGATGGGAACTAAATCCCTGATTATCGATCTTCGCGAAACGCCGAGCGGTGGCAATACTGCCGTGGCCCGGGCTATATTGGGTCGATTTATCAGCAAAGATCATTTTTATCAAAAGCACGAATTATTCGCCGAAGAGAAATCAACCGGCGTTAAAAGAAGCTGGCAGGAAATTGTTTCGCCACGGGGCCGTACCTATACCAAACCGTTAATAGTTTTGGCCGACCATTGGACAGGTAGCATCGCCGAAGGCATCACCATTGCTTTCGACGGGATGAAAAGGGCTACCGTTATCGGCACCCAACTGGCACGACTAAACGGTGCGGTCGATGGTTTTGATCTGCCTAACAGTAAAATCGGGGTGAACATCGTTACCGAAAGGCTGTACCACATTAACGGTACGCCACGCGAGTTTTATAAGCCAACAATAACTGTTAACACCACTGCGCAAAAGCCGGGCAATGATGTAATTTTAAACGCAGCTTTAAACAGACTAAAAAACACAAAATGATCAGTTTTGCAAGTGAGAACTACGCTGGCGTACACCCGGCTATGATGGAAGCCCTGACTAACGCCAATACAGGCTATGCCTTGCCTTATGCTAATGACGAGTATACCGCCGAAGCTATTGAAGGCATCCGGGAAGTATTTGGCCACAACGTTGAGGTTGGCTTTACCTTTAACGGTACCGGCGCTAATAACTACGGTATTGCTGCAGTCACGCAAAAATATCATTCGGTGTTTTGCAGCGATGTGGCGCACTTGTATGTAGATGAATCTACCGCGCCTGAGGCTTTTATTGGCTGCCGGCTGTACCCGGTCAAATCAAACGTTGGCAAAATTATTCCGGAGGCGCTGGTTTCGGCCATCAAACGCATTGGCGATGTGCATCATCCGCAGGCCAAAGTGGTTTCGCTTACACAGCCTACTGAGTACGGAACGGTTTACACTGTGGATGAACTGAGGGTCATTAAAAAGATCTGTACCGATAATAACATGCTGCTGCATGTAGATGGCGCGCGCCTGTTTAACGCGGCGGTGTTTTTAGGGCTTACGCTGAAAGAAATGATTACCGATACCGGCGTAGATATACTCACCTTGGGCGGCACTAAAGCAGGGATGATGTTTGGCGAAGCGGTGGTGTTTTTCAATGCCAACAACGATGGCAGCCTTCGCTACCAACTGAAAAGGAGTATGCAACTGGCATCTAAAAATCGCTTTATTGCAGCGCAGTTTACCGCTATATTGCGCAATAACTTATGGCACCAGGTGGCCAATTATACTAATAATCTGGCTAAAATTTTAGTAGAAGGCATTGCCGCAATACCCGGCGTCAAACTGGCTTACCCGGTTGAAACCAATGCGGTGTTCCTGAATATGTCGGTTTCCGTTTATGAAAAATTGCAACCCCACGCTAACTTTTACTACTGGAATACCGAGCGCGAAGAAGTAAGATTGATGCTGTCTTTCAATAATACAACGGAGGATGTTGAGCAGTTTTTAACTTTACTTAAGACGGTTGTTGAGCAGTAGATTTTACGCGTTTAGACGATTTTACCAAATTTGTGGCCGAGCAAAGCCACAAATTTGGTGATTTAGCCTCAAAAACCACACCCCATGGTTGTATCAGGATAAAACAGTGTTAAAAAATTTATCTTTATCACCCATAAAATAATACGACATCGCCTTATTGGGATAAAAGCAAATCCGAAAGCCAAATGGCCCTTTGATTGATTCAACCTTAAAGGAACTTAGCTTTAATCAGTGCTGAAATTGCCAGGGTAAAATCGCAATATTTTAAAGTTCTAACCGGCTCCATATCAGCCGGTTTTACAGAATATTAAAACATCTACCCAAGCCATATTCAATTGAAACTAAAGAAGATTTTAACCTTGTTATGGTTGGTGCTTTTAATGAGCACAGTAGGGGCCATATTTTGGTATAACGAGGTCCGGTATCAATTACCAACACCAGTCCCGGAAGGGTATCAGCCTATAAAAAACGGTACGCCAATAAATTTGCCAACAGCGCTTGTCTCGAAAACCGGGAAACCTGTATTTCTGCACTTTTTTAATCCGGATTGTCCTTGCTCGCGTTTCAATATCAAACAGTTTAATGCCCTGGTTAAACAGTATGGCAGCCAGGTAGATTTCAGGATCATCGCCGTAACAAAGAAAACTTACACCGCCGACGAGATCAGGGAAAAATTTCAGCCCGACATCCCGGTATCGTTTGATCAAAGTTTGGCTGCGCTCTGCGGCGTTTATTCTACCCCGCAGGTGGCCCTGCTCGATGCTGCTCACCGGCTTTATTATCGCGGCAATTATAACCGCAGCCGCTACTGTACCGATGAGCGTACCAGTTATGCGCGGATAGCTATTGACGGAGTTTTGCAGAACAACAATCATCTTTCATTTAATAAATACGCGCTGGTTTCATACGGCTGCAGTTTACCCGGTTGCCCTAAATAAGTACTGAGCGATGACGACACCCTTATCTTTACAATCCAGTTATCTCTCGCAGGTAAAAGACCGGTCGGACAGGTTGATGAACTATTTCCTGCCGGTGCATTTTTTAATCGGCATTGGGCTGGCCTTTTTTTATGATACCTGGCTGGTAGCTATTGGCATAGGCAGCATATGCCTGATTGCCTATTATTCGGTTAAATGGCTGTTGCCCGAGTCGGCGCTGTATCAATACGTGTTGGGTTGTGTGCTGGGCATATTTATGGCACAGTACATTTACCAGATGCGTGGCTTGTTCGAGATGCATTTTTTTGCTTTCATATCAAGCGCGCTGCTTATTACCTATCAAAAATGGCGCTTGCAAATTCCCTTGCTTATTGTGGTGGTTATCCATCATGCCACGTTCAGCTATCTGCAAAATATTGGTTTTACCAACATTTACTTTACTCAGCTTAACTACTTTGACCTGCAAACGTTTTTTATACACGTGGCGCTTACCGGGGCAATTATGTTCATCTGTGGGTTATGGGCTTTTCAGTTAAACAAGTACAGCCAGATTCAGGTTACACAGGCACTGCAAATGGCGGACCTTCAACTTGAAGCCGAGCTTTCGCTGGAGCGTAAACGAAACGAAGAAGTTTTAGCACGAGCCAATGCCGAGCTTCACGCTAACAACATCGAACTGGAAAAAGCACGTGACGCAGCCGACAGAGCGAACCAGGAAAAAAGCATTTTCCTGGCCACGATGAGTCATGAGATCCGTACACCGATGAACGGGGTAATTGGGATGGCATCGTTACTGGCGCAAAGTGAGCTGACGGATGAGCAACGCCTGTTTACCGAAACCATTACCGGCTGCGGCGAAACGCTGATTCACGTGATTAATAACGTTCTTGATTTTTCAAAGATAGAATCGGGCAACCTTGAGCTGGAAAATGTGGAATTTGACCTGCGCGAACTGGTGGAAACCGTTCTGGATATCTTCAGCATCAAAGCCGCACAGCAGGGGTTGGATTTACTTTACGAAATGGACGAAAAGCTGCCGGTACAACTGATTGGCGATCCGCTAAGATTAAGACAGGTACTGATTAACCTGATCAGCAACGCACTTAAATTTACCGAGAAGGGCGAAATTGGCATCCGTATCACCCGCAAAGAAACTTCGGACACAGGCGATATTACCATCGGGTTCGAGATCAGCGATACCGGTATAGGCATCCCTGAAGATAAAATATCAAGGTTGTTCCGCTCTTTTTCACAGGCTGATGCTTCTACATCGCGCAAGTATGGTGGTACGGGGCTGGGTCTTGCCATTTGCCAGCGCTTGGTCAACCTGATGAATGGAACCATTGGCGTGACAAGCGAACACGGTCACGGTTCCCAGTTTGCTTTTACCGTGGTAATGGCACCAGGCCCGGTACAATATACCATATCAACCAACACAGATATGGCGGCGCTGGAAGGTACCCGGGTATTGATTGTTGATGATAATGTAACCAACCTTAACATTCTTGACCGGCAGTTTAAGCTTTGGAAACTCGAGCCTACCTTGGCCCGGTCGGGCGCAGAGGCTTTAACCCTGCTGGATGAAGGCTATCAGGCAGATTTGGTGATTACAGACATGGATATGCCCGAAATGGATGGCGTAGCGTTTACTAAAGCTTTTAAAGTCCGTTTTGCTGCTGTACCTGTAATTCTGTTAAGTTCGCTTGCTGAAGAGGTGGGCGCTGAAAACCGCAGACTGTTTACCGCCGTGATGACCAAGCCGGTTAAACAGCAAATATTGGCTAAGCAAGTATTAAATGCTTTGCAAAAACAGGCGGTAGTCATGCCTGCAAAAACGGGTAAAACATCTTTATCTACAGATTTTGCATCCCGTTTTCCTTATGAGATTTTAACCGCCGAGGACAACAAGATCAATCAATTGGTAATTACCCAGATCTTAAAAAAACTGGGTTATGAAACCGATATAGCCGAAGATGGTAAACAAGCCGTAGAAGCAGCTGCCGAAAAAATGTATAACCTGATATTAATGGATATGCAAATGCCGGTAATGGACGGCGCCGACGCCACACGCCTGATCCGCCAGTTGTCGATTATACAACCGGTAATTATAGCCCTTACCGCCAACGTCATGGAAGACGACCAGAAAGCCTGTTTCGATGCTGGTATGGACGATTTTATTGCCAAACCCGTTAAGCCGGAAGTACTAATGGAAGCATTAGCCAAATGGCATGCCAGCAATAAAATTGCCAGTCAGGGCGGTTTGGTTAGCGATACGCTTTAGGTTAGTGAAATGGTCTGAGCTTTTTTAATCCTGTCGATTTGGAGGTGGGATAACAGGAGAGGCCTGTCAGTCTGAGCATGGTCGAAGACTGGTGCGGAGAGGCCTGCCCACCACGCTTCGACTAAGCTCTGCGTGACAGGCCATACATCTTAACAGTCTGTTACCTTTTAAATCTTTCCAACAAAACCTACTTCTTCATTGCCGATGTTACGTTAGTTAACACCGTCTCCACCTTTTTAATCTGAGCGGTAACTGCCGCCTTATCAAAGCCCTGCTCGGGCAGATGTTCCAACTCGCGGATGGTATCTGTAAGCTGGTTGATTTCGAGACTATCAATCATCGGTTTTATTTTGTGCGATACCTTTTTTATGCCGGCAATATCGTCGGTTTTAATGGCAGTCTGCATTTCAGTAATTACCTGCTCGGCCTGTTCAATAAACAAGGCCATCATCCGGTCAATAAATTTCTTATCACCGCGACTGATTACTTCCAGTTTGGTTAAAGTGTATAGCGGCGCGTTCGGGTTTTCGGCTTCTACAGCTTCAACTTTAGGTTCAGGGGTGCCGGCTTCCAGGTTTAAACTGGTTGCAATGGCGTTAATCAGGTCGTTCTCTTCAAACGGTTTAGATACAAAACTATTCATCCCCGCGGCAAGGCATTTTTCGCTGTCACCTTTAATGGTATTGGCGGTAAGGGCGATGATAGGCAAGGTAAGTTTCAATTCTTTCCTGATGGCTTCGGTGGCTTCTATACCGTTCATTACCGGCATTTGCACATCCATCAACACCAAATCGTAGCTACCTTTTTTAAGCGCTTTAACGGCTTCGGCACCATTTTTTACCTCGGTGATAATTACGCCGTAGTTGTTTAATACTGTGGTAGCCACCAGGCGGTTTACCTCGTTATCTTCGGCCAGTAATATTTTCTTCCCTTTTAACGATGTGCTGTCTGTAAAATCCTTCTGCGTCTCCGGCATATCATCTGCCGAACCAACGGTGAAAGGCAAACTGATCAAAATCTCGGTACCGATATCTTTTTTACTGAAGATGTTGATCTGTCCCTGCATCAGTTCCACCAATTCGCGCGTAATGGCCATACCTAAACCGGTGCCGCCATATTTGCGGGCCGTGGTACGATCTTCCTGCGTAAATTTTTCGAAAACGTGATCAAGGTATTCTTCCGAAATCCCGATCCCGGTATCGCGGATGCTAAACTCCAATACCTGTTTTTGCTTGATCTTTTTACGCAAACGGCAGGAGAGGGTAACCCCACCCTTCTCGGTAAACTTCACGGCGTTACTAATCATATTCAGTAATACCTGGTTTATCCGGTGCGGGTCGCCGATCAGTACAGGGGCTATGTTTTCATCGATATTCAATTGCATTTCCAGGCCTTTTTCTTCGGCGCGGGGCTGCATAATCCGGGTGACGTGTTTCAATACCTCCGACGGATCAAAACCAAGGCTTTCCAGCTCCAGTTTTCCGGCTTCAATTTTTGAAATATCAAGGATGTCGTTTATCACCACCAGCAGGTGGTCGGCAGCGGTGGTAATGGTATTCAGAAAAAACCGTTGTTGTTGCTGCATTTCGGTTTTCTCTAACTGGCGGCCCATACCAATAATGGCGTTCATTGGTGTGCGGATCTCGTGGCTCATGTTAGCAAGGAACGCCTCCTTGGCCTTAACCGATTGCTCGGCCACATTGCGGGCTTCATTCAGTTCCAGTTCCAGTTTTTTACGTTCGGTAATATCCAGGTGTATGCCGATAGACCCCATCAACTCGCCCGAATCGTTATAGCTTGGCGCACCGCTGATTAGCCACCAACGTTCCTCGCCGTTTTTATTTTTTACAGTCAGCTCGTAAGCATCAGAAATGCCTTTGCGGCGCAGCGCGTTCTTCTGATCCAGAACCGGCGACGCTGCACTTGTCGGGAACAAAGTTTTTGCTTCCAGGCCGATCATCTCGTCGAGCGCATAGCCGCTCATTTCGCAAAAGCTTTGGTTGGCGTACAGGATGCTTTCATTAATATCAACTTCCAGCAAACCCAGGTTCATGTTGGCGAGGATGTTGCGGTATTTTTCCTCGCGGATGCTGATGGCTTGTTCGGCCAGTTTACGTTCGGTAATATCAGTATTGGTACCAATAATGCGGGCAGGTAAACCGCCTTCGGTCCGGCTAACCACCATACCACGGTCAAGCACCCAAAGGTAATGCCCATCCTGGTGGCGCATGCGGTATTCTACCTGGTGACTGGCCAACTTCTCGTAAAAATACCGCTGGTCAGTTTTCATTACGAGGTGAATATCTTCCGGGTGAATGCGGCTCATCCATTCGTCGTACTCGTTGGCAAACTCATCATCGGCATAGCCCAACATTTGTTTGTAACGGGTAGAGAAAAAGATTTTACGGGTTTGGAAATCAAAATCCCATACTCCATCGCCTGCACCTTCCAGCGCGAATTGTAAAAGCTGTTCGCCCTCTTTTAATTGGATTTCAGCATCGTTACGCTTGCTGATCTGAATCTTCAGCAGGTCAACAATCTCCAGCAGGTCATCACTGTTTACATTGAAACCTTCTACGCCTATCTGCCCAACGGCTTCTTTCAGTTTTTTGATAGAGATCTTACGGAACTCTACCTCTTGTTGCAGGCGTTCGTTCACCTCCATGTATTCCTCTTCGCTCATTTTAAATGCGCGTTCGGATAGGATGCTATCTTTCTCGTAAGCGTTGTACGATTCGTTTACGGCTTCTAAAAAAGCAGTAAAGCCGGAGTGTTCCTCCGGCAAGTATTTTCTAATCTGACGATCGAGCAGTTTATTCCATTTCATGGAAAGTAGTTATAGTCATCGTTTGGTTATGCAACTGGCAGCCTTGTCCCTTAACAAGTGGCGAAATTTCGCCGTACGAGTAAAATCCCGACAGCAATGTTTGGTGCCCGTAAATTTCATCTACCGCTTCCACTTCGTCTTCGGTACGTGAACCTAATACTAATTTACGGCCTACGCAACTTATTAATAAAGAAAATGAAGGCGCAACTTTACCGCCCGATTGCGACTGCATAGCAGCATCAGATGCGGCGCTGGTCAGCTTATCAAAGTTAGCGCGCATAAATCTAACCTTGGTTCCTTCGGGGATATCGCCGGCAAAGGTCATGCTGCCTTTTTCATCGTCAATAGCCAAAATGGTGCGTACCACAGGTTCGCTGTTACCAGGCAGCGTTACTGCAAGGGGATACAGTAACGCGCTTCCCGGCAATGCTTCGGCATCTGGGCCGAGATATTTTTTATACAATTCAAGGGCGTTTTTGCCATCAAACTCGTACAGTACGTTGTCTTTAGATCGGGTAACCAGGCGTTCTAAACCAAACATCTCCCAGCCACCTTTAGATCCATGTTCCACCTTCAGTTTATCGCCATAGAAACCAATTCCTACAATCAGGCCTTCTTCAGGATTAGCGTTTAAGCCTACTAAGGTCGATTCAAAGCGGTCACCATCGCCGGCCAAACCACCGGTCACTAATATTTTATCTTCGGTAACCGCGTTAATGCCGCGCACCAACTCGCTGCCGTTAACGTAACGACCATCAGACAGTACCAGCACATAGGCCAGTCCCTTTTGATCGAACTTATTGATCAGCGCTTTCCCGGCATCAAAACTATCGGCATAATCTTTTATATACACCTGCTGCGATTGCAGTTTAGTTGAAGAAAACTCCAAAGCGGCTACGGTAAAGCCTTCGTCGGATACCGAGGTATGATAGATTTCGCCAGCGGTTGAGCACATGGCAATCATGGCCGAAGGGAACCTCCTTTTCAGCAGATCGTAAACCGGGATCTCTAACAGCGCTTGTTTGGATGAGAAGCAAAGTACCAGCTGAGCGTTATCGTTATCAAAGCCATCGCTTTTCTCATGCGTTTCCCACTGACCTTGCTGATAATTGTGTAATGACGTTTTCATAATTTTATCCCTCTATTTCCTTTTCCTGAATCATTTTATATATCGTAGACTTACCCACATCCAACTTTTCAGCCACCTTTAAAACGCTGTGGTTATACTTGTTTAAAAAGTGTTGTACAATCTGGTTGTTGTATTCTTTTAAAGTCTTCTCTTTGGCAAAAATATCTTCCTCGCTTTTTGGCGCGCTGAAGCTGATATCTGCCGCTTCTATCTCCTTACCATCGCTCATTACCACGGCCAGCTCAATCATTGATTTCAGCTCGCGCACGTTGCCGGGGAAATCATATTTTAACAAGCGGTCTTTAGCTGCCGGACTGAACTGTTTTGATGGCATTTTATTCTCTTTACAAAATTCATCTAAAAAGAATTTGGCCAGGATCAGCAAGTCGTTGCCCCGCTCGCGCAATGGCGGTAGTTCAATTGGCAGGCCGATGATCCGGTAGTAAAAATCCTCGCGGAAGCGGCCCAATTTTACCTGTTCGACCAGGTTTTTATGGGTGGCTACAATCAGCCTGATATCTAATTTTACTTTATCGCTGCCCCCTACACGGATCAGCTCCCGCTCCTGCAACACCCGCAGTAATTTACTTTGCAGGTTCAGTTCCATCTCGCCTATTTCATCTAAAAACAGGGTGCCGCCGTTGGCTTCCTCAAACTTGCCAATCTTACGGTTCAATGCCCCGGTAAAGGCCCCTTTTTCGTGACCGAATAATTCGCTTTCCAACAGTTCAGCCGGGATAGCCGCCATGTTAAGGGCTACAAACGGTTTGCGCTTACGATCTGAGTGATAATGGATTGCTTTTGCAACCAACTCTTTACCAGTACCTGTTTCGCCGGTTACCGATACGTTGATATTGGTTTTGGTCGCCTTCTCCATCAGCGAGAAGATCTTTTTAATGGCTGGTGACGATCCTTTTATTATTTTTTCAAATTCGTATTTCTGTCCCAGCTCTTCGCGCAGGTCTTCTACTTCTTTTTTAAGGGCCTGGTTTTCGCGGGCACGGTTAACGGCGTTCCAAAGTAGATCTTTGGTATGGTCGTCTTTAACCAGGTAATCGGCAATGCCTTTTTTGTATAGTTCGATAGCAGTAGTCACATCTTCCTGCGCACTGATAATAATTACCGGGATGTGCGGGTTTACCTGTCGCACTTCTTTCAACAGTTCAGCGCCGTTCATATCAGGCAAACTGTAGTCCATGGTAATCAGATCGGGGCGCTGATATAATTGCGCTAAACAATCCTTCCCGTTTTCAAAACGGGTAACCTTGTAGTCGGGGTTTAACGACAGGTGATACTGCAGGATCTCCCCGTACCATGGATCATCTTCTACTATAAAAATGTGGTAGCCGTTCATAAAAGGTTTTTTAGCAAGTTAGATATTTATATGCGGCAGCCCAATTTGTGTTACCCATTTTCATCCTTCACGTAATATTTATAATACTGGTATTTACTATAGCATCAATATTGTGCCAAAATTTCAACATGCTGATAATCAGCATAAAATTAAAAATCATTCCAAAGCCAGCTCCGCTTTTAGGAAGATTTTTCCATTTTTTGGACTGCTGTTCAGGCGCAGTAAAGCTCTGTCCGTTTAACGGCAGATAGCCTGTCTAAAACGCAAAGCATATAACGGGTTAATTTTTCAACCTTAGTTTCTGTGCTGTTTACAATGCGCATCATGTTTTGCTCGGCTTCGGTATCAGGCATTAAAATCACACTGGTATCCGGGTAAACCGAACGGAAACATTTTAATAATTCCATCGATAATCCGTAGCCCAAATTGGCGCCCAGAAATACTACGTCAGGCTGCTCACGCGACAGATAGATCTCTGAATTGGTTACGCGATCAAAAGCATTTACGTTGTAGTAGCCCGATGCATCAAGGCTAAGCATGAATTGGTTTAAAAGTGACTGGTCTCTGTCGATTAAAAAGATATTTAGCTGGCTCATGTTCTTAATTATTTGAAAAGACATAGACAGGATGTATGCCAAAATATTAAATATCTGATTATCAATATATTAATATCGTGCCAAGCTTTAATTATTCCTAATTGGAGATTGGGATTCCAAAATATGGAATAATTCCGAAGTTGAATTTAAGCTACAGCTGGTATAAAAACAAAACTCTTTCCTAATTTTATACCACCGACGCTTTAATAAACAAAACCCCATAAGCGGCGTTTCACACCTATGGAAAATACAAATCAACCCGTTTGGTTTATTACCGGATGCTCTACCGGTTTTGGCCGCGAATTAGTTAAATTAATTTTAGGCCGCGGCTGGAACGCCGTGATAACAGCCCGCAACATAGACCAAGTAAAAGACCTTGCCGATGGTTACCCAGATACCGCTTTAGTTTTACCGCTGGATGTCACCAAAAAAGATCAGATTAAAGATGCCGTAACGGCCGCCGAAAGCAAGTTTGGCAAAATAGATGTATTGGTAAACAACGCCGGTTATGGCTATTTTACCAGTATTGAAGAGGGCGAAGAAGACAAGATCCGTGGACAATTCGAGACTAACTTTTTCGGTTTAGTGAATATGATCCAGGCGGTATTACCGGGTATGCGCGCCCGTAAATCAGGTAACATCATTAATTTCTCGTCTATAGGCGGTTTACGCGCTTTTATCGCTACAGGCTTTTACCACGCCACTAAGTTTGCGGTGGAGGGTTTATCCGAGTCATTATCGCAAGAGGTTGGTCCGTTGGGAATTAAAGTATTGTTAGTTGAACCGGGACCATTCCGCACTGATTGGGCAGGCCGTTCAACCTCGCGGACTGAAACTCAATTGGATGATTATAAACCTACGGTAGCCCCGCGCATGGCCGCAAGTTTAAATGGCAGCGGCAAGCAAGTAGGCGACCCGGTACGTGGTTGCGAAGCCATTATATCGGCAGTAGAAGCCGGTGTACCGCACCTGCGTTTATTGCTGGGCAAAATGGCTTACGATCTGGCTATTGAGAAGTTACAGATGCAGAAAGACAATTTCACAGCCTGGGAAGATCTTACCTTAGGTGCAGATTTCCCGGAGAATGAGCGGTAGGTAAACAATTAGGGTAGGGGCGTGTGATTTTTTGAAATAAAAACATTTCCCCTACCTTAGTTTTATTAATACAACCTGGTTATGCAGTTTAAAAAAGCCGGCAAATACATTATCAGTAAGCTAAACAAGGAATTGCCCCGGCATTTATCCTACCATAGTGTAGAGCATATTGTAGATGTATACCACGCGGCCGAACAGCTTGGCCGGCAGGAAGGCATCAGCGCAAGCGATATGAAGTTGCTGCTTACAGCCGCCTGGTATCACGATTCGGGTTTTTTAAAGGGCGCTAAAGATCACGAAGAAGAATCGTGCCGGATTGCACAGGGCGTTTTGCCCGGCTATGGTTACAACGTTGCCGAGATCGAAAAAATCTGCGGGATGATTATGGCTACCAAAATCCCGCAATCGCCAAAAAACAACCTCGAAGAAATTTTGGCTGATGCCGATCTGGATTATTTAGGTCGTGATGATTTTTTCACCATCGGCGATAAATTGTTTAACGAGCTTTCGGTTTTCGGCTTCATCCAAACCGAGGATGAATGGAACCAATTACAGGTCCGTTTCCTCGAAAATCACCATTACTTCACCAAATCGGCCATTGGTTTACGCCAAAGTAAAAAAGAAGCGCACCTACAGCAGGTAAAGGCCAAACTAAATAAATAAATTAGCAGCATGAATGGCATTAAACTACCACGCTGGTTCACCGATACTTTATACACTACTTTAGGCATCCTTTTTTGCGGTTTCGCGCTGAAGGGTTTCTTAGTTCCCAATCAGTTTTTTGATGGCGGCGTAACCGGTATTTCCCTGCTGCTGCACGAGCTTTACCACTTCAACATCGCCTACGTTATCATTATCTGTAATATCCCTTTCATTATTATGGGGGCATTCCAGGTGGGGCGCACGTTTGCTATAAAAACCGCCGTTGCCGTTATTGGCTTGGGGCTTTGTTTGCTGTTTGTAGAATATCCGCAGGTTACTTCAGATAAATTGCTGGTATCTATTTTTGGCGGTGTGTTTATGGGTATCGGTGTAGGGCTGGCTATCCGTGGCGGTTGCGCGTTAGATGGTATCGAGGTTTTGGCGCTATACACCGGCAAGCGCATCAGCTTCACCGTGAGCGAGATTATCCTGGGGATCAATATCATTATCTTCCTGATCGCCGCGTTTAAGATCAGTCTCGAAACATCCTTATACTCTATCCTTACTTATTATTGCGCATCTAAAACCATCACCTTCGTTATCGAAGGGTTAGAGGAATATACCGGTGTTACCATCATTTCCGGCCAAAGCGAAACCATTAAACAGAGCCTGGTAATGGACCTTGGTCGTGGTATTACCATTTACAAAGGCGAGCGCGGTTTCCTGAAAGAAAGTTTTGATATCAGTCAACCGGTAGATATTGTGTTCACGGTAGTAACCCGCTTAGAGTTACGCCGGCTGAACAACATCGTTAAAAAGATAGATCCTAAAGCCTTCGTATTCACCAGCATTATTAAAGAAGCTGCAGGGGGAGTATTGAAAGCCAGGGCAAGGCATTAACAATAAATCATCTGACATCTCAAATGAAAAACCTATTCACCTTATCTTCTTTTATTTTCGCTTTATTTTGTGCCGTAACGGCAAACGCGCAAAGGGATAAATTTGTGCCGTTTAAGCCGTCACCGAAATTTTTAGTACAAAATCCCAGTTTTTTAAAAGACAGCGCCTATGTATTAAATGGGGCAGATTTGGCGAAGGCAGCTAACGATAACCTGAACTTTAAATTAGGATTTACACTATCCACCGGCATCAGCGGTGCGCCGGATATATCATCTGATCGTTATCCGCTTAAATCATCACATGCTAAGCGGGCTTCAATTCCCGGTTTGCAATATGTGCTTAACGCAGATAGTTTTTTTGATAATATGCTTGAATTTGATGCATTTCAGATGGAGCATGCCTTACCAACTAAGGATCAAAAAAAGCAATACGCGGCTTACGACGAACTTTACACCCAGATTATTGCCCCCATAGCGAAAAAGAACAATATGCAGTTTATAAAGGGTTATCTGCCGCTGCAATACATCAAACAAAACATTTATTTTAACATCGCTTTTGCCAATATCGTTATCCCTAAACAAACCGGCGACCTCCCTGCTGTTGCCTATTATAACATGGCGGTGCTTGATGGAATGTGCGATACCCTTGCCGAGTACAAACAGGCCGTTTTTGGTGGTGCATATGGCAAGGATGGCTGGAAAAATGCCGATGTTTTAAAAAGCGATTACCTGGCCGAAGCCCTGCCCAACTTGTTGGGGCAGTTTTTAAATGACGATAAGGTTCAGGAAAAAATAGCAAAAAGCCAGGCCGCTACGTATGATGAAACTTACATCAAAAACAAACTGCTGGTACAGGAATATTGGCAACAGCAATTAAAAAAATGGCATATACAGATGGATCTGACGCTTAATTGTGATATGCAGGCATTGGCCATGCAAATGGAAGCTTCGAATAAAGAAACCGTCAACCTTACCAATTTGCGGGAAAGTCTTGCTTCAGCTACCGGCCAAAATAAAAGTACAACCTCTGATGCTATAGGCGCGCAAGCAGCTTCGCTCCTGAATATGATTGCAGCAGCCAGTGCCGAGAAAAGGGTAGAGGAAAAGAAAGCAAGAGCAGAGGCTAATATTGAACAATATAACCTGGCCGAAAAAAGGCAAAAAGATATCTTAATAAAATTAAGTAGTGACCCAGGCGTTAAGCTGGAAACCCTTCAAAAAGTGCTAACCAAAAATCAATTAGTTGCCGCTATCTCCGCGTCTCTTGATGAAAATACTTCCCGCGCCACGGGTGCGATAAAAAGCAACAGCGATTTTGTGAACAACTGGGTGTCTTCAAAAATGGCAGCCATCAATACTTCGGCAAATTCCGGGGTCGAAACCTCAGCCATTTCCAACGGGAATAGTGGCCCAACATCTGATGCCGCTTGTAAAAAGCAAGCCGACGATGCCTGGAAATCATCAGCGGAGTACATTAATTATAAGAAAACGCCGACCAACGCCAATGCCTCAGATTGCAAAGCAAAGATTATTGAGTTGACGATTCAATACTGCGGGGGTAGTTTACCGGCTAACGAGTTGAGCCAGTTAAAACAGGTTGCTGCAAATGAAAGAAATATGGCCCGCCAGCTAAGGTCGGCAACGCCGGGATTTAAACCGTAACTACCAAAATCTTCCGGGCTGTTTTTTGCCGTATGGCGCAATCGGCCACCTGAAGGGTGTTTTGCGGCGTGATCTGTGTTCAGGCGTGAACATGAACACGCGAACCATAGACTTATGGCTTTTACCCACTATAAATCAAAAAAATATATAATTTAGTAAATCGATGATCTACAATCGTATTGACCAATTATAATATATGAAAAACTTAAAACCGTCACTTTACTTGTTAGCAGTTTGCATTGCGGCATTTGGTGTAATATCCTGGCGTAACGCCAAGCCAAAACCCGTTGTAAATAACGCTAAACAAGCGCCTGCCAAACGTCCTAATATTATCCTCATCATGTCCGACGATATGGGTTATTCGGATTTGGGCTGTTATGGCGGCGAAGCGGCAACCCCCAATTTAGATATGCTGGCTAAAGAAGGACTGCGTTATACCCAGTTTTACAATACGGCACGTTGCTGCCCGTCGCGTGCATCGCTGATGACAGGTTTAGATCCGCACCAGGCCGGCATGGGCTGGATGACTACCGACGATTTTAAACTACCCGGCTACCGCGGCGATTTAAGCCACAATGCCGTAACTATTGCCGAGGTGCTGAAATCGGCAGGCTATGCCACCTACATGACCGGTAAATGGCACCTTAACTTTGAACCTACCCGCACCAGCCCGAAAGATAACTGGCCGCTGCAACGCGGCTTCGATCATTATTATGGCACTATTTTAGGCGCCGCCAATTTTTACGATCCCGGGTATCTGTGCCGCGATAATAAGCTGGTTAATACCACTAACGATCCGGAATATAAACCCGCCAGCTATTATTTTACCGATGCTATTTCAGATAATTCGGTGAAGTATTTAAAAGAGCACGATAAGAGTAAACCTTTCTTCCTGTACGCCGCCTACACTGCTGCCCACTGGCCAATGCAAGCCCCGCCCGAAGCCATTGCCAAATACAAAGGCCGCTTTGACAAAGGCTACGAAGCCCTGCGCCTGGAGCGTCTGGAGCGGATGAAAAAACTGGGAGTGATTCGGCCCGATGAAGTGCTTTCGCCATTTGATGGCAAGGCCTGGGCCGATGAAAAAAACAAGCCAGCCATGCTGCGCCGGATGGAAACTTATGCAGCGATGATTGACATAATGGACCAGGGCATAGGCCGCATTATTAAGCAGCTTAAAGATAACGGGGAATATGATAATACGCTGATCTTCTTTTTGCAGGATAACGGCGCCTGCGCCGAGATAATAGGCAATAGCCCGGTGGTAAAACCAATTGCGCCCAACCCTAAAAATATCAGAAAACTGGGACCGGATTCATTGATCTATTCCAACAAACCGGTTAGCACCCGCGAAGGTAAATTGGTAATGGAGGGTCACGATTTGATGGCCGGTCCGGCGGATACTTACTTATCGTACATGCAGGAATGGGCTAATGTGTCCACAACGCCGCTGCGTAAATTTAAACATTACGTGCACGAGGGCGGGATTTCCACCCCGCTCATTGTACACTGGCCTGCGGGATTAAAAGCCAAAGGCGAGATCCGCAACCAGGCCGGGCACGAAATGGATATTATGCCAACAATTTTGGATATCACAAAAACCGCTTATCCTAAAACTTTTAACGGTAAGGATATCATCCCGGTTGAGGGTAAAAGTTTAGTGCCAAGTTTCACTAACCAGGAGATTAAGCGCGAAGCCATTTACTGGGACCATGAAATGAATAAGGCCGTACGCATGGGCAAATGGAAATTGGTAAGCGAAGCTGATTTAAAAGGCAAGACTTACACCTCAGCACCGTGGGAACTGTACGATATCTCCGTCGACCGCAGCGAACAGCATAACCTTGCCGCCGAGCACCCCGATCTGGTTAAAAAAATGAATGATATGTGGGATGCCTATGCCAAACGCTGTTTTGTGCTACCCAGCCCATGGACGAAAACGGAGTAAAAAGTCGCGCTTCCCCTCTTGAGAGCAGGGCTGTTGCATTCTAATTTATTAATTCGTTCAATCGTTTAATATCGTTAGCTAAAAGTCGTTGTGCTTGCGCCATGTTTTTATAGTTATTC
>Ga0116227_10006502_pt1 | contig 23654 bp, 12 predicted proteins | sample S1TSphgellanicum_FD_89693 | JGI IMG/M metagenome (GOLD analysis project Ga0116227, IMG submission 89693) | Host-associated microbial communities from peat moss isolated from Minnesota, USA - S1T2_Fb - Sphagnum magellanicum MG | ecosystem: Host-associated > Plants > Peat moss > Unclassified...
CATCATCCGCTCTGTCTGTGTCGACTCTCTCTAGTGACCCAAGCTGACAACGTTTAGGTTAGTGCTGCAGGAGCAGTATTACTCTACTTGAGAGAGAGACGGACGTAGTCAATAAAAGACAGCCATAGGCCTACCTCCACTCCAGGTCCCAGAAGGGACCAACTAGTTTACTCCCCTTCAATAAGTCTCCATTATTATCTTTTGTAGCTCTTGTTTGTGTGGTTACATTTTTTTGGGTGTTGTCCCTTGGGTCTTTTCTTCTTGTTCCTTCCTTTCTGATTTTGGATGGGTGTTTTTTCATTTATTGAGTTTGGCAAGGTTTCATCAAGAAAGCCAAGTAACATCCCCATAAAACTGCAATGTAACCCTCCAAAACCAATGGCAATTACTCAGTTGAGGACACAAAATAGGTATGGGTGGAGGGAATGGGGATAGTTTCTTGGTATTTAACCCTGAACGCCCCATAAACCAAAAATGATTTTTTTTGAAATTCTAAATCAATGTAGCAATCATAAATGAAATTCTTTTCTAATTTGTTTTTGTTGGGCCATGTAAAGTGTGATTGTAGGCTTCAAATGGCATGTTGACGAAATAATTGTATGTCAATTAAGGGGACGGTTGGATGACAACAAGACACATATTGACCTAACAAGGGGTTGGGGATTTACCCAAAGCTAAGTTTTAGCACATGTTGCATATAGGATTTGAGGGTAGGTGGGCAAGTAGGGATACAACATTCAAGTTTTAATTGTGTGTTATAGTTTTTAGCCTTCTTCCTACCTTAACAATTGATGGTGTAAAGTCATATGATAAGATATTTCGTCTGATTTCTTTCTAAGGTTGCTTGGCTTCACCCCCTCCTAATTCATTGTAGGTTGCAACCAATGATGGGTGATTTTTAAAAAAAATCACGAATTGCTGACTCCAATTTTTTAAATGTTCTAGAATCAACAAATTATTAGTTTTGGTTATTTGAAAAGCTTTCAAAATCAGAGAAGTGTTGATTTCAATTATTTGAAAAAACTCAAAAGATCAATGTTTTCATGAAAAAATCCACAAATAATCAATGGTATTTTTATCAGTTTGTTGATTTTTAAAAAAAAAACCATGGTTATATACTATAATCAATTATTTGAAAATTTTGAAAACCAAAGGATAAATGCATATATACTCAAGTTGACAACCAACAGGTATATGTCCCTCATTTTAAGAACCACCCAACAATGGTTGAATCAACGAAGATCATATTTGACATTTTGAATTGATGCTGAAAGATTTGATAATGGGTTGGGCAACATTAGCCTACCTTCATCTTCTCCCAATCCAAGTGTTACATCTCATCATGAGTCTCAAAATTTTGTCATGACTCACCAATGATTTTCATTTCAAATCCCATGATTCTGATTTTTGTGATGTAGCAATGTGATGATCATTTCACAAGAGAGTTAGCATGAGTGACAATGATCTCACAAAAGATTTAGCTTTATCAAATGTAATGAACTAAGGGAAGGACTGAAGGAAGGAGCGATGAGAGTTTTTTCCTTAGGAATTGCCTCCATCTTTACTTACAAAAGTTTCCAAAGAAGGGAGTTATCTCCAGCTTTGTTGAGGGCGATCAACATTATGGTTGCTCCTTGTTCTTACTAGTATCAAGATTTTTTTGTTACTTAGTGCTTTGCATTTTTAGCCAAGTTTTGACCAATCTATTCAAATCTAATCCTATTGTAACATTTTTATTGCTCTTAGTTAGGGTTTTAATTTCAGCCTTTGCTCATTTGCTTCTTAGTTTGAAAAGCTTAAAATTTTCCAAATTTTTTTTGATAATAGCACTCTTAGTGCAAGATGGCTAGATAGACATACAAACAAGTTGTTCAAATTCTTCCGATGCTGCTACCACTTCCACAAATCACTACTCTTCCCAAAGTATTTTCGGCAAATGAAAATGTTTAGATGGTCGATGCCCAAAACCTAATCGACACTTTGGGAGCTTGATCCATTAATGGAGATTACCATAACCCTTTCAGCCTTTGTTTGCAAATTTTTTGCATGAGGGAATGAGGAGAAATATAAGGGACTATTGTTACGAGCTTGACAAATGATAGCTTTAGAGATTTCAACGTGGCATTGATTACCATTCAACCCACACTATCATTGTAAATTTTCTTAGTAACAAGATTTTAAAACCACATATAGTTAATTGGATTTCTCTCATCAACCAACAAGTACATGGGGGAGGGGTTGATTACCTCATGGACATTAGTAGATGTTTCTTTTATCTTACTACCCAAGCCCTAATGCATGGAAACATTTGTTAATGCTCATAACCTTCAAAACATCATGGGGAACAACTATTTATCAAACCTCTAGATTGGAACTTTCAATCCATATTGTCATGTTGAGATGAAGCTCCCCATATGGATCTCCCTACACATGTTCCCACTATAATATAGACCATTAGGTATCATGGTGGCAACCCAAGTAGGAACCATGCTAGGGTTTGACATTTCTAACAAATCAAAACAAGACCTGCATTTTAGTGTTGTTGTGGATTGAAACTAGGGTTGGGTGGAACATGTCAAAATTGCTAGTTGTGATGGCTTGGATACAGAGGTCATCATAGATTATGAACAATTCCCCATTCATTGTCGACTTTGTGCAAGTATGGAACACCTTTTTGACAAGTGCCTAGTTTAAGGGGTTAAATGACCAACAAGATTGCCAGCTAGCACGAATGGTAACAACATTGGAAAGAGACAAGGTTTAGCCCCTTTTTTTCTAAACCAACATCTAATCGAATATGAGGAAGGTTTCACTAAAATAAGATGGAAGTAGTTGAAGAGGGGCATGCCTCCACTAAAGACATCACCCATACGAAATAAGAAATCTCAAGCTATACCTAAGAGGCCAATTAAACCCCCAAGGTTTCAAATACCTAAAAGTAACCACAACATGGAAGAAGCTTTTGGAAAGCAAAGTGGATCAATTGTTGCACAACCTAAAGGCCAAAAGGGGATCATGACCAATCAGAGAGGATTCCATCAACCACCGAACCACATTTCTACTACCCAAGCTTCTCACTTGGTCATAATAGCCACTAATGAACATCATCCACATTCAAAAGGGACAACACAACAAACAAAACCCCCACATCAACCCTTGCAACCATTGCCTTTGCCAACTTTACTATTACCATTACAACAAGGGATGCTAATAAGTGCATCAACTTTACATCTACCTTGCTAATAATAGATGCCACTACTTGCACCAAGTTTGCCATTGTCATCACAACAAGGAATGTTAATAGGATAGTTGCTATTATAGCAAAAAGTATTAGTGTTTTGCACCAACCCTACCATTACCATTATAATAGGTAGCCAATGGGATAGTTGCCCCAACATTCAATGACCACACCTCAACCACCAATTTCAAACATTCAACTTCCTACCCTTATGCCCATAGGATTTTCACAAATCTTTCATTTGAATCCCATGTTGTGGTCCTCGCAAAAGATAGGAGGAATCAAAAGAAGAGTTGGAAAGGTTGATGTAAACATAATTTGAAAGAATTAAATGAAGATATCATCCTAAACATTCAACCCCCATCATCTAATTACTCATTTGCGGTCACCCCTATGTGTCCACCACATAAGAAAAACAATGCACCACATAATCTTGATCAAAGAGGGAACCATAACATCTTAAATCAAAAAAAGAAAAAAGGTTAAGGATGAATCTAAAAGCCCAAGTTTCAAGAATCACAACAATGCCATTTGTAGACCCAACAAATACATGGGGAGTTAGGTCAAGTAACACAATCCCCAACACTAAAATAGACATCAACAACCTTACTATACATCATTCTTGATGCCAAATTGCAAAAAGAAGGTGTAGCATCCCGATTACCTCTTAACCAAATTGCCAACATTAACATTGTAGACATTCAAGCAATTTGCCAAGAAATTCATAGCCAAATGCTTTAGTAAATCAAAGTCCTAGAGGATAATTAAGAGATGGACTATTTTGAGGATCCCTAACAATCACATTCTTCACCCTTACCACTCACAAGTAAACATGAAGAATCATAATTTAAAGAAAGATGCACTCCTAAAGTTTTTTTGACTTCAATGGTCATAGGAATTTGGGGCATAAAAATAAACATGTAGTTGGGGGAAATACCTCAACAATGAAAAACCCTCAATATCTACAAGAAAAAGAAACAACATTCACACTTCCAAGGTAGTAGCTCAAGGGGTTAAACCCAATTCACCAAAGAAAAATGGAACACCAGATTTTTAAACATCATTTGATGCATGGGGATATTGTTGTGCACCAAGGGATACACACTATGAGAGGACCACTAGCAAGACCTCACATCAAAATCATTAGTCATGAAACTACACCTTTCGTCATACAATGTCCATGGGCTCAACCTTGAAAAAAATCCTTCAAAGTATGATAGTACATCCCAATAATCCCCACTAGAGTTGATGTAGTTTTCTTCCAATAACAAAAACTTAGAGGTACTAAAGTAAACAATTTAGGCAAATTGGCGTGGAAAAAAGTTTAGACATGGATTGTAGAAGTTTCTTTAACATATGCAAATCCTAATGGTGGGGACATAGAGGGGGTAGGAAGGGGTGGTACATGTATAATCATGGACCATTGGTGGGCCAAGGTAGGTACCACTTATGAAATTATTTTTGATAATTATGCTTAGTGCTTGTTTAACATCTATGCCCTTAATGAAATAACAAAAAAATGTGCTCTTCGGGAACATTTGAAATTAGTCGTCCTTAAGGATTACAAATGTATGATTGGAGGCGACTTTAACATGGGAGAAAAAGTAAAAGACAAAATTTTGAATGTGGAAGGATGATATCTAATCATGAAATAATGGCTTGGGAAGGTTTCAAAACATCATTGCAAGTTGAAGAACCAAAGAGGTCAGTGGGGAGCCTACGTTACTCTTGGGATAATAGGAGAATGTATTATGGCCAAGCTTGATAGAATGTACTTAAAATGTAGATTCACCTTTTAGAATAACCTTTAAATCTATAAGATACATAATTGAGGGAAACAATGAATGTTTAGATCACCACCCCACTTCATGTGAAGGGAGATTTGTGTTCCTATTAAACAAGAATCTTATTGGAAAATGAACATTCATTTTCTCCATGAAGCAAAATCATGCATTACAAGAATTTGCCTTGAAAACATACATAAGGCCTTCTTCAGAAGGTTAAGGTTGGTTAAAAGATACTACAAGGAAGTTTGTAAGTTGAAATCATCATAATTCAAACAAAAGGAAAATTTATTAAAGACAAATGGGGTTAATATTGAATTTCTTATGCATTTTGGGTACCTCATTAAGGAGGATTACCATGAGATGATCATTCAAGTAATGTAGTCTAGCAAGTTGCCACAAGTAATAACATAGGTTAGATAATTTTAATTTTCAAAACAGGGGTTAAGGTCAACCCAAACAATTGGCGACCAATTGCACTATTCAATGTGAACTACAAGATTTTTGCCAAGGCTTTACAACTACACCTTCAACTAGTGTTGATGGAAATTATTGATGTGGATCAAACAACATTTGTATTGATAAAGTACATTGTAAACAATGTTCTGTTGACACATAAAACCAATAATTTGGGCCAAAAGATTTAAGCACGATTTAATATTTTTAAAGCTTGACTTTGCAAATGCTTATGATAACGTTTTTTTGAATGTTTTTTTGAAATTATGGACTAGATGGGTTTTACAAAGGAGTTTTTCACCATGGTCAAGTTGCTATTTCTAGATGCAAGAACAACAATTCATCTAAATGGATCCATTTTTCCATCATTTGATAGAAGACATGGGGTAAGGTAAGGTTGCCCCTTGGAACCATATCTTTTTTTAATAGTTGGAACTTGGTTTTTAATGCCATGGTTAAACAAGCAACATTATTGGTAACATTCATGGTAGGGTGAATGCATGGTATAGTGGCTCAATAGTGGCAGAAATTACATTCCCTATAAGTCCATAGAAGATTCTTTAAAATGATTCGAATAAACATGGTTGTTATTTTTTTAAATATTATTATTCTAATCTTTGAATAATACATGTTCAATCACCTCCAAACCTTCCCAAATTTATGTGAAAACTTATATTTAATGTAATTAATGTCAATTTTAAATTTGAAAATCCTAAAAGGAAAACCCATAAAATCCAGAGGAATAATGCCATTAAATTATTTTTTAAAATATGCTTTTGGGACAAAAAAATTGAAAAACAAACAAAAATTACAACTCATAAAGATTTATGAAAATCTGGTCAAATTTTAACCATTCAAAATTCATTAATTATTAAATGATTAAGGTTTTCAAAGAAAATATTCTTCATATGAGTTTATCATCTTGTATTACATTATATATTGAATCTCAATAAAAAATTTGGAATGTGAATCAATATAACGTTTTTCATTTTGTGATGTTCCAATTAGACAACCAATCCATATTTTTTGATTTCAAAAATCCATTATTACTAACAAATAAATTTTTTATCAATAAATAACTACACATTTCTTTTCATGATGAAATTGTTAATTTAGATCCAAGTTGTATTTAATAGATCTAAAGATATATTAACCACCACATGTATTTAAATAAAAAGTACCCAAAGAAAAAACATCATTTCGTCACAAAAGTGAACCACTGTAGCTTGCATCTACCCGACATCAATATGCTCAATAATGATAAAGAACAAATTTTGTCACAATACATGATTGACATGTCTTTCTTTAAGGTGAGGAGGGCAATGTCAATACTCAGAGGAACATTTAGTATAAAGTTTGAGATCTATGTGCATCAAAGGACCATTTTAAAGGTGGTATTAAATAATTGTCCAACCTACTTTTTATCACCCTATTATTATCTATTTTTTAATATATACATATAAAAACTACCCTACATTAATTATAATGCATTATTTCAAATTATTAAGTACCCTATATTATAATTAATTTTTTATTGAATAAAATGTACCCTATTTTTAAAACTAATTAACCCAACAACCAATATATTGCGCCCCATATTTTTACTCATGTATTTTTGACTAGTGTCCCCCTGGGGTGTTGAAAATATGGTTGAAGTCCTTTCACTTTTCTCAAAGCTAGACCTCAATTGGGAGAAAACATGGCATATCACTTTGGAGTGAGTAGATTCAAACCCACTTGGCTAATTAAATAAGTACAAGTGGAAATTAAAGGTGCCAAGGATGGGGAGTTCTCCAAGTTCCTTAAAGCAACATTTGGATCAAATTTAGATGTTAATGATGTCGATGCATCCTCGGTTGAGAAACCAAGGAAGAATTCCATTACTGGAACACCATCCATTACCATTGGCATGCAAAATAGTAATTGTTAATTCAATCCTAGGTTCTTCACTCTAGTACTTCATTGCCATGCGGGCCAATTTTTTTAAGTCAATAAAGAAGTATAGATCCTCCATGTGTAACTATCTATGGAATGGACAAGATCATAACATTAGATCAAGGGTAAGTTGGATAGATTGTTGTGTTAAACAGATGATTGGAGGACTTAACATCATTAACTCTGCAGAGGCTCTCAATGTTCTTTTGAGCAAATGGGTAGTCATGATGTTTGGACTAGGGTGCTCCAATTTTAAATTGTTACTGCAATTCAAGATATGTAAAGCCTGACCTTCAAAGCACAAGAAAGGGGTTCTCAGTTTTCAATGGATGTTTATTCATGGGCATACTCAGAAGCAGAGTCCAACATTTAGAGTAAAATTGTAAAAGCTTGGAAGCCTATGGTTAAACATCTCACCATGGACTCCCCCTGCTCCTATCAAATTCCATCCTCAATTACCTTCTTTCGCAGTCCACAACATTTATGGGTGCAAAATTTGAAATAGCAATCCCTAGGGTAAAACAATTGCATAGACATGGTCTATGAAGGATTATCGATTTGTGGGACATCCAAGGCAAAGATTTTTGGCCATGGTAGGAGTAGGAAGTTAAGCACACATTCCAATTTGATGTGAGTGGGGGGGTCCTATGGGACTACATGTTGAACGAACTCCTTGACTAGTAACTATCCGAGTTCCAGTCCCCTATCATGCAAACAATAAAGGAACAATGGATCAAAATTTATCTTCTTGATGACAAAAGCATGCTGGATGTAATAATTTGCGCTACAAAAGATTACCTCCCCTCTTGTGACAACAATAAGGTCTTCCACATCCCTGCAAGCTTCAAACTATCTCAAGTCAACCCTTACTTAGCTACTATGAAGGTAATCCCCCATTCAGCTATGGTGGCTCACCAAAACCAAGTTCACCATACCTTGGACTTGGCAATTACAAGCACATGCAAGTGGGTATGGGCAATTTCAACCAAAAAAAACCCTAGCAAAACCACATTCCACCTGATCTATGGCAAATTGTCAATGCTAGAAGTTGGAGGGATGGGTCCACTCTTTTACATTACACCTCAAAGAGACTCGGTCATGAACTACTAAACGAAAAAACCTCCTTTATTAGAAATATACTGGAGAAGTGGGCTCCCCCTCTACCCACTCCATTTAGAGTAAGATGGAAGGATGTGTGGCAACCAAATTGAATTTTAAAAAACTCAGGGGTTTTTGTGGTCAATTATTCACAAGGCGATTGTAGTCAATGTATGGAGAACTAAGGTAAACTATAGCGTTGATGTTTTGTGCCCAATTTGCGATTTGGGAGCATTTGAATCCTTGATCCATCAATTCTCTGATTGCCCCCAAGCCAAGATTGCATGGTCATGGGCCATGACCATCATCTACCGATTTAAGAACCCACCAGCTGGTAGTGGCGGAATCAAGATATTGGACTTACATTAGTGCATTTTCAACAAAAATTTGTAAAAAATATGTAGGTAGTTCACACCGTTTTGGACCCTATTGTGGAGGGTAGACTTTTGGACTATTTGGACTATGAGAAATGATGTAATTTTGAGTCACAAGTTGAACTTTAATTTTAGAATAGGTCAATTGGTTCTGGAAAATTGGATAGCTTATGGGAGATTAGAATGGCAGAATACACTACATAACAGTGAGAAAGTCCCATCAGCTCAAGGCAAGTACTTAGAGCTTTTTGATAAGCTTAGGGGACCTCATTTCACCTTCTATTCTAAGGATGGCAGAGAAATCAGATGGTGTTACCAACTACTTAAGTTCATTAGTATTACTACTTGATCCAGTTGATCCTTTGGTTTCTTGGCTGGGGCGGATCTTGCCCTGGTTTCAATGTACCTTTTTTCTTTGCAATCAACTTGTCTTTTGTGTCAAAAATAAACAAAAATCCCTTAGTTGCTTGATTTGTTTAATGTGTGAGTTCTTAGATTTCAAAGGTTTTTACAATTTGGGTGGTGGGAATGTTAAAAAACCTCCATAAGGCTCCTAGCATTGGAAGGTCAATAAGTAAAGCATGCTTGAATTAAAGGTTTCCTACATTCACCTTGTTTAATCAAATTGTAACTAGTGTGGCATGTGTTGTTGGCTCAAGTGTGAACATGACTGTAACTACTTAAGTATGAACAACACCCTAACAATAGTGCGTAATTGCAAAAAATCAATTAATTTTTTTTTCATTAATTTCTCATGACAAAAAAATTCAAAATTCAAAATTTCCCTTACATTATGTCTAAAAATGATGAAATCGCCTCCAAGAAGTCAGTTTTTGCATAAAATTGCTACTGATGACTTCAGAGAGGCCCTTTGTTCCTTCAAAATGGCAGCACAGGCTTTTTGTTTTTGTGTTTTTGTATGGATTACTCTGGCGACAGCGCCTCAACCCTAACCACCAGGATAGCTGATTGTCAGGCTCACAGATCATGAGGAGAAGGGGTCCAAGTTGGGATTCGAACTACAAACCTGATCACAAAGCCACACCCCTTAGCCACTGGTCTAAAATGGCCATTTTAAAAATTGAAATTTGCAATCCAGTGTAATTTTCCACCAATAATTTGATAATTGGGTAATTTGGGGACCATACTTTATATTTAGAGCCCACAGTGACAACAAGAGATTAAGAATTATCAGACCATCCTCTTGTGTGGGCGGTTCTGGAGGTCTGGTGCATATCTATGTTTCCATTTGCAATCATCAGATTTCAAAACCTTACAATTGGGTGGCTCCTTTCTTATCACAAGGCTACCTGTTTATGGTCCTCTAGTGATATCAACCTTTGTGGCTCTGTGCAATCCTTTCTTTGTTGTGTATCATAGGTACACATTTTCCCCATTCCTCTATGCTTGCCTCCATCCAGGTGTTGTGGTCACATCCGATTGATGCCCATGCATGATGTACCGTGGTTTTCCTCGCCCTTTTCTAAGCTCCATTTTTCTTCATGAAAGTTTCAAAATGAAGAAAAATGGAGCTTGGAAATTGATTAGTGGTGGCTAGCAAAGGGTGGTTTGATGGGTGTGCAACACTCTTTTGGAAAATGGAAAAGAAAAAGGGGGGTTTTATCACCCTAGACCTCCAAATGTGCAAATGTAGATTTTCAGAGACACCATACAAAGGTCTCAATTGAGCCATGTCAAAATAGGAACCCCCTGGAAATGAATCATCATGGAGTTTGTGCCAGGCACAACTTGGCACAGCAAATAGTTGATTTGCAAAATCACTTCATTAAAATCCATGAGGAGCAAGGGGAACACCGATTTGCATGAGCTCCCCTGAAAAGAGCATGCCCACGCCACAATGCACATTGTCTAAACATTGGCAACCCAATAAATCTTGCAATCGAGTTTTCTTACAATAATGGAATATTCACCAGTCAAGCCTAGCCATGATCAACTGTAGTTGTTGGTGACTACGTGTTTGGGTGCTTGCAAACAAATTTTCATTTGAAATTTAACCCTTTCATAATATTCTGTTCTTTTCCCTTGTTCTCTAACACTAATTCTCAAGTACCTACTCCATCTAGTCATTGTCATTTACAAAGGTAAGGCTCCAGTTTGTGATCTCTATGTGGAAGGCTATGGCTCTTCCAGTTGTAAGGAAAAGACATGGAACTGGAACACATTGTTAAATTATTATTCACTGATTATCTGCGCTGATAAATTCTCTCGTGGGCACATCATTCATGTTTGCAAGCTTATTATTCTCACCATCAAATAACCTTATCTGCTTCCAATTTTTTCAGGCTTCCAAGTTTTTACATGCACGTAGCTGAACTCAAAAGAATGCAAATATTGCAGGGCCATACCTTGCCCTAGATAGGTTTGAGCTGAGTGCCTGGGTGGTTCCTTAGCATAAAGGTCCATAGGTAGGTCCAAAACTCCTAACATTATATGTGCACATAGTTGTTATTGCAGGCAGTACAAACTTATCACCTGATTCTTTTTTTAGCTGACTGCCCTTTTGCCCATCCAAGATGTGTCTGTGGTGGTAAACCAATAAGAGGCTGGTGATTAAGATCTGTCTGATGTGTATGGTGACCATTCCCTTTGTGTCCTGATATGCACAATTTGGGCTTGTAATGGGCACTTTTGTATTGCCTGAAATAACAACTATGTGCACATATAATGATGGGGTCCAAAACTAACACAGATTGAGGTCATTATGTAGTCTAGGTAACTAGGATAATCGGAACTGGCATAGATGGCTGATCCTGCCATTTAATTTAATTTGAAAACCCGGTTGAATCAGCAGGTTTGGACCTTTACATATTATGGAATGTGCTGGTTACAGGCCACTGTGCCTAATAAGGTTCCTGTGTGGAATTCAGGCAAACCTAGTAGGGCAAGCCAAAATTTCCAACTAGCTGGTGAAATAGGCACAATGGCCTGTACCCCGCACATTCCATGATTTTATGGTTGTCATGATTGCACATTAAGCATGTGGATTTTGCACTATGGGCATTTGGATTTACAGAGTAGGCATGTGGATTTTGAATAATGGTTGGGTCAGGATAACCCAAGAAAACCTGTCCACTTATGCATTGTATGGGGACTAAAGAGAGCAGAAAATGCCATTAAGTATGTTGGCAGCTGTTTGTACTGAGAGCAAATTATACTGAAGCTCCAGTCATTGCCACTTGGGTGAAGGAATGGATTATTATATTCATCTCAATTATGACAGTCAGGACTCACTAGAGAAATGGTGATGGGAACTTTGTCGTTTGGGGGGTCCCAGAATTCAGAGCTGCAGAGGTACTTGCTTGCTATCATGATTGGCTTTGAGATCACACCCTTGCATGTTGGTTGTTGCTAACTTGGTAGAGAGAGGTGAGACGAGCTTCCAGGCTGAATGGAATTCTGTTTGCAAACTTGACAGTAAATGTGTAGATCATCAGTTCTGGTGGACGTGGGCTTCAACTTCCTTGCTAGACAACATCCTGCCATCCTGCAACACCTGACAAGCAAAAACATGATGACAAGAATAACAGTTAAATAATCACGCAGAGGAGACACATTGCAGGCAACAGAATCCAGCTCAAGATAGACTCACATGCACAAGAAACAAGAGTCCACGGACAAACCAGGTTCGAAGAACACTCCATAATCTTTTTTGTTCAAGCATACACGAGCTTGATCTCCATGTGTGCAAGGAATGTGACAGGGGAAGGGGAGTCATGTCATCAATCGCAAACTATCTATCTAATATAAATGGATATACAACATGGGGAGGGGACAAGAAGATTGGGACCATCAGCTCCTCACCCTTTTGATCCTCCTGCACACACACCAAACAGTTAATGAGAAAGTTGCATTTTCAGATCTGGCGAAGAAGTAGGGGCGGATCCACCAAACATCCATTCGATCTACTCGTGGGAATGGTTAAATTCCGGGATGTGCACTCTGAAACTCCTACTTTCACTTGAACTGCAAAATCAAGGAATCAAGAAATCAACATCTACCTTCAAGAATCCGATAAAAATGAACTAACCCCTATTCAGCACCATCAAAATGTGAGAACTTCTTGAGAGGGGGGGAGGATTATGTCGCCCATGATGCATTGGTGGTGTATGTGCATTGTCCTTCAACCATATCTGCAACCATGATCCTGCAACATATGGAAGAGCAAGGCGTGCGGATTGTGCTGACAGATTCAAACAAGCACTTCCACAAACCATGATCTCCGCCACTGACAAACTGGATTGCAGAGAGCAGGGGCAACTGAATGAATGGGCCATGTTTGCAAGACTGGCATGGAATGGGGCAGGTGGTGCCAGAGGTTTTGCAGTGTTTGTATTGTAATCAAACGCAATGGAATCCCTATTTGCAAGGATGAAGAGAATAGTACCATTTGGCAGGAATTTGGCAAACTTGGGGTTTGTGGGGATCATCAGTGGCAGCAAGAGACGGGAGGTTCACCACCGATAGAGTATTCCAGTGCGAGAACTTGAAGGCAAAAGCTCCCTGTGATAGATCTGTTGGACATCAGGTAAAACCTGGCATGTTGCATACCATCTCCCTGATTGAGCTAAAACTCTCTGGTAGACTTGAGGGCCATTGCCGAGGAAGATTTTCAGGATCAATCCAGGTTGCCTTTTCTAGCTAAAATTTCAAGATTTTCTCGAAATCAGCAATTTGACAAAAGCACTCACTTGTACAAAATCATGCTCTGATGCATTGCAAAGTTCCAAAGTTGATGTAATGTGGATCTGATCTAGGGCTTTGACATATAAATTTTCACCTTTCTTACAAAGTTATATTCTTTGCAATCCATTTGGAAAATTGACTTGGGCTTTGTGTTGCTTCGCATTACTAGTGACCATCAATTGACATAAGGTTAAGCAATATATTAAAAAGTTACTTAAATAAATTATTTAAAATATAATTAGTTATCAAACATTGGTAATCCATGACCATGCAAATTGTCCATGAAATATTTTCACTTCCATTAATTCTAAAATATGATATTTAATTTTCATCTACTGAAACATTAATGTTTTGCACCCATGACATCTTTTTTTTGTGTCTCTCTTTGCCTAAAAACAATATTTTTGGACCTTTTTAAACATCTTTCATCATCCTTCCTGTTGTGCATCCCAATGACTCCCCGTTAAAAATTATAATTTAAAAAAAAATTGGTGCATGAAATGTTTCCCTATATATTTCTTGGTGCCCTTGTTGTGGTTCTATCCAATGCTTTCAACTCTCAATGTTTTGGTGCCCTCTATTGCTTTAAAAAATTCATGTCCAACCTAATGCTCTTAGTGCTTTGATCATGTATTTTTCAACACCTTTGCTAATATTTGTTATCATTTTGTCATTTTTTTGGGGGCATTTTCATTTATTTGTTGTTTTTCATCTCTTTTCATCCTTGGTGTTGTCTAAATGTGTTTTTGTCGTCAACCAAGCTTAAGTCATCCTCAAACCAAAAGTCATCCTCAATTTGAATTTTTACTAGGGATGTCCAAATTTTAAAAACATTTGCTAGGTCAATGTCCCATCTTGGGACGTTGTTTTGGGACATTGGTTTAACAATAATCATAGTGATTAAAAGGCTTAAGGATCTTTGAAAATGTTAGGTAGGTCATGTTTTCACTAATTCCAAAAGAAACCAAAATTGAATGGGAATATATTCGATTGATTGAAAAAGATAATTTTTGAAAAAAATGTTTATTCATTCCAAGGAGAGGGTGGTTAGAAAGGGCAATATAAAATGTTCACCTTCAAGTCATGTGTCGAGGTGATATTAAAAGATTTTTAATTACCATTTCAATTCACATTTTTGAATATTTAGTCAAATAGGACAAAAAACAAACACCTCTAGTTAAATAAGACAATGATAGTCAAATGGGACATTTGACTTTGTTTACATCATATTTATAATCATATAAATACAAATATTTATGGTTATCTTTAGTAGTCAATTTGACCAATAACAATTTGATGATTAATCAAAATGGAAATCAACTTGAACAATAATTAATTGATTCAATAAGATGTAAGGCCTAAATAGGTAGGTAGGCAAGTAAATACATGAATGTAAGTAAATAAGTAAGTACTTAACTACCTAACCTACCTACTTAGGTGCCTAGATTACCTACTAAACTTAACTAACCTACATATCTTATTGAGGTTACCTATTTACCTAGGTAGGTTTTTAGTGAGGTTGGACTTGGTAGTTTAAACCTATTTAGGTACCTAAGTCATTAGGTTAGGTAGTTAGCTTGGTAACTACCTAAGCTAAATAACCTATTGAACTATTTACCTACCTAGCCTACTTATACCCCTACCTACTTAACCTAGTTATGTAGGTAGGTTAAGTACTTAATCTACCCAACTTAGTTACCTACGTTAGCTAAGTATGTTAAGTAGGTGTGTAGTTAAGGTTAGGTATCTAACTAGGTATGCAAACTATAAGGAATCATGTTCCTTTTTATCAAAAAAGAAATTCAAGAAAGTCCCCCATGTGGTCTTTTTGCCCCCTTGTCCAATTGAACCAAAATGTTAAATGAAACAACTATATTTGAACATCAATTTTTTTTAATTTTAATTTTAGAAAAATTAATACCCAAAATTTATTTATTTATATATTTACCTACCTATCTACTCTATTTGCCATACTACCTACTTACCTACCTTACCTTATTTAGGGTACTAGGTTAATTTAGAAGTCTAAAGGGCTAAGTAAGGTTAGGTTACATAGGTTAACTAAGCACATTCACTTACATTGCAAGTGTGAGGATTTGAACTCCTTGCTTTCACGTTAAATAATAAGAGTCCAAGTCTTTAACCATTGCATTAGTTTTTTAATAACTAATAATTTTCGTCATTGCATCATTATGAACATTTATTCTTATCCTACCTATTTGGCCTAACCTACTTGCCCTAACTACCCTAGATTACCTAGGTTATATTAAGTTATTATAGGCTATTTTAAAGCTAATTTAAATTTTATTTTTTCTATTCTAAATTATTTCACCCTAATTTAATTTAGGTTATTTTATGTTGTTATCAACTATTTTACCTTAGGTTATTTTTGGTTATTTTACTTTAAGTTATTTTTAAAATTTTATTTAAAGTTATTTTAGGTTATTTTAAGCTATCAAAAGTTATTCTACCCTAATTTATTTTAAATTATGAAATACTATAAATTATTCTATCATATTTTAGACTACCTTAAACTATTTTAAACAATTCTAAATTATTTTACCCTTGTGTATTAGAAGCTTGGGATAACTTATAATAACCTAAAAGTAATCTAAAGTATAATACTTTAAATAGCCTAATATAATTTATAATAGCCTAAGATAACCTAAGGTAAAATAATTTAAAATAACCTAAGATAGCCTAAAAAAGAATAACCTATAATAGGTTAGAAAAAAATAACCTTTCAAATAACCTTGAATAACTTAACATAGATAATTTACAATAACCTAGGTTTTAGAAAGGTAGCCTATGGTTAACAAGTAGGTTAGCTAATAAAAAAAATATGATTTTTTTAATGAAGTGCCAAATTAATATGATCGATTTGACTAAGCCTTTGCCGTTCAATATGGCATGTCTTATTAAGCCATGGAGGTTTTGATGGACCTTTTTTTCTCGTTTGTCTTTTTATTAGATGTACAACATGACACTTGGTAAAAAATGTCACCTTAGCAAAAAACAAACCATGTGTTTAAAGTCAAAATGAACATCCCCTCTAATCAATGTGGGCATTTTGGATAAGTTGTACCTTCTGAAAAGTTGTGATTTCTTATATTGTTAGATTAGGTAGGTAGTTCATTAACCCAATTCACTAGAAAACTTTTTAAATGATCTTAATTCCCTAGGGTGTTTTATGTATAATTCTCTTTTTTTTGGATGGACAAGGTGTAAGAGCAACTCCAATAATTCATTGAAATTTTTTAATTTCCAATTCATTAATAGGTGGTTAAGCTTTTATGTGTTGAAATAAATTCAATGCATTGTGATTACCTTATTTTAACATGCATGATATTGTCACTACATGTAATCATCACAATTGCCTTTAGTTAAAATTTTCATTAGGTTTCATTTTTTAATAGTCCATATACTTAAGAATTTTCCACCTTTTCCACACATTACACTTTGGTTTTCAAACATGATGCATCTCAATGCCGTAATTATTAGTTGTGTGCTTGCTTTCTTACAATATATATCACTTGTAAGTGCATGTCAAATCTATTCATGCAACCTTTTATGATAAGTTCCATGTGAATTCAACCACCATCTATGAATTCCTTGAACAACACATAAGAGTATCCATGGATATCCACTATGCAAAACAATTCCAAATCGGTAATTTTGCTTAGGAAAAGGAAAAAAATTGAATTAGATTAATGATGTTGGATCATGATAAATTAGGGAAAATGTAACAATAATTTAGAGTGTGTACAAATGTTGAAATTTTAGTTTTAGAAAAAATGTTGCAACTTCTAAACTACCCTTAAAAGTTTATTAACATTTTGTTACTATTTGAAGAAAACTTTGGAATTTTTTAAAAAAATTCCAATAAATGTTAAATCTAGCTTGGGATGTTCATTGTTTGTTTTCATTTAGAAAATTGAAAAAAATTGGACACCTGTTGCTAAATTTTTAAAAAAATTATAAGAGTTCCTAAAGGTGTTGGTGGATTATCTTAATAATCACAACACATTGAGTAATAAGAATAATTGTGGGATTAGAATAGATATTGCATAATTTTAGATAAATTTAATATATATTGAGTTTGGATTTGGAAAATATTTAATTTGATATGTTTATTAGAGGTTTATCTAATAAATTTTCATATTAAATATTTTACTAAAATTAAAATAACCTTGTCAAGACTTAAAATAAGACCTTGAATTCACATAGAATTGATTCATTTTTAAAAGATTGTAAGTCAATTCAAGAACAATGATGCCTTTTATAATGTCTTTCAAATGAATATATATATATAATTAATGCAAAAATTTGTGTTAATATTTTCAGTTCCCACACAACTCAAATGAGAGAAAATGAATGATCAATGAATTGAAGAAGTCACGTCGGATAAAATTTTATATTTTAATAAATATTATGTATGACTAATGACATGAAAACATTTCACCATTACTTTGGTGCCATTATTTATTTTATTTTATTTTTAATATAATTTATGTTTTGTGTATATTGCATTTTATGTTTTTGATTGAATTATATTTATATTACTAATCATATATATTACTTGTAGACCTAGATGCATGCCTTGTGATTTTTATAGAAAAGAAAATTCAAAATTTCAACTATCATTGATTTATTAAAAATTATATACAATTTTCCTCCATGGCAATAGTCACATAATTTACTAATATGCCTTTTCATTGGGTTAAAAGAAACTCCTTATAAGTAAATGCAATCCTTTTCACATTTAGTTAATCTTACATTGGATGTTTTTAAATGAGAGACCATGTACATACCGATATCAACAAGCTATTACTAATGAAAATGTTTGCCAACTTCATTAATAGTTGTCTATGAGAGGAGGTGTCTTCTTGAATGGTGATCATTTGCATGTGTGCTTTTGAATATTTGACATTCTTTAAAGTAATTTTTTTTTTTTTTGTTCTAGTAATGATTAGATCATGTCATCCATATTGGTAGTGTGTAAATTTATTTCAGCAAAGATCATTTTCAATTGGAAAACTCACATAAGAAAAACACACACACACTTGGTAAAAATAATTGTTGACCTCAAAGCTTCTTTTTGAATGTTAAACTCTTTGAAAAAAGAGTAAATTGTTTCAATTCTTTAGTTCAACAAAATAATAATAATTAAAAATAATGAAAAGCAATTAGTATTACTCTTGAATTACTCCACCATATTAGATATATAGTAACAATAGATGTGATCAAAAATATTTTGATGAGGGTAACCTTTCATATGCATCATTTTACTATTAAGGAAAGTGCCATGTATTATTAAATGACTTTTGCATCCTTTCAAGGTGGATTGTAAAATGTATTGTATCACATTCTCCTTTGGCATTCTCATTCCAAAAGACATTCAACAAAGAATAATGTTAAGTGGAAAGCTAAAATGAATCCATTATTGTATGCATTGTGGAAGATGATGTTCTTTGAAGACCTAAAGTTATGGGGTTATGACATGAAGGGTGCTAACATGAGTGAAATTGGGATCTTTGTTGCATGAATAGATGTTTGTTTACATGATTAAAATTGACTTGAAACAAAACAAAAATGTAAATTATGTACATCTTTTGTTTAGCTATTCAACAAAATGTCATTAAACAAAGTTTTAGAACTAAGATAAGGGAGTATAAAAATATTATTGAACTCATGGTGATATCTCACTTTTTAATCAAGATGTGTTACCATTGACATTTCAAAAGCTTTGGTTATGCTTCAAGCTATAATTTTGGTTTTGGAACATGTCATTCAAAATGCAAGTTCAATATTTAATGCACCTTTTTTTAAGGTAGTTAGCTTGGATCCTTTTGTTTAAAATAGATTACTTATACTAGGCCCAAGAAATTATGACACACCACGAACGATACAAGAGGGATCAAGTGGGATGTATTCATGATTGAGGTACTAAAAATGAATGATATAATTTTCAAGGACTGCAAAGGACAACTTTGAGTTTTTGTTTATTTTACATTATTATAGTTGTAGTGGATTGTTGTATGCCAATAAATAAAATGATGTCTTGTTAAAACAATAAAAATATTTAAAAATAAGTTGGATATTATGTAAATGCCATTTAAAATATTTTAAACTAACAATATCAAATGTTTAAATTGCATTTTTTTAATAAAGTAATCAAAAAGAATGTTTCAAATCACACAATTGATTTCAAATCTTTTGTACTACAAAAACATGTCCCTTTTTGTGAAAGTACACATTCATTAAGCAAAAAACAAAATCATGCAAAAATTTCAAACTTTTCAAATTTTGAAAGAAAGGGTTGCAAAGCAAAGGTGTCACCTAAAAGAAAGGGGAGATACTTTTTATGTCTATAAAACCCCAATGCTGCACATATAGACTTAATGCATATTGCTAAAGTCTTATTGAGACATAAAGATTTGCTTCAAATATTACTCCTTCATCAAAATCCTTACAAACACCTAAATTTTGTCTTATTTCTATAGACCACAAAGGATCAGCTTCTCTTTCGATTTCTTCTCTAGGAGTCAATACGTTGCTTCATGAGAGTGGTAGTTCATACCCTATTATAGAAACTGACGCACTCCCAACTCCTTAAAGGACTCAAATGTGAGCCCAAGTAAAAAACAGCGGAAGAGGGAGGAGTCGGAACATTCTCCCTAGCTCACAACACTTTGAGGGGTAGAGGGGCACGTTGGAGCTCCAGGATGGGACTAGGAAGAGTTGACAAGCCTCACTCACTCACACAGGCCTGCACACAACCCACACAAAGTGGTTAGTGCAGAGTTGGAGCACCGTTGGTGCTAAGATGAACCACGGGCAACATGGACACACAAGACTCACCACGGCCCGGACTTGGGGGAAGCCACCACCTTCCCCCCTTATAGTATACTATGTGGCTGGTCACGGAGCCTACATCCAAATGGCTTTTCTCTCCCATGACTGGGAGTCCCGAAATCGCGCCAAATGAGACTCCTGCAACTTTGGAACCCCATAACTTTGCGAGCAGATCTCTGATTAAGGTGTGGTCTCATGCAAAAATGTAGCTCTCGTCGAGAGCTTTCCAACGATATATGGCACGCCCCCTGCAGCTAAGTAAATTGAGTCGATTCCCGACTTTTTGTGGTCGGGAGTCAAATTGGCAATTTGACTCCCGGCCCTTCTTTTGGCCATAACTTACGTTTCAGATGTCCCAATGAGCAATGCGAGCCCACTTTAGACATCTACTTTCCAAGAGCTTTCCAATGATATAAAGAACGCCACAAGCCATTGGGTTTTGACCCCTGCAATCGCTCTTTGAAGTTTTGGGAGTCCACCAGGACTCCATCTCCCAAAGTGGGAGTTGCCTTGGGAGTGTGAGGGTTCACTCCCTCATACTCCCTCACACTTTCTAACACTCCCGGGAGTATGTGATGTGACTCCCGGGCTTCTTCTTGCCTTGATTCCCGGGCTTCCTTTTGCCTTAACTCCCGGACTTCCTCTTGGCCCGCAACCTTACAACCCCTTTTGCCTTGGTCGCGAGCCCAAAGCTAGGGTTGCGACAGAAACCCCCATATATTAAATTGACAACTTCCCATGGTTCCTCTCAAAGACTGGATAGAGATTCAAAGTAGGATCAATGAATGTAATCAATTATATTATCTAATATCCCCTTGTTCCCAAAACCCCCAGAGCTCCCATAGTACAACAAGTACTGTCTCCTTAGGATGATACACATTGCACACTCAATTAAAAATCCCCAAGGTCATCAAACATGAGCTGCCACACAACCATTCCAGAAATCCTTGACACATTCATCATCTCCCTTGTGTTGGTCTTTAAGAAAACATGCAAGACCTCTAGACCTTTTCCTAACACTCTTGGTGCGGCAGAAGTTCAAACGTTAGGGGTTTTTATGAGCTAATAGTCTTAATCAAGTTCTATCCCTAGCTAATTGTAACACCAAAATCCAAATCGACTATACACATGCTAGTTATCCTGAATGTCTAGCAACTTAACTTCCTTTCTTCATCAAAAAAATTCTCCTTGTGTTTTTTTCAGCCAACATCATATATACCCCTTCCAATCCTGATCCCTTTGCTCCCCAGAAATCTTCTTGCCAATCCCCTCACAAAACCATGATTCACATAACTTTTGAAGAATCTTCAATGAGTAGTCGAAATTGTGCTCCATCATTGAAACCAACTCACCAAGATCTTTTCATAATAACCTGCAAAACAACAAAACAAACCAAAAACAGAAACAAATCAGAAAATTAATTTTTCAACGCCTTTGAATCACCACACTGCTAGTAGTTCAACCTCTAAGTTGAATTAGGGTTTGCAGCCTTCATCCATAGAAAACATTTAACATTGTTTTTAAGTTACAAAGGATTCATTTTTTTAACCATTTGACAAAAAATTAAGTTCAATGGGTTCAAAATGTCTAACTTTAAGTGCAGGTCACATGTGAAGGAAATAATCTTGCCGAAAAACATGTTTAGTTGCCTATTAAAACTCATTTTTGGATTTCTTGCATTTTTGGTTATAAACCAAAAATATTGATACACAATTTTGTAAGCATGTGAAAAATCACCACCATCACATGAATTATCTTAAATTGGACTTTTCCATTTGCTTACTTAAATTTGTTTCAAATAAATGTTATTTGCAAAAATTAACCTTACAAAAATCCTAAAGTCCTTTTTCCTTTTTTTTGGAACCCCAACCTTGAATAGGCCTTGGGGATTTTTTTTCTTACACTTAAAATTTATTTTTTAATAATGTTTGTTAGGGATCAAGTTTTTAAAACACCCCATGTTGTAATTTTGCTTATGAAATGCTAATTTGAATTAGTTTTCCTAAAAGTATCGTCGATTCATTGTTTTGCAACAATTGTGTAAAACAAGTCCATGTTCCCTTATTTAAATTGGCAACCATTGACCAATTTTAAGTGATGAATTATTAACAATGTATGTTTTTATATACAAAATATGCAAAAAAAGGGAATATATTGTTGTAGATTTTTTTAATAAAAAAATTCTTACTATAATCTTGAATTATTTTCTATTTGACTATCCAAAAAAATCATCACTTTTGGACACAACTTTTAGTTTTGGAGTAATACCATACCTATAAAAACTAATGTCCAACACTTCCTTGCTAAAATATTTATTTATTTATTTAAAATGAGGTTAAATACCATCAAATTGAATTTTTTAGATATTCAATAGTTGGGGAATAAGTACACCTTTTGTTGTATTTGTAATAGTAACCCAAGGGTTCAAACAATAAATTGTTTTTCACAAGTTCAAAATTTTATTCTCAACAATTTTTAAAATATCAATTAAAAGAATAATTAAACTAAACCTTTTGCAAATTATTTTGTGTTGAACATCAATTGTAAGTATGATATATTTCACTATGTTATACAATTTTATAAGAAAATTAGATCCTAGAAATTTTCACTAATTGCTACTACCTTAAAACATTGAATAAAAACCTTGATGTTTAATTAAAGAAATAAAACTTGAAAGATAATTGTTGATGTTTAATGAATGTGTTTAATGCATTTCATAAAAGATGTTTGAAACTTTATTCAAATCAATAACTATACATGGGTTTTAGAATTATAGATATATATCCAAAATCAGAATTTTAAATAATTATATATTTAATGCTTGAAATTTTAAAATAAAATAATACTATAATTGAATTGTGGTTACATTTTTTAAATAATAAAATAGCTGAAATCAAATTAATTGAGCTTGAAGCATTTATTTTGATAACTATTAAATGTTTAACCATAATAGCTATATGAGTTTTAAATGAAATGAGATTCAAAACATATTTTGAAAATAGGAAATACATAATGCATAGGAAACATGAAAGTTCACACAAACATAATAAAATAATTACATATATAATTTGATAATGTTGATAACTTCCTCCATTATACTATTATATGATTAAAGCAACAGTGCTGTCTGTCTGTTTGGGCAATGCCTGGAAATTTTTTCCAGTCACTGCCCGTTCCCTGTGGTGTGCTTTGTAGAAGGGGGGGGGGGGC
>Ga0116227_10006503_pt1 | contig 23652 bp, 12 predicted proteins | sample S1TSphgellanicum_FD_89693 | JGI IMG/M metagenome (GOLD analysis project Ga0116227, IMG submission 89693) | Host-associated microbial communities from peat moss isolated from Minnesota, USA - S1T2_Fb - Sphagnum magellanicum MG | ecosystem: Host-associated > Plants > Peat moss > Unclassified...
ATTTTATTTGTTTTTTTTTTTTTGTTGAAAATTTTTAAAATTATTATTTTTGACTTTTGATGGGAGAGGAAAAAAAAAAAAAAAAAAAAAAAAACATCTTATTATCATTAGGGATGGTCATGTCTGATACCCAGCAAGAGGCTGCTGGTTACCAGAAATAGTGTGAACAATGCATCTCTGCATCTCAATGATTTCTGGTAATAAATGGCCTCTTGCTGGTGGATAGGTACTTAGTCTATCTATACATGCATCTGATTCACCCATTATTTGTACTACTAGTACCTCACCACTCAAATAAATAGATGGGGACCATCTATACCCACCAAATCAACAAGGGGTGTGTCACACATACTGTGGCCTTGCCATTTTATATTAAAAAGTATCTTAATGCAAAACAAGAATTATGGAAAATTCAAATATTTCACCATGCAAAAATATAATTTTCAAAAAAAAAAATCTCTCTTAAAAAAAAAAACCAAAATACTTCAAGATATTATATCTTTGTAACTAATCTCAAGTTTCAACATAAGCCAAAATATCATCTTTCAAAAATCCTCATATAAAAATAGACCTATTATTATTACCTAGGGGCCTATAAAAATCCCTTAAGCTACTATTCTCTATAATGAATCTAAACACAAATATCCTTGCCTTGGTAGGCAAGGGCAACAGATGTCTTCAGTCACCTTACCTCAAAATCTAGTTGTACAAGTGCAAAAATTATTTTGACATGGTTTGGGAGGCGTTTGGTTCCCTTTCATCCCTTACCCTTTGTTTTAATCTCAAACTTTGTTATCTGTGAAGTGAAGTAATTTTATTGAATGAGGTGTGAAACTCAATGTCATACTAATATCTAATGCATAGGATTCAAAAATATATTTATGACAACAATAAGCACAACAATAGTGAAGTGGTTTAAGGGAAAATAATAATAATAATAAAAAATTAAATTACCAAAAAAATTAGTATAATTTGAGTTTCACATGTTTTTTCTTCCCCATTTAAATGCAATATATGAATTTTTCTTATTTTTTACTAATCTCATCACCAAACTCAAGAGATCGATATTGTGTTTTTTTACATTCTATGGATATCTTTGATGATTCATCAAAACTAGTTTAAGTAGGATAACTTTAGGTTTCATAAGTTGTTCTTTTGAATGAGTCATTCTTTGGACCATTTCAAATTAAAAATTTGTTTAGCCAGTTCCACAATTAAAAGAAATAGATTTTTTTTTTTCCAAACATATTTGTTCAAAGGTTTTTTTTGGTTTGAACACCATTATAGTTACAAGCATATTTTCAATACTTATTGTATTAATTTGCATTTCATTTCTCTTCAGTTGAATTTGAATTCAATTCAATTCTAATTGCACACAATGTCATTCAACATTTTCATTCAAATGGAACTCAATTTTCACAAAATCAATTCATTTTTTTCATCGATTGACCATTGTCAGTCGTGCATAATAGTGCGGAGCCCAAGTACCGAGGTGAGCTTAAAAACCATTTTGCCATAATTTGACCAAATTAATTGTTGTTGGATAACGGGTTGGTGGAAGACATAGAAATTACCATAATTCCCATTGGAACTTGTTATTGTTGATTTCACAATTGAGTGAGTATTTGATATTGTTAATAACCGATGGGTCCCATCAATTCTCATTGGAATTGTCTATTGTTGGCTTCATTGTTAGGTGGGTATCTGATTTTGTTAATAATTGCTGGGTCCCAAACCGGTTCTTCAAATTTTGGAGAACCATTGTGATGCCACTGTTTTCTTTTCTCGTCAATTTTGTGATGTAGCCAAAATGGGGACCATCCATAGGAAGAATTAGCCAAATTTGGCTACAAGCTAAATATGATTTAGAAAAAAAAGAGATGTCCTCCTCTATTCTTGGCTACCTATTTGAACCATTTACAGAAATCTGATGATATTTTTCAAATTGTAATCAAATTCTATGTATTGAAAATCTTGAAAAGCATTTGATTTTAGCACTTTTAATTCCACCATTTGACTATATAGTTAGCCAAAAACAAGGCTAACAAAACTTGGGAATCAAATCATGGTTTCCTTGAAACTGAGGACAACAATCAAAATGGAGGATGGGAGAGTATAAAGGAATGTAATAGAGGAGAAAACTCAAATTATTTTTTTGCAACCAAGATAATTTGGGAGGCTTCTTCTTCTTCTTGTCTCTTGTGTTTTGCCTCCATTTAGATGTCTACCTAGAGAGACCTAGGTATTATGTTATGGGATATTTAAGGCAAACTTAAGAATTACACGAAGCCCACCTAAAGAGTTAAGTAGAGATTTTTAAAAAAAATATTAGGGAATACTTAAGGATTAGGTAGAGGACTACCCAAAATCTATCTAAAATTTATTTAAGAAAACACCTAAGAATTGGGATACTTTAAAACTATTTAAGGAGCTAATTAAGACCTAAACTCAAAGAGACACTTAAAATCTTATTTAGGTTATGAAATAACTAAAGAATTATTTAAGGAACTACATTACAACCTACCTAGGTGACTAATCTAGGGGTTATCAAAAAGTTTATCTAGAGGATTAGATAAAACCTATCTAAAGATTTTATCTATAGAGACGTCTAAAGGCCTATCTAGATTACGGGATATTTAATGATTACGTACTTAAGAAACCGCTTAAGTCCTACTTAAGGGCCTACCTAACCAAACACTTAAGAGCCTAACCTAAACTATGGGATTTCTAAAGACTAATTTAGATATATATTACATAATGTGATTAGAAAAGTGATTATGGTATAATCACTTTTGAAGATTTCATCCATCTTTAGTTTTGAAGATTGATCCTCACTTTGTGGGACTTTTACGGATACTCGTCCTCACTTTGCTTTGAAGACTGATCCTCACTTTCTGGGACTTAACAGATATTGGTCCTCACTTTGCTTTGAAGACTGATCCTCACTTTGTGGGACTTTTACAGATATTGGTCCCCACTTTGCGGAACTTTAAAGGATAGTTGAAAAACGGAGGATGAGTAGTACAGTCAGGATCGATCAAAGTGAGGATGAATGGTACAGTTAGGATCAAAGTGAGGCTCAAACTAAGGATTAGTTTATGGATAAGTTTGTACCTAGTTTCATGATAAAAAGCTGATACCAATAATTACCACTAGAATTGGTTTTACTTAAAAAAATTGAAAGAAATTCCCATTCGCTTCCTCCCCATTGGTTGACGTTCACGAAAGGCTTATGGGGTCAGTTAGGTGAACGTAAAAGAAAAACAAAATTTGCGCTGTGCGTTGCTTTGCTGTTTTCGCGCTGGTTTTTCTCGTCGTCTTGTTGTTTGCGTCTATCAGTGCGCGTTGCAGGAAGCGGACGGACGGGAGCACAGAGCGTGTCGGAAAATACAGCTTGCCTCTTCTCTGCCAGTTGGATTTTCTTCGAGCATCCGCGTTGTTCGTCCCGTCCGTCGCAATGCAAAGAAAACCAAAGCAAGGTAAAGTCAAGTCAAGTCAAGTCGGCAGCTAGGGCGACGATCATGGTTTTCCCTCGAGCAAGTATGTAAAAAAGTAAGTAAGTAGGCGCTATAATCATCCTTGCTCCTGACTCGTCTTCAAGCTCGATTTTTGTTATTTTTCACTCTCAAAAGTTTCAATGCCGGATCTGCTTCTAGAGACATAGGTACATTCATTGTGAGATTTGACACAGAAAAAGGAAATGAAAGAGTCGAAAAAGGCAAGAAAACCATTACTATCGTGTCATATCGCGGGACGGATCGATCGATCGATCGATATTGAGAGAACAAATTGGTTGTAATGGCAGATTGGAGATCTGTGTTTTGGTAGCAGATTGATTGATGTCGTCGTCTTCTTGATTGATATTCAACGTTTCTTGTAAAAATGTTTTTCGAAGGTGAAGCCTGAAGGAGATCGTAATTGTTGTTGTTGTTGTTGTTGTTCTAGTAGAAGGTTTTCAGAAGATTGATGAGCTTGAGAATTCGTTTGCTCAGGCGGGAAATTGACTTTTCCTTTCGTGAGAAGAGGTTGTTGATGATGAGAAGGTTGTAGAGTATAAGAAGGTTGCCCAGGTTTGAGATCAAGGAGAGAAAGTGATCAGTTCTCATGGCGTCGAAGTCATGGCAGAGTGAGCGTACGCAGATGTCCATCATGGATATGAAACAAGCGTGGAATAATATTACTATCCGTAGGCAGCAGCAATTTTCGTCTGAGAATCGGTTTCAAAAGCAGCAGCTGCAGCAGTCTAGGATCGTTCTAGGTCGCTCGGTTTCATTTGCGGGAGGCAACGCAAGGTTCTGCCGAGAGCCGCTCGTTCCCATGTTGAAAAGGCAAAGCTCCGTTGTTGCTAGGCGGGTTGCGGATACCGGTGGAGAGTTTCTTCGCTCGTGTTTTGGTCCGGGAAGATCTGAACAAACTAGTAGTCCTGATTCTTTAAGCTCAAAGCTCATGGTTAGTGCTGCAGAAAAGCATTCTTCCGGACGCTGGGAGGAATTTGCAGATCAGAAACCGGCGGTGGTTCATCATCATTTGGCATGGTTTCCGCGGTCGAGGAGTACCACGTCTTTCATGCGGAGTACTAGGCCGGCGGGCTCTGGAAACTGGAAGAATCTAATGGCTCACGGTGTTGTGGAGGACGTGCGGCTGTCAAAAGCTTCCAACAGCGCCGCTGCTGTTCAGGCCAAAGATCGCATCTCGAGGCAAGGAGGCCACTGGGAAAAGCAGCCGGAGGCCGATGATCAGTCTTACAAGCCGCCTGCACCGTGGAAACTGTTGCTGCGGAAACTGAGAGCTCAAGCCAAGCGAAGCGTGCATCCAGTGCCTACTCGAGAGCAGTGGATGAACTACGACCTCCAAAGCTACCGCAAGAATTTCGACAACGGCGCCGCAGACTCGCAAGCTGGCGCGACTCGCTCACAACAATACGCGCCCGTTTCCGCGGCTGCTAGTAGGGAGAAAGCTGTCCATGCCGCCCTCCTTGCCAAGTTCCACTCCGCTAGACTCGCTGATACAAATCGTGCTACAGCACCTGAGATGCTATTAAGGACAGGCTCTACACATATTCCTGTCGGCCGATCAGCTGCATTGGAGCTGTCCAACCCTGAAGCTCCTCCTGCTATCACCATCTGGCAGAGAAGCGCCATCGACGCCGCACCAGCTTTGAAGCTCGAGATAAGATAATCTCTATGTACATACGATTGATCTCTCAATCCTTCACTCGAATCCTTTAGAGTTCTTCAACATCTCGAAAGATATGATTATCGACAACTCTGGCAACATGTAGATACTCAAGACTCTTCAGTTCTGAACTCGTTCCATGACCAAACACGTCGGCGGCGGCGTCAAGAACTCCGTGGCTGTATTAAAGAATGCGTTCAGACATCAAGATCTTTGGTCAAGCACAAGCTGATGGCTGGCTAGTACTTCCCATGGGGTTCACGACAGAAGGGTCCTGAAGATCTGACGCTTGAAGATTCAGAAACTCAAGATTCCAGGTGGAGCTCTTATTAGATCCATCTTTCTTCAAGTGTTGTTGATCCAAATATGCGTGACCAAGACTATGAAAAGGATCTTCAACCTTTGGGAAATTGGTGCAGCAGCAGCAATTCTTTCTTGATGAAAATGCGCAATCAGGTCATAGTAATCTGAGCACCATGACGACTACCAACAAGAGACAGTTCTGCTCTAAGTTCTTAATTGCCTCAGGGAAGGATCTATGTTCAAAGCTCAATCTCTTTCAGAACGGTCCTGAGATTGTTAGAATGCCAAAAAATCTGTTGTGTATATTAACCAGGGATGTTTGTACTCTTGGCTGCTTTGAGCCGCTTGAAATAAGAAGCAAAACCTTTAGCAGCTTGATGATCAATCAAAACAACGTGCTCCAGATGGACACCTGAATTAACTTTTGTCGTCAAGAACTTGACATTCCTAAATTGTTGTTGTTGCAAGCACGGATTCTTCTTCATCTTTCCAGTCAGCGACTTTGCTGCAAGACCTGCGGTCTAAGAAGACTTGCACAGAGAGACAGAGAGAGAGAGAGAGAGAGAGCTAGACCCTCGATATTGCAAACATCACTAAACAATGCAAACCCTCGACATGCAAACATCACTAAACATGATTTGGTTCAAAATTTCATGTGAAAGCTTAAAATTTTCAATTTGAAATGAACTCTCTCAATGATCGAAAAATCTGACACAATTCAAACTTGTGTTCTCCAAAACCAATTCAACACAATGAACGAAACAAAATTATTGTTCTTGAGCCATTCAATTCATAAGTGCTCAAACTCATGTTCTTTGCTCATGAACGAGTCCTCAAACTTAGTGGCCCAGCAGAAATTTCTTAAAGCTGAATGAATTCCCATGATTAGGACAATAAAATTGTCACCGACACATTCATTTTGTAGAATCATGAAAATTCTGTTGAATCACACCAACGTTGTAAATTATTATTTTTGTTTTGTTGGGTAGCAAAGGAGGTCAATGGAAGGTTGGAAGATGGGACGGCGGGGTGAGCGGAAGGGGATGATGGTCACGCTGCGAAAAACAACTATTTGAACACTCAAGCTGATTGCACTAGTACTAAATTCGTGCGCTTTTTAACAACAACAGCATCATGGTGCAGGAATTGAATGACAAACAGTAACAGGAGTTCTCAAGGAGCCATGATCTGCTCAACGATAAACGCCAACAATCATGTTCGCGCTCATCAAGAAGAGCACCATTTTTCGTGCCTGCTGCGACGCTGGCCATGGCTGCCGGAGATGGAAACTCTCGAGAGCTGGACACGTGCCGGAAAGCGCGCGCTCATTTTGCACTTTGCTTTCAATGGTCAACCGGTTAATGCCGGTAATTAGTGCAATACTTGTTTGGGTCAATTTTTCGTTGTAGCCAAAATGGCGATCATCCATAGGAAGATTAAGCCAAATTTGGCTACAAGCTATTATTATTTTATATTCTAGCTACCTACTTGAACCATGTAAAGAAATCTGGCGAGTTTTCTTAAATTTTGGTCGAATTCTGCCTATTGAAAATCTCAAGAAAACAGTGTATTCTAGCACTTTTATTTTTCAATTTGTCTTTTTGGCTATATATACCAGTCAAAAAAGGCTGTACAGTAATTTTAAATTTAGCGAGCACTTTTTGGGTTTTGTTGAGGGTTTTATTGTGGCTAAATTGGCTAAATTCTTTCTCAAAGTGATTAAAAAATGTGTTTTCCTGGTTTTCAAGTTGGGCAATTTCGAAAAAATTAGATAAAAATCTTACAAAATCGCCAGATTTCTCTATTGGGTTCTAGTATAGCAGCCAAAAATGGGAAGGATTTAAAAAAATTTACTGTCACATCTTGTTTGGAGCCAAATTTGGCTAAACTTCATTATGGATGATCGCCACTTCAGCTACATCACGAAAATTGAAATAAAAAGCCCCTAGAACTTTCGTCTACCGGCTATGGGCGGTGAGCGTGGATCGTCGACGTCATCGTCCTCTCGTCGCTCGCTGCAGACGAGAGCGCTTCTCTTCGCTCTTTTGTTTCGTGTTGCTTTAGCGCTGTGTGTTCCTTCGTGTTTGCGTTGCGCGCAAGATCCGTTGTTCCGCTCATTCTTTTGGCAACTAGGTATCTTTTGTGGTTTTGTGTTCAGCTGGGGGAAGGGGAGAAAGAGAGAAAGAATCGGGTAACTTTTTCTTCCCACCAGCTGCCGCGATGGGGCTCACTTTCACCAAGCTGTTTCAGAGGCTCTTCTCCAAGCAGGAGATGCGCATTCTCATGGTAGGTCTCGACGCCGCTGGTAAGACCACTATTCTGTACAAGTTGAAGCTTGGGGAGATCGTCACCACCATTCCGACCATCGGTAAGAAAATGCTCCCGCACGTACGCACACAGACACGCGGTTTTCTTTCTTGTGTCTTTTTCCCTTTCTCCCTCCCCCGCCTCCCCCACCCTCCCCCGCGGGCGGTCCTCTTTGCGATGCAAGACTTATATGACTGCTGCTTCTGCTGCTGCCGCCGTTTGTGCCTCTTGTCATGCGCTCGGTCGGTCATTGTTCTTATTCATGGCTCCCGCAGTGTAAAGCTTTCAGATCTGGTCTGTATGAGTTTTGTTATGTTGGTGGTAATAGGGTTTGATGACACGGTTGAAGGAATGAACTTCGCTTGACGCTTGATTGAGATCTCTTTTCTCGAGTCCTGACTCCTTAGATCTTGTATGTCTGATGCCTGTGCACCGGTTTTTGTCACTTTCCTTCATTGCCCATGCTCACTTCCATAGCTAAATATCAATGTCGTTGTTAGGGTCAACATCATGGATCAGTTTTGTCAGATCTCTTTTCTGCAGGAGACAAGTGTGCAGTATTTGTTCCTTTCTTGCCAGGGATCACCCTGAATCTTGTGTGCCTCTTTGGTATCACGTTCTTTGGTAGGAAACTGTGGTACAGTGTGGTTTGCCATTCCTTCCTTGTTTTTTGACAGTGGTACAGTGTGTAGGTCATTGACTTTTTGATTCCTAATCTATACAACTGTCTTGCAGTTATTTAGCATTCTGTTTGGTAGTTTTTACTTTGCAGCTTTGAGGATTGAATTGAGGCAGTTTTGAACATGGGAAACTTATTCTGAGCTCTTCTTTTTTTCTTTTTTTTTTTGGCACATATCAGGTTTCAATGTGGAGACTGTGGAGTACAAGAACATCAGCTTCACTGTTTGGGATGTGGGAGGTCAGGATAAGGTACAACCATAACTCTGTTGTCCCAACAAGTAATGACAGCAGGTTCAGAAGGCCAACTCTTTCTAGGTAGAGAAACCACTTAGTGCAGCACTTCCATGTCTGTCTGCAACAATGAACTGGTGGCATGCAGTCTGTGTTTGTGTGAAGTTACTTAGACTCCCTTTGTATACACATTCTCATGTAGAGTGGTGTGTACAGTTTTAGGAATGCACCTTCATATGGGTAAGAATTCCAAAGTCCAAGTGGCTCTAACTCAGGGCTTGGTTTGAGATGGTGCTTGTGCTCACACTTACAATGGTCATCCATCTCCAATGATTGTGGACAGATTCGGCCATTGTGGAGGCATTACTTCCAGAATACACAGGGTCTAATTTTTGTGGTAGATAGCAACGACAGAGACCGTATTGTTGAAGCAAGAGATGAGCTGCACCGGATGTTAAGTGAGGTATGTAATGCTGTCATAATTTAGGAATTGGTGCAGGGAAAACATATTTAGAGGATTTCCTTTATGTGGGAGTGGAGCCTCTACAGGATTCAGCTGAGTTTGGAAATTGTCTCAGTGTCCAGAACCTAACATATTAGGTTTGTGTGCTCCTGTAGGATGAGCTGCGCGATGCAGTTCTGCTTGTGTTTGCAAACAAGCAGGATCTGCCCAATGCAATGAATGCAGCAGAGATCACTGACAAGCTTGGCCTCCACTCATTGCGCCAACGCCATTGGTAAGTTTGGTTCTCCCTTGGGGTCCTGTTTTGTTGTACTCTATGCTTCACATTTTGCCTTAGTGACTTTCATCGTCAGCGAAAGAGTGGCCCAAAATCCTACTTCAATGCACAATAAGTGAGGACAGGAGGGGGATGCTGTGTAAATGGTTGAACAGCTGCATGAATTAACTCCAGTTTCTTATTTGCTTGTAGCCAGCATCATGGCCGAGTTTTCTTGTTACTGCCAGTCATGTGTCAGAATCTCAGTACATTGTTTAATGCACCACATTCACCTCCATCCACTGAAGGAGCTGATGATGTTAGTGAGGATGTTATGGTAGCTGCTGTTGCAGGTCTCTGAACATGTGTGTGACTGTTGGTCTTGCTCAATACACTCAACAGTTTTGGTTTTGATTTCTGTGTTCTTTATAGTTTCCTCTTTTCCTTCTGTTTATTGGAATGTTGTCAGATTGGAAAGCTTTTTAGTCTTAATATCAAGCCATATATCTATTCTGTTCAGGTTGACTTAATTCATAAGTCAGAAGTTCTTAGTACTTCTGAAGATATTTCTTGAATGTTGATCAGCCCGTATTTAGCATATTTTTCATCTGACATTGCTTTATGTCAACCCTCCATTTCATGGAGTATTATTCTTATGGCACTCGGGGTTCTCACTAAATCAGACTGGTTCACATGTTCCTGCCTGCAGGTATATTCAGAGCACCTGTGCCACTTCTGGAGAGGGTTTGTATGAAGGTCTCGACTGGCTGTCAAGCAATATAGCTAAAAAGGTAAGTCAAAGAAGACTCCAGTTGAGGCTTTTGAGCTTGTCTGTGTTTCCAACTCCACACATTATGAGGGTTTTAGTTGAAAATTTATCCGGAGTACTAAACCAAGTTCTTGAGGTTGAATTTTCTTATCCCACCAAGTTACTGAACCTCAATGTTGGTGTATTTTGCAGGGTTGACCTGTGGTGCAGAGCTAATGCTGAAAGTGCCTGTTCTCATGTGGATTCTTGAAGTTGCACAGGCTGAGACTGGCACATTTTTTATGTAGTCCTTCATTTGGTGCTATGTATTCACTGGGTCCTGTGAACAACACAAATATAATTCAATTGAATGTGTGTGCCTCTAGTATTGTTCTTTGTGTAGGTTGCAGTAATGTTGTCATGGGTTTACCAAGTTTTGAGCAGATTATTATTTATTTATCTAAACCCACTGTAAGGAGCTGATGAAGTTTGTGGGGATTAGTGTCACATAATCACTGCCCTTCATGATCAAGATGATTGTTTGATAGTTTGTGAGTGGCACTCACAGGGCTATGGCTTCACTCATCCTTGTTGACTGTGTCTTGGTTTGGCCACAATGAATAGAACATTTATTTGGTTCATCTTAATTGTTTTTCTTAAGTTTTCTCTGTAATCACCTTCATAGATATATATGTTCTTAAACTGCATTGGATGCACTCCCTGAGGTTGATTTGAAATGCCATAAGAAAATGCAGATAGTTAACCTTCCAGAAATGCAGATTTTTGACCTTGTAGGGGTTTCCGCAATCTTCCATTTGAATCCACCCATGGCAAGAGTGGGGTTGATGATAAGTGAGGAACCTTTTGCTAATTTAAATTTGTGTGAGGGAGGTTTGCTGTTGCTTGCTTTTCCTGTCCTCTTTTGTGATGATAGTCACTGTGTGAAAACTCTGGACCCATGTCTATGTAACCTAGAGCTGTTGTCTGGCCTTCATTGATGGATCCAGTCGACCACCTCCTAACAGCTCTCTATGCAGTATGTATTTTGTTATGGTAAGGGAGATGCTCACTATTGAAATACTGGATTAGGTAGGGGCTTCTGGTGAGGGTGATTACCAGAGCCATACGTCAGTGCGTCTTTTCTAGGGTTGGCAGTTTTCTTGTGTTAGGGGTTGTAAGCTGTAGCCATGCTAGACAGCTGGTTCTATGGTGCCCGCAATTTTCTTGTTTCTGTGACTGTGGTCTGTGATTACTGCTCTATCTGCACCTGCATTGCGGCTGGGAAGGAAGGGCTGTTGTGTTCAGTTGAAGGAGACAGTTGACAATGGGTGTTCACAATCGATTGTGTATTTTCCTACCAATCCTTGAAGACCCTAGATGGTAAGTTTTCTTATGTGGTTCTCTATTGTGTCTATTTGACTTGTGTTCTGTTGACATTTTTATTAGCTATGTTCTCAAGTGCTAACCAATGACGACTGAGTCTTCCTGTTACTTCCAGATGTGACAGAAACTCAGGGCACAGGATTTGTATGACTTTCTTGAAATTTTGGGTGGTTTATTATATACTCATCTACAACCATGATTTGGAGCTGATGAACTTGTTGCATCGGCATTGCAGCTTATCATTGCTATTGACAATGAAGGTGAAGGCAGCTTACTTTGTGAGCAGTGGGATTGTCAAGATGTGAAGATTTGTCTGCAATCTCATAGGTACTTGTTGACTTGAAGTTAATGCTTTGCTGTAACACAAAGTACACTAGCAAGGTTGGTGCAACCGCACTTATGTTCTCAACTCTCCTTGGAGCCAAAGATTGACAAAATGAGTTCTGACTGAAATTATTGGAGGTAAATAAATACACAAAGAATGTAATTAAATTGATGTATATAAACTTATTAGTAATTAGATGAATAAAATCATAAATGTTTTCCTTTATTGATTTGTGTGTTTTCTTGTGTTGGGTGGGTATCTAATGTCTAGCATCAATGAGCACTTACCCATTGAAAACGAAGACAATTGTAACCATTGGATGCAAAATTTTGAATCTTGGTTCAATATACATTAGGGGGATTAATTTTATGACAAAAATTCCTTTTAAGGACTAGCTCTCACCACATATTTGCAAGTATGAATACAAAGAGAACCTTATAATCAAAATTTTAATTGCAGTGTTTCCAATCTGTGGTCCTAATTGCAATGCTTTACTTGTGGCATTCAAATTCCAATGACTTATTGATATAGTTGAATCCAAATGTGTGTCCCAAATCTATTTTGATCAACAACTATAAATGTGAAGGGAGATCTTAGGCACACAATGGGTAGTTATGTTCATGCAAATGTGGTGAGCTTTTACCAAAACCTAGAACTAGAAGGTAACACAAGTAATAGACTAAACTTGAAACTCCTATCTTCTTTAGGGTCATAAATAACCACAAAAAATTGATCTTCAAAGCTCAAAGAGGTAGAACTCTCCAAAAAATTTCAAGTCTCTAAGAGACATAACTTTCAAAAGTACTCAATTCTGAGTTAAATTCAATTGGCCCAAGGGTGAACTTTTAAGTGTCATTGGCCCAAATGTTATGGTATGTGATGAGAATGGGAACAGATAAAGGCCAATATGATGATGTATTGATTTCTTGAAAAGCTTATATTTGTAAATTTTAATTAATTGAATTTAGAGTTGAGGGACAATGACTATATTCTATTTCATACCATGTAGGAATACAACTAGTCTTGCAAGTTATTAGTAAGGGAAAGGTTTTAAAGCATAAATGTAGGTTGGTAAAAAAAGAGGAAAATAGATATGTAACCATAGTAAGTAGGTAGGACTTGGTAGGTACAAATAGGGGGAGCTATGTAAGTATATTTAAGCCTCATACAGACAAATAAAGATCTTATTTTTTGTTATGTAAAATGTTTCTTAAGTTATTGTGGGACCTAATGTGGTTATCACTAACTATTTTTTTGAAATTGTCAATATTTTTGACAAATACTTACTTGCCAAGCTAAAAATCTAAAACATGGCACATGGAATTGCTGAATTTTGAACCATGATCTCTTACATTTTCAAAAGTCACTTAAGGAGAAGACTTGAACCTTTGTTAATTTTGAACCTTTGTTAATTAGCTAATGGATGTCATTTATGACTATTGATGACTTATGCATCCTATATAACTAGTATTAACTTTGTAATTGTGGAGTGTGTCATTTATTGCATTTTGAATTCAAGGGGTTAATTAATAGAAGATTGTTTTAATTGGATAATTCTTTTGGTAATCAACCATTGGACATCACGTATGATTGTCCTTAATATGTTAACCTTTATCATCATTGCTTAAACACCAATTTTCAAGAAACAAAACGTCAAATTGTAAAATAGTATTAATTGTTAAATGTAAATGTCACCAAAAAAATATATTAAGCATGTTATTATCAACCAACTAGTTATTACAATATGCATACATGGGTTTTATATTCACATTGCTAATTCAATGTTTGTATCAAATTATTTTTATTTGTTACGTTGACATGGGGTTCAATATAAAAAATCCTTGAAATTCGGTTTCAACTTTTATCCTCTTTATTTTGGGAAAGTTAGTTTTGATTTTCCACTATTTTGACTTTTTCCATATCAAAGTGGATATGTGAATTTGTGTTTATTATTTATCAAATCATTCATGAACAAATTATCAAATTTCAATAACAATGATTCATTAGAGTTGGCTTAGGTAGAATAACTTTAAATTCCATAAGTTGTTATAAAATGGATAGTCCATACTATTTTTTGTTTAAGCCATTTTCAAATGAAGAGGGGTCTTTCTAGATTTGTGTTTTTTTTTAATCTTTTTCTACAATACCATATTCACATGAAGATTTTCAATACCCTTTCCACCAACTTACATCCCATTTCTTTCCAATTGAATTTGAATTCAATGCAATTGAATCTTAATCAAATTTCAATGAATGAATTTGAATGAAATTTAGTTTACTTATTCAAATTCAATTCAAGTTGTATTGGAATGTTGTTCATGATTCAATTTCATGTAGGAATGAATTAGTGTCTCTCATTTCAAAAACATTTGAAAAAATTTCTTATTCTACAAGGATATTTGTCTTTTTCTTGTTTTTTCATTGTTTTAGTTTTGGTGCAAGTAAGGAGGATTTATTGCGTGTTACACATTGCATCATATCATTATTACTCTTCAATTGAAATTCGTTTATATCAAAACTATCTGAACATGTCATGTCATTGACATTGGAACATGTGCTGTCAAATTAAGCTTCATGTGGACATGCTAACAATGTTCAATAAATTAGTAACAAATGAAAAGACGCAGATGGGAAAGGTGAAAATGGAAAAATGGTAAATTGCATTTCATATGTGGAAACAACCATGATGGAATGATTTCAATACTATGCATCATACTCAATTTCCTCTTTACTTCTTTTATTGTTTCATAAATCATAAATTGTATAAATTTTTGTGATATTTTACAAATATGTAAATATTATGTAGGATTTATATGCACAAAGGGGAAGAAATAAATGTGAAATCATTTCATGAATTTGGTAATGATCCAATAAAAATGTGTTTTGAACACAAAATAGGAATGAAAATAAACCATAAAATGGCATTTGATTTTGCACATAATATGAATAAATAAACAAAACTAAATTTGTGCAATTCTTGTGACAAAATCAATGGTTATTAGCAATTTACTAAAATAATGGTATGTTTAAAAATCCAAATTTCCCTATCATAAATATATAGAAAACCTTTGCATGAATCTTCTATTGAATAAAAATGAACCTTTTATGTATTTGCGATGGTTTAAGTTTGTGATATTTTCATTAATTTTTTTAAAAATTCATTCATTAGAATTTCAATTTGAAACATCATTAATTATATGGGTAAATGACCAACATTGTCCTCATTATAAATGTCATTGCATGGAAACTAATGCGCTCCCAAGTCCTTAGTTAGCCCCAAGTTGGGACTAAATCACTCAAATTGGAAAAATGCGAGGGATTCGAGGCACGCTCCCAGCTTCCAACACTAAAGGGGGTGAGAGGGGCGTGCTGAAAGCTTCGAGATTAGAATAGGAAGAGAGATAAACTACTTAGTTATTTGGTCCTGCATCCAAATCCAACCAACAAGTTGGTTAGAACTCATTCTGCACACTTTTGGTGTTGGGACAAGCCATGGGTAACCTTGGACTCACTTGACTCACCACAGCCCAGACTCGGGGGAAGCCACCACTTTCCCCGATATAGTATTCTTTGCGTCTCTCCGCCGCACTTGCATTCAAATGACACTTTTTCCCAGGACTCCCAAAGTGAAGTTTCGAAACTATCCCAATTTGGACTTCCGGGACTTTGGGTGTTCATAACTTCTTGCCCTGAGCTCGGATTGGGACGAGGTCTGAAACAAAGTTGTAGTTCTCCTCAAGAGCTTTCCGACGGTGCATCGTACTTCACCTGCACGCACCGAGATCAGGTTGATTCTCGACTTTTAGTGGTCGGGAGTCAAATTGCTAATTTGATTCCCGGCCCTTCTTTCGACCATAACTTATGCTGCAGATGTCCAAATGGTTCATGTGAGGCTATTTTGGACATTTACACTCCAAGACCTTTCCAACGGTATAAAAAACACCTCAGTGCAAGGTGTTTTGGTCCCTACAATCGCACTTTGAGTTTCAGGAATCCCGAAGGACTCCCAAGTCCCATTTTGGGGAGTGTGAGTGGTGACCTCACACTTCCCTCAAAGTGGGGTTATAACAAAAACAAATCCTAATGAATTTACAATATAAAAACTGATGAATTTTTATTATATGGATCTAAAATATCCATGCAATTTATGGAAACAAAAATATTATTGACATTACAAAAAAGGATCCAAGATGAAAATGTTGACATAAAACAAACATAGTTTGATGAGATCAAATGGTTTGTATGTTTTATTAAACTCATTATATGATCTATGTCCTTTATGCAAATATGACCTACTAGAAGAAAATAATTTGTCTTGTTTATTACATAATCTATTATACATGGATGTCATTTTTATTTTACATTCTATTTATTACCATAATATCTTGGCATCTTTGAAATTAATTAGATTATTTTTATAGGTGTTGTAATTTTCAAATTTATTTATTTCAAAGAACAAAGTTTTGTGAAAAAAAATAAAGATTAAGAATACTCAAAAATACTTTATTCTTAACATGAATTTTTTTTATTAATTATTCTCCAAACATATGCTAAAACTACTTTTATATTACATTAATCAAATGTATTTAAACAATATTGAAACTGTTATGAATCTATTGAATCATTAATGTTTTACATCCCATGTTCTAGGGATTACTCTCAATGTATGTCATTGGGTGAATGCACACTAAGTTGACTCACTTTTTGAATCATAGTGCCCATTTCTACAAAATGCCCTTTCTTTGAACACTTATAGCAAATAATAAAACTTATCAAATTGAAATTTTGAAATTGATTATACATTAACAACTTAATTATGAAAATACCTATCTAATTATTTTTCAATAAAGTACATCTACTTTTCATAATGGACTTTTCAAATATAAAAATATGGATTAGTTGATAGACTAGAATGGTAGAAAAAATAAATCATATTGAATTCCATTCCAAATTATCTATAAGGACTTAATATATGGTGCAACATCAAATAATAAACTTTTATGTGAAAATTTTCCCCCAAAATTCATAATCAAATTTTAAATAAGGACCTTGGAATGGTCAAGATTGAACCATATTTTCATAAATCGCTAACATAGTTTTTTTTTCAAATTTCAAATTTTTTTTTAAAGGTGTATATATTATTTGGAATATGTAAGTGGGCTACTATTAGTGTTGAATTTATTGCTTTTGATGCATGAATTTTATTACCATTGAACCCATGGTACTAAAGAAATTCAAATTTTTAACACTATAAATTAAAGTTTTGTGGACTTTTGTTCATTCAAAACATATAGCCCATTAATTGAATTAAATTCATAAGAAAATGGATGACTTATTATTCTAGAAGCTTTATAAGAAAAAGAAAGAAATTAGTAAAGGTGGTAAAAACATGGAAGAAGAGAAAAAAAACAATTTAATTTGTGGGCAATACCCCAATGCTAGTAAATTGAATGCAAATTCAAATAGGCAAAACTTTAAAAACCATACACTAAAAGAAAAATTGAGGGTTTCAACTATGGTTTTAATTGCATTTCAATTACATTTTGAAGTTGAAAATGTTATTTTCAACTCAAAATGACATTTTCAACTATTTACCAAAATAGTTAAGAATGTTGAGTTGAACTCACAACATAATCGAAACATACCTACACATGTTAATTTTTCAATTAACATTGAGGTGACAAGATTTTAATTAAAAGCGATGGACCATTTTAATTGATGAAACATTTTCAACTTTTGGATGAAACTCACCCACTTTCATCCAATTTTCAAAGTTGAACTTTCAATTATTTTCCAACTTTAGGAATTGTCATATGGGGTAACCTCCCATTGGATGAACTTCATCCACTAATAAACTATGATGTCATCAAAAAATGAATTGAAATTTCAACTACATTCTAATTAGGTCATCAAATTGATTGGGCAAAAAAATCTAAGCAATAGTTTGTTGACATGTGTCCCTACTTGAAACTATGTGTAGGCTTAGGTTTAAATATGTAGGTTCACCTACAAATAAATAGATAGGTATTTATCTACTAGGCCTACCTATTTATATAGACCTCCCTAACCTAAACTTAAGTAAGTAGGTAGGTAAGTAGGCCTAGGTAAATAAGTAAACCATAGTGCTACTTAGACTTAAGGTATATAAGTATATTTATCTAATCTTTGTTTTCACCATGTGGCTTTTAAAGTCAAACCTTTCTCATTAATTTGTTTGAGGTGCCAACTTCACCTTATGAAAACACTTGGTGCACCAATTTCATTATGTAGTTTACAAACTTGGAAACTATGACAAACAATATGGGATAAAAATTATTGTTGCACTCTAGTTGATATTTTGTCTCAAATGGTTTGAAGAAATTTTTTAAACCTTCTTTAATTTGAAACCTCATATCTTTTTCATTTTAAGTCCATTTTGAGTGATCTAAAAAGCTATAAGTGCACCAACTAATGATTTACAAGACTTCTTTGAACTCCAAATGCAACAAAGCAATAAGAGAATAGTTTAATCTCAACATCTGAAATTGTGATATTTTGTTTCAACTGTTTTGAAAAAAAAAACTTTGGACTTCTTTAGTTTGAAACCCCATATCTTCTTCATTTTAAATTTGTTTTGGGAGATTTAAAAAAGCTATGGGTGTGTCAACTAATGATCTACAAGACTTCTTTGAAATCCAAATGCAACTAAACAATGAAAAAATAATTTAATTTCAAAATTCGAAATTATTTCAACAAATTTATCACCAAGCATGACACAAAACAACCCATGTCCTTTTCATTTTTTGACCAATTAAATGTTTTTTGTAAGATTGGAAGTGTTTAATGGAAGGCTACAAAATTTATTTTAACAACAAATAAAAGAACAATGTGTACAAAGTCAACTTTTTTTGAAATCTTAAGTGTATGGTGGTAGGCCTATTTACCCTGATTGAAATTAATTTGTAATTTGAATTTTGAGATTAAATTCTTTTGTCATTTTTTTGTTGCATTTGGACTTGAAATAGGTCTTGTAAATATCTAATTGATACACCTGTAGGTTTTAGATCACTCAAAAGAGACTAAAAATGAGAAAGATATGGGGTTTGAAACTAAATAGGGTTTTAAGTTTTTTCTTTAAAACATTTGAAACAAAATATCAATTAAATTATAACTGAAATTTTTATTACATGGTGCTTAGGCTTTGCTAAATTATGGCTAACCATCTGAAATTAATTAAGTGTCTAATATCAAATAAAGTGTAACTATAATGCACCATAAGTTTACCTACAATTTTTCTTTCAAAACATTTGAAACAAAATATCATAGTTTTGAATGTTCAGATAATTTTGTTGATGTTTTGTTACATTTAAAGGACAAAAAGGTCTTGTATATCCCTAATCATAGGTTTTTAAATCACTTAAAATGGATTTAAAATGAAAAAGATATGGGGTTTAAAAATAAATTTGGTTAAAGTTTTTCTTCAAAAAAATTAAGACAAATATCACAAATGTCCTTTTCCTCTTCTTCATGTTTTTTTCCTTGCTCCTTTGCTTTTGGTGTGTAGAGAAAATTTGTATTCCTTCAATTTGCACTTCTAATGACATAAAAATCATTATTGATTTAATTTTAAAATAAAAAAATACTAAAATTTGCAATGGTTCTTAGGATTATGTTCAATGTTTGGTGGTTCCAAGTATTTAATATCCAATTACTAATTAGACTAAAACAAAAACTACCTATAATAATTAACTAATTTAGTCGCCTACCAATTATTATAAATAACATTAACTAATAAGGAATACTTTTCATAAAAATATGTAATTTATTGTAATAAATTAGTAAAAATAATAAAACTTTAATAATATTACTTATTTAAAGATTTCATTAACCATAAATATTGAGACAAATACATACATTAATCTAATAACATTATTATTTTCAAATGTTAAATTGTAATTAGTTCTAAGCTAGGCTAAACTAAGGTTAACCATTTAAGGTTAATTAAATGTTTAATGTGACACTTAAGGTGCATTCAAAGCTAAGCCATGAAACACTTAAGCTAAACCTTTAGCACATGCCATGTGTGCAAATACCTAATATTTCACGAAATAATTATTCAATAATTAATTAATTAATTCAAAAATCAAATTAATTAGTATAATTTTTAATTTATTTAGTTATTTGGCAATTACTTGTAAAATAATGTAATTATCTATATATTAAAACATTTAAATAAAAATATTTTTTTATTTTTTAAAATAAAAAATTTAAAATTCCAATGATCAACTAATTAAATAAAAATAATTAGGTTTTTAATTTATTATCTAAAAAATAATTATTAACTAGTTGGTAATTTTTGAATATTAACTATAAATTATTAAATTTAAAAATTATTAAATTAATTTTTAGATATTAAATTAATTTTAATTAATCATTAATATTAACTCATGAATAGTTAATTATTTTAATAGTTAACTAATTAATATTTATTAGTTATTAACCATAATTATATAATTGGGTTAATCCAATTTATAAACAAAATGAGGCTGGATTTTTAATGGCCAACTTTCGACATATGTTGGTGAATGACAATGAACCATTTGTCTTTCCATCACAAGTCCAACAAGTTTTCTATTCCAATGATTCTTTCAACCCATGGTGGAAGGTTATATTTCATAAGGAGCCATGGAACAAGTGCATGTTCCTAAACTCCTATGGGAAGTACATTAGCACAAATGAGTATGGAAGTGTGTTGGATGCACGAGGGACAATGTCAAATGCACCAACGATTCCAAATAATGTTGGTGTAATACTCTTATCTAGGGATGAATCATTGTTATTCAATGAATCAAAACAACTTAGCCTTGAAAGATAATCCCAAGGAAGAAATTTAGGATGTAGAAGTTTGTTTCAATAAGCAAGGACATGTCAACTTAATGTTCCACACTTTTTAACCACTCCAATACCATGCCCAATGATTTTAGACGAAGATGTTTGTGTTCTCCCACTTCTAATGTTTGATCACATCTGGACACCATGAAACAAAAAAAATTCCAACAAACTTAACATTTCTATTTGCAAGGTGCAATGTAATGAAAGTTATTGACTTCAAAATTAAGGGGTTCTGAAATTACCAATGTTGGAAACTAGTCACAACAAAGTTGTTAAAAGTTGTAATTAAGTTGAACTTAAAGTCAAATCAAAATTGAATTGTGGTGGGAAACACAGACATTATTTCATCCATCAAATTTTCCAACATTCATCCATTCATAAACAAGGCTAACCAAGACACTAAAATGGTCAATATGATAGAACCTAACAAATTTTGAAAATGGATCTCTCCATTATAACTCAACTGTGAATTTATTAATTAAATATAAAAATCAATGGTAATTGGCAATGATAGTCAATGTTGTAAACTTACCAACCTAGTTGAAAAGTTGACTAAGTTGAATTATGAAGTGGGCCATGTGGAATTTGTTGAAATAAATATAATTATGTAGTCAAAGGCAAGTTCAACTCAACATGTAGTCGAAAATTGGTTGGTTAAAAAATGGCCTTTTTCTCTTAGTGATACAAGTTAATCACAAAAAAATAAAATTTTAAAATTATAATAAAGATATCCATAAAGTCACCCTAAATCTTGTAAAGTCATTCATGGTGTTTGTCATTGTATTTCGTTTTTCACCCTCAATTCAACACATCCATAAAATCACCATGAGTTAAAGATTTTGGGGAAACACATGGTGAGTCAGGATTTGATTAGGTTGATTGTCCAAAAGTTGGATAGTCAATTAATTGAACATTAGGGGAGGTGGGGATGGCAGGGTTATTTCATGAACTCATAAAACTAAGTGGGGGGGGAGGGGGCACAAATTTTTTTCAAAAAAAACATTAGGTCTATTTAGGGGGGGGTCAATTGGAAGCAACGTATTTTACTACAAAATTTCACCCAATGGCAACCCTAAGATTAACCCCTTGACCCTCTCAAAGGGTTTTTTTATGAAAATTTTCAATAACTCAACAAAAAAATAGAGGAAAAAGGGGGAGTTCCTCACATTTCAACTATCTTTTCCTTCAACAAAATTCTATAACAAAAATAACTTTTCTTTGCCATGTAGCCAAACTTGGTGAAATCCTCCTATAGATGGCAAAGAATGTGACTACATCACAAAATACAAACATTGATGGGAAGGGCTAAATGATGTTTGGAGGGGTTGGGGGAGGATTTTTTTATGACTAGCTTGGGGATCATCACCTAGGGCACTTTGGATACCTATCTATTTATGTGCCTATTTAGGTTAGTTGTTATTGTCAATGTGCATAAGAGGGAAACTAGAAAAGATAAGGTGAAATTCAAGGAAGCACTAAAATTGGTGCATTTTTGAATTTCACCTTGTATTTTTTTCCTTCGTTCTAGTTCACCTAGTGTTTTTATTGTACCCTGAGTTTTTGCTAAACACAAGGTGAAACCTTGAATTTTGGTGATTTTACAGATAACTTTAATATATTCCCATGATTTTTTATGTAGTTGAAACATGTTCAAAATTTGCCTCTTGATTTCAAATTCTATATTTTTCAAGGATTTAATATTTTAGTTAGATCAATTATATGTTAACCACAAATCACATGTTTTTCAACCCACTATCACCATGTATCACACCAAGGTCTCGAAAACCTTGAGATTTTTTGCGCATGTTGTTATTTTAAAATGCATGATTCCCACTCAAATGGCTTTCACTTTTTCATTCAACAACTACACTTTTAGACTTAATGGCATATTAAATAATCATTATTTATGTTTTGAAACATGAATATTAAATCATAATTATAATTCTTGACCTTCACATCATGATTGCAAATTGTCTTAAATGTTCTAAAATTCAACATTTTGTTTCATTTGAAAACATGTCTTGGTGTATTTTAAACCATTAAACCACTGTTTATATCCACACATTCCTTAATGGAAATGATATTGATTAATTTTCATAATGTTCATAACGCCAACGAATGGTAACATGATGGCAACTTTTGGTATTTATTGAAAATCAAAATTACAAATAAAATCATATAAAGGGTGAAACACTGGAAAAAAAATACAAACCTAGGAAGTTGGAACATAATCAAAATGGGTGAAAATCAACATTCAATAATGGTAATGGTGGAATTTAGAATTTTTTATTATTGAATATTAATTTACATGTGTTATTATTTGAACCATGGGAAAAATAATTTCAAATTGTCAAGGTTTCATGTCATTTGGGTTTTTAACTTGATCATGAATGACTCAAATCCTAAAGTTGTCAATTATGAGTCTTGTCATTTTAGGGGCTCATAACTTCCTTATGTCAATTTTAATTGGAAAGTTTGCAAGAGCAAAGTTGTAGCTTTAGAAATGTTCAACAACATATCCAAGAGTTGATTTGACCTTTTTTTTAATGTTTTAGTGATTGGGAATCGTTTTGACAATTTGATCTCTAACCTTTAATGTCGCAACCCCACTTTGGCCAAGTGTGGGGGTGAAGCCCAACACTTGGAAAAGTTGGAGGTTGGGAGTCTTCCGGGACTCCCGAATGTTTAGAGCTCGACAGCAAGGCCCACAACACCTCGCATTGGGGTGTTCTTGGTGTCATTGGAAAGGTCTTGAAACGTAGTTATCGAAAATGGCCTCGCATTGGCAATTCAGACATCTGCAGCCCAAGTTATGGGCAAAAGAAGGGCCGGCAGTTTGACTCCCGACCACTAAAAGTCAGGAATCGACCTCTTCCCGACGTCCGATTTGAGCGTGCGACATGGCGTTG
>Ga0116227_10006504_pt1 | contig 23651 bp, 21 predicted proteins | sample S1TSphgellanicum_FD_89693 | JGI IMG/M metagenome (GOLD analysis project Ga0116227, IMG submission 89693) | Host-associated microbial communities from peat moss isolated from Minnesota, USA - S1T2_Fb - Sphagnum magellanicum MG | ecosystem: Host-associated > Plants > Peat moss > Unclassified...
CATCAAAAAAAAAAAAAAACAAAGGTCCGTGCTGGCCCGGGCAGTGCTCGAAAACTGCCCGGACAGACGGACAGACAGACATGTAACTTTAATATATAAGATTGTCATAGGTGTCATACCAAACTAGTTCTCTCACCAAAGTAGGTCATCAAGGGAGTTTCACACCCAGTTTTGGATTTGGGGTACTTGCTGGTCATATTCTTGTCAGAATCTGCTGAACTAATACCCAGTTTCATAAATTGGAACCCAATTCTAAACCTTCTGAATTAATTCCTGGTTTCATGAAATGTTATACAATTCTAGATCTTCTGAATTAATACCCAATTCTGCTCACTTTATGCATACACGCTCGGAGCCTTCAGATGTGTGTCTCCATGGGCTTTACAAAAAGAATAGAGCCGACGGATGTGTGTCCATGGGCTTTACACTTTTTTCTCATTTGAAGAGGTGATTCGAGCATCCCCACGGGGGCTCAAAGAAGTGTGATTCTGCAAAAATATTTTCTCACATCCAAGTTTAGTTATTTACACTTTTTGCAACACAACTCATTAATAGTCAAACCGAGAGTGCAAATGGGTGGGAGACTACAAATAGCAAAACCAATCAGAAATGATTGATCAATCAGAAATAGGGAGCAGCAACTAACACTCACAGATTTATTATGCCTAAACTCTTCTCTGGCAGGTGCACAGCTTTTACTGTGCTTTTCACCAGCCCCAGCCAGTTGTGTGCAGACACGCCGGAGCGCAAAACTATTTTCCTGAACCAAACCGGCATGTTTTAACTTTTCTTTATCCAATTTTAATGTGCACGGTGACGTACCCAGCACCGGTGGGGGGGGGGGGAGACTCTTAATTCACAAAACCTGGAAACGGGTCGGTTGTGGCCCCGTCGGTACAGAACGGGTGTGTTATAGGCTCGCAACCCAGAACGGGTGCACGGGTTGGAAGGGCCGGTGCGGGGGGAGCGGGCCCCGGGGGCTGAGCGCGTCCTTCTTTCTTTCTTTCGTTCTTCCCGTCTCCCTCCCCTCGTCTTCCTCTCTCTTCGCCATCGTTGGCACACACCACATTCCCAATTGTGTTCCAGCATCTCGTTGAGTCGCAAATCCCAATCTCTGTTGCAAGGCGATTTTTTCCATTCCTTCAAGTCCCCCACCATTGATTTGGCAATCGTGCTTTCGTGCGCCGTCATTTGGTTGTTGTATCCGGCGGGGAGAGGGGGTGGGGAAGGCGAAGTCGGTTTTCTGTTTGCTTTGTTGCGCCGCCATTTGGACCCTAAGGTGCGACTTCTGTTTTGTTTTGTTTTTTGGGTTTCCTCACCAATGCTGATGAGAAGTAGTTGCGGTTTCGCATTAGGTTTTATGTTTTCGTGGAGGGGGAGGAGGAGAATGTGGAGGGTGGGGGTCCTGGTGTGTACGGTGTTGCATCAGTCCTATCTTTCTTTTGCCGGATTTTGCATTGGCATCGTTCTTGCGTAATTGTCGATTGTCTTTGCGCTTATATCACATTGCTGCTGGCGTCCTTACGACTCTCTACTACTACTCACTTAGACCTTAGAGGGTTGTAATTATATTACATTTGTCGCCTCCTTCTCACCGCAGCGACCCAGTTCTCTATGCTTAACTCATCATCTGGTGTGCCGGCGTTTGATGACTTTCAGTCACAAGAAGAAAACCAATTTTGTAGTATGTTTGTGCCACTACCACCACCTTCTGTGATTTTTGGAGAATCGTGTCTCCTTTTGATTGCTAGCCAATACCACGACTCTGAGTCTTTCTCGTTGCTTCTGGAAGCGCTACAGAAACTCAGGACACACAGATTTTGTGTTTTACTTGTTTACCCTAAATTTGAGCAGATTATCAAAGATTTTTTTTAAATGTTAAATTATAAATAATTTTTCTTTGCAATTGCATGCATATATAGCCTAGCCTTTGAGATTTGTAGTTGAGGGCATTTTGTGTGTTGTAAGAGGGAGGAGCCAGCTTCCCCCCAAAGGATTGCAATTCTGTTCACAAATGCTGCGCAGAGATGTGGAAATTAATTAGACCATTGTGGCTGGAAATATATATATTGAAACTGGTGCAACACTGGGATTTGATTCTAGACATTTTTTGGGAGGCATTTGAATAATTGCATGTAGTAATTCTCTTTTTAAAAAAAAAACAGTTCTCTTGTTGTCAGAGCTGTTGAGATACTGCACTTTGGATTAGGGCAGAAGCACAGAAAGTGAGTGTGCCAGAATTTATGCAATGGTGCAGCAGCAGCATTTGCAATACCAGCATCAGTTGAAGCTGGAACAGACATTGATGCAGCAAACTGTGCTTCAGCAGCAACAGCAATCCATGTATCACCCAGGATTGCTCGCGGCAATTTCCCAGGTAACTCCCTCTCAGCTCTGATTGAATATATCCTGAGATTTTTGTCAATGCTACAGCAAGAAGGTACCAACTTGTGTATGAACTGATCTGCATTGGCTGACTGGAACATTAGCAAAACACTATTAACTTTTAACAGCTGAAAGAGAATGCTTTGAGCAATAATAGGTTGCTGTTGGGTAGGGCTAAAATTGGATGCATATTTGCTGATATTGTTCCCAGTCCTGTGAGCATACTGCCTACGGAAAGAATTTTTAACAGGCCCTGCAAAACTACTATGACTCAATTTCAGACATCAATCTTATAAGCGAATTGGGAGTTCTGTTTGCATACAAGTTTGAATCCTGGATATTGGGATGGTTCTTGAAGGCATTATGTAAGAACTGTATGTAGTGCTAAAAGAGTGATTTTTGTTCTTTTGGAGCAGATTGGCAGCAACAAGCAGTTTCTAAAAACTGTGTCTTACAGTTTTGTCATTGATTTTTTTGTTGTTCCCCTCCCCTTAATTTTACATTTTGCAGATGGAACCAATTCCAAGTGGAAATCTGCCACCTGGGTTTGATGCAACTTCATGCCGCAGTGTGTGAGTTGGCTGCTGCTTTATCCTTTCTTACCTCCATAGCTGTAGCCCTTCACTTAGCTGGGTACCCCATCTATCCTGTTTTGTTTTGTGGAAATTACTTTTTGTAATTCAGGTAATTTTTGGCCAAGGAAGTGGCCTTCCCTCTAGTCATTCTTGCTCACTGCTGATTACTAGTCTGTTGGTTTGTCTTACCCTTCTAATGTGCTAAGTTCATCCAATCACACCAAGGTGGCCTGGCAATGCGAGTACTGATCTGCTTGAGTTTGCACGTATGTTGTCAAAAGTAGTGGCAGTCCCCAGCATACACTAGTGATTCTGAAGATTGGTGGAAGTTTCCAGTGAATCACTCCTCATGATGCATGAGCAGTGAGGATATTTTGACTCTATTGAAGGCTAGTGCAGATATGTGGGGAACATACATACAAGAGTCACAGATGGTCTGTTGGCTGAAGTCTTCTCCAGTGCAGGTCCATTGGAGGGTTGCAAACTCATAAGAAAAGAGAAGGTAAACTGTCATGCAGAAGTTTTGTCAAAAGAGCTTGCAAATTTTTGTGCATTCTATTTTGCATGCACAAGTATGTAGTGCTTTCAATCTGTTGGAGCATGTGAAACTTGGTTGTCTTGCAATGCTTCTACTATAGTGTTCAAATGGCAACATAATGTGTGCATGATGCAATGCAGTGAATTTGGCTGTCATGCCAAATGTTTATGGTTATCCAAGACATCTGTTCTTTTCTCCAATCGTCAACTCCTTTTCTGGTTTCTTGCAGTCATCTTATGGATTTTTGGACTACTTTGACCACCAATCTGCTGCTGCAGCTTTGTTGACCCTTAATGGGAGACAAATGTAAGCACTCTTTGGGGCCGGTGACTGATTGATTTTAGGGATGCGATTGAAGCCTGAGACATAGAGATTCTGAAACAGTTTTAGCAGCTATGAATCGTGATAGCAAGGTTGAGCTTGGTCATTTGCTGTTTCTGGAGGCTAGATGATAGTTGGACCACTAATTCTTTGCTTAGAACTTAAATCTCGTCAATGTGCAATTGACTTAAATCAGGGTAGTGAAGATTGTCCACCCTAGAAAAGTGCTAGCATATGAGTATCTGGGAAGGTGCTCTCTATTTTATTTTTCTGGTGATATTTGGAGCTTTTCAGCAAATGAGTGTTAAGAAATTTCAGATTGATTCTTATGGACAATACCAATGTGATGTTGTGTTGTAGGTCATAAGTTCATTGTCTCTGGACAGTTATACTGTGACTTGAACACCATTGTGCAAGGCTGCAGTTTTCTAGAGACTCCTGGTTTTGTTGTTGTACTTCATACTAGCTCAGAAAGGGGGTAGTGAAAGGACTAACCTGTCCATTTTTATCATCCTTAGTTGTATTTCTATGTCCATGTTAAGCATCTGATGTGCAGGTTTGGACAGCCAATCAAGGTTAACTGGGCTTATGCTAGTGGACAAAGGGAGGACACAACAGGTCATTTGCCATCCCTCTTTGTTGTTTCTTTCTGCTCTCTGTGTAATGCATTGTGAACAGAGTTGGTCTCTTTTTGTGCAAGGTTTCTTGTTTTACTTTGTTGGCTTGCAATAGGGAAAAGTTGCATTATATTTGCTTGGCAGCTGTGTGTGGAGTTGGCTCCTGTTTGCACATTGAGTCCAAATGAGCTATCTACTGAGATTTAAGTACTTGCAGCGCTCTACTGAGGTTTTCCATCCATTACTAAGGATTGATGTGCTGTGATCAGCAGGGCACCACAACGTATTTGTGGGTGATCTGAGTCCAGAGGTCACAGATGCAACTCTGTTTTCAGCTTTCTGTGTCTACCCACATTGCTCGTAAGTAATTGGTGATCAATGTTTGCAATTGATGTGTGCATAATGCCATGATTTTTCTGGCTGCTTGCTGGTAGGGGCATATGTCACTAATAACAGAAGATTTCCATGGGTTTTGAGAGTTACACCTTAAATTTGCACACAATATTGCATGCTGAGAATGGCCAGTACTGAAGATGCTGTGGTGAAGCTTTGCCATGACTAATTTGAGAAGATTAATGGTATTTATGATTTTTCCAGTAGTGGCACTCTGCATGACTTACTGGACTTCGATTTTACAGCTTTCATATGCATGTTGCTCTTCAAAAGGCAGTAATCTTCAGGAATTTTCTGCTATAATGTTATTGAACATGTGACTGTGGGGCCTTTCCATTGTCATAGATTCTGAGCTTGCTAGTAGTGTCAAAGCAGTTGAACTACTATGTAAACCCTATATTGGGATGTTGGAACCTCTCATTTTGCTATCACATGTGTTATTGTGTTCATTGTATTTCTTATGGGGTGGTGAACAGAGATGCTCGAGTTATGTGGGATCAACGATCAGGTCGCTCTAGGGGTTTCGGCTTTGTCTCTTTCAGAAGTCAGCAGGTAGGTTCAGACTATTTCTTAGATTTGCTCTCATGAACTCCAGAAGTAATTGCTGCTTGGTAATAATGTTCCTTACCCACAAGGATTTGTCCAGGTGAGGCATGGTTTCAACGTTGGTTCAAAATTTATATTGTCCAAGCTGTAATTGTAAGATTCAGCCAATTGTCCACAACATGTCCTCCATGGAGCTTTTCACTTGTCAGGTGTTATTTTAGCTTCTAGCTCTGAGTTCTTATCATCAAGTTGTGCTCAGTACCCACTCTTATGTTTTTTTGCTTTCTCCTTGGTTCTTAAAGTTGTACAATACATAAAAGAGTTCAGTTTGGTTCTCTTCTCATCTGTTTTCCATTCTTTTTTTGTATTTACATATTTTTCTGTGTTTTCCTTTCTTTCCTTGGTTTTATCTTTTGAGGTTTAAAATTGCCATGTTCATGTTTTTGTTCTATTCTGTGTTGTGGCAAAGTCCTTGTATTGATTCTGGATTTGTGACATACACTTGGTATGTGAGGTTGTTTTGCCTCACACTCGTCTATGCCTGCAGTTGACAGTTTCACCCAAGATGTTATGGTAGATAGTCATTGCTAGACATTTTGCTATTGATGGTCAATGCAGTAAATGGTTAGTTTTTGCCTCAGCTTCTATATGCCAAAGAATGTTGCTTTTGTGTACACTACATTATGGTTCAATTCTGCTCTTTTTATTGGATGTTCTTCTCCTCTTCCTCCTGCACTGTTGCTGTATGTTCTTTTGTTGTTCAGTTCGAAATCCCATTGACCACATGCAGGTCAATGAATGTTGTAAATATGGATGTTCTTCATACTCATGAGGATGTTTCTTTCTCACTTGAATGTGGCTGTTTTGCCTTTGTCTGAAACTAGAAATTCTATTTGGTTTGCAGGAAGCAGAGAGGGCTATAACTGAGATGACTGGTAGGTACTTTTGCAGTGTACTGCAGAGATGAGGGATGGAAAGGCCTGGAATGCAATTATTTTCAACTTCATGTGTTGCAGCCCTCAATATAGTTTCATAGTAGCAGTGCATTGTTGTGTTTGTTATGTCTATATATGGTGCTTCTCAGGTTTTATGCATGTGACTCATCATAGTTCTTGCTGATTTTGGCATCATGGGGTGTGGGGACAGGAAAGTGGCTTGGGAGTCGACCCATTCGGTGCAACTGGGCCACAAAGTCTAGCATGGGCCCACAGGGAGACGAAGTGCATAATGCTGGAACTGGAAATGTTATGAGCACTGCTGTTGATCAGATGGTGCCATTCCAGAGCCCTTTGTTCCAAGGTGCTGTTATCCATTTCTATTTCCTGGAACAGTTTGCAAGCTAACATGGCACTCGTATCAGATACTGTTACCTGTGGGAAGCATCATGCCATTAGTCCCAGCATTGTGACATGTGGCCAACTTGCAAAGTTGTGGTGGGTTCACCACTAGGTTATGCTAGGTGTTAGCCAACCCAGATGTAGCAGGGTTCACAGGGTCAACTGGTCACTGAAAACAATGTCACTACCTGCAGTTAAAACTTTAGAGAGGGTTTGTTAATCATGTTGTTAGAAGTTACCACCTTCAAAGGGGGCATTAGACCCTCTTGGGTGCCCCGCAAGGTGAAAGTACAATTATTCTTTGTTGGCAAACTAAGTGTGCCCTTCATGCATTGTTGTTTGTTTAAGTCTGCTCTACTATTTGCTTCTTGGCACTGGCTGATAATTTCAGCAATTTCACTTTTTCAGAAAGTTGCCTTGAGTGAGACTCAAAATGCATGGACAATTTTCTATCCACGTATACTTCAACCAATGTTTTGCTGTGCAGAAGTATGCCAAGAAGAGAATCAAGAATTCACAGGGGATGGTCCTGAGAATAACCCTCAGTATACTACAGTGTACGTAGGCAACTTGGGCCATGAGGTGAGGACCATTCTGACTGTTGGATAAGTGTGGGGTGTTTGAGTTTCAATATAGGTTTTTTGACACTGCCAGTCCTCTCTTTGGATATGCATCATGAGATAGGTGTACTCCCATACCTCCCAAAATTGAGAACCATTTGGTGTTAGATTGGTATCATTTCATATGTTAAATCCGCTTTTGACCTGCTCTCTACAGGTCACTCAAGCAGAGTTGCACCGTCAGTTCCACTTATTGGGGGCTGGCATAATTGAAGATGTACGTGTTCAGAGAGATAAGGGTTTTGGGTTTGTGAGATATCGATCTCACGAGGAGGCTGCATTTGCCATCCAAGCAGCTAATGGGAGGGTTATATGTGGCAAGTCTATAAAAGTAAGTAATTGGATTGGCAAGTCTGTTACCCTTGCCAATTGGTTCAATGGGGCAATATGGTCTGCCCATGCTATTCTTTAGGAAGTTGAAGCCCTTAGGGTCCCACACTCAGAATGATGAGGACACATCTAAGCATCTTTTCAGCAAGACAAATGTTTAGCACAGGATTAGTAAGATGTACAACTAGGAACATCTGGTGCAAAGTTTTGTGTATTTTGTAAGCATGATTATAAAGTTGAGGCATCACAGCAAAGAAATCAAGCTGAACCAAACAATTCAGGAGTTTTATGTTTTGGCAACAGCTGTTCTGATTTAGTTGGGTACCAAAATGTGTTTGTAGATGCTTATTTAATTGTTGTTACTGTTCATGCAGTGCTCCTGGGGCAGCAAGCCAACTTTACCAGGCACTGTGTCATTGCCACTTCCACCTCCCCCTCCGATGGGTCCTTTCCAGGGTGTTCTGCCAGCAGGTATTAACCAGGGTTACAGTGCTGCTGACCTATTAGCATATCAGCGTCAAATCTTGACCCAAGTAAGCACAGGGCGTGCACTGTTACCACTGCCACATCAGCAGGGTATGGGATTGGGGATGGGCCAAACTCTGATGGGCACTCAAGGAAGTCATGGAGTCTATGATGGTTTTCAGCCTGGAGCAGGATTGGCAGGAGGGCACCAGCGTATGTACTACTGATGAGTTTCTAGAATCGATTTAGAGTGACAAAGGGGACTTTGTTCATAGCACACTCCTTTTAATAAGATTTTGTCAATGTCTCCAACCATTGTAAACTAGCATTCCAAGTCCAAGTCTGTGTGTTCATCAATATTCCATACTAAAGCATTAGGTACTTTTCTTCATGAATTCTTTGCTAAGGATGGCTATTTGTTTAGAACTCAGGTCACATAATAATCACTTTGGAGGTTGTGTCGCAATGGCCTCACTAATCAGGGGATGAGCCAGACTGTATGAAGATGACATATGGCAAAAGGTATGTTTTGGTTGTGCATTAAGTATCACAAAGGATCTCCTTACAATTGAACTGTATGCTCTGGTGGTCCTGGGGGATGGCTGAGAATGGGAACATGCAGAAGGATGACATGTAACACATTTTGAACGTAGTATCTGTGTATGTTAAATCAGATCAAAAAGGTCTACTGCTTTGGTATACAGAACAATGAAATAGTTTTTGCCTTTTCTATGTTACTGAATGAAGGACTACTGAAGGCCTTTATTGTGTCTGTTGAATTGGGTCAAATAATTTGTTTGTATACATGAAGATTTCACTCTCAAAATCATGTTTTCGAAGACTGCTGAGATCTCACCATGAATTTGTTTACAGTATAACCATATGCTGTGATCCCCATGTGTGCAACACTTGGTTAATTTGCATGAAATGACATTTTCAGACCAGTTTTTGGCATTTCCTTACAAGATTCAAAGAGATGGAGAAACATGTTCAAAGCCAATGGGTCCTAGATTGGAGACTACATTTCATCATGTCCCTTGAATGTAGCATTCCAATGGTACACAAATCCACCCCAAAGAAATGTCTCTTGTAGATGTCATGAGAGTGTTCTATCACCAGATACTAACAGCACCCTCTGTACCCAATAAAAGAGGCTGTTTCAACAAATCCAGTGGGCTATGTTTTATAGGGGGAGGCACTGATGTCCGGGTGAATTGCCATCAGGGCAACCCTCAGATCCTGGGGCAAAATGCACTGACAGCAGTGCTTCACCTGGTGTAACAACCAAGGTAAACAAAAATGGTTACAGATTATTACCCTCTGACTATGGATCTTACACCATAATTCCCTCTGACCCAGGATCTTACACAAAACTGCCCCACCAAGGAAATTCTGCCTGGTAAGGTGCCCTCCAAATACACTATGGAATCTCTGTGAGGTTGTTACAAAGTTGAGAGACATGACATTGTGGGTTCACAAGGCAAATAAGAACAGAAACTTGTCCCCAACGCCTAAAACCAAGCCCTCAAAACATCTTGATTCTTGATATGAGAAGATACAGAAAATTGAATCAGAGTACAATGGTATACATGCTGTGAAGAATCGATTGCAGTTTCATGAACATAACATTGCACATTAGGTACAAGTCCCAACAACACTTGCTTCACAGAGGAGTAGAAGCAAGCAAGGAAGAGAACCAAGATGTTGGGCTGAGAGAAAGGAGGGCTTGGGTTACATGAATATCTCACATAGGCTTCAAAAGCTAGACCTTAAAAGGATTCCCATCTCAAGGCTGAGAAGAACATATACCAGTGAAACAACATTTTGCAGTGACTTAAAAGATGAGATGGTGATACTGCACTTCAAGATCTCCAAAACGATTCAACCCACAACACCACATATTTAATGTTTCAATTCACCAAACACACTGACAAATCACTAAGGCCACATAAACCATTAATTCACTTTTTGAGTATGACCATATGGATAATCAACTAGGTATCTTAGTCTTGTGATCACTCTTGATAATTTCAAAACAAAAATGTGGATATAGGTACACTTGAGTGCAACACCCATTGGTAGATATATATAAATGGAGTATATGAACATTATAACCATGACCAGATTGGTATAGGTCTTTGATCATGTACATGACATCCAGCAGACCCACCAGATAATCAACCAAAATAAATGGATTATTGCCCACCTTGACAAATGGTTTTGGATCCCCTTGATGTATATGGATGCAAGTGAACTCACAAGGTCAACCAGAGGTTACACAAAAACAATGTTTGGCCTCAGACTTCTGACATGTAAACTCAGAATTGTATCATGCTCCAGACAATTTGTCTTCCTGTATCCACAAATGCAGATTCCTCAATAGGATGCAACAGTCTTATGCTTCAAATACAGTGAGAAATGCAATAGTATAGATATGGATACAATAGTATGGATATTGTATATCCACCTCTTCTATCTATATACAACAGAAGTTCTGATGCAAACCTAGTGAATAACACTGTAACCATGCATAATTGTTCTTATACCATTGTATGAAATGTTGGCAGATGGTTTCAATGGAATCAGCAAAATCAGCATAAAATTCAACCCTCAAGCTGGCCTTTCAGATCCTAGGCAAGATGCCATGCAGGAGCAGTTCAATGTCATAGTAGTTCATTGTCACACTCCAATTGAAAGGAAGTTGCTGGATTATTTCTCCTGCTGCACAAGCTCCCATTCTTCCAAAGAAAATTTATCTTCACTAGTTCTCAAAACTTCTCCATACCTGTGATTTAATCTACCTACCTGTACATAATTGAGAGATGGGAGAATAAGATTACAGTAATCTCAAATCACAAAACATATCAGCAAAAAGGAAAACAAAAGAGAAAACAAAATTGAGGAGCCTTTGGAATGACAGTGGCACACATGTTTCAGAGACCTTCAAACAGCACACATATGGTAGTGACCAGCTACCAGAACATCCTCCCTGACTTCATCAGCTCCAAGCAGTGGGTGGAGGTTAATGTCAAACATTAACCAATGTACTGAGTGTCAATCAAAATACCAGCAGCAATGAATCTGCATGATGCTGCATAGCTCAACAAAACCTGAAAGAGAAGAACACCAAGGAAATAAAGAAGACAAAGGAACCCAATGATAGAAAAAAGGAAATCTTAAACCAGAAAATAGGATGGAAAAGGTAGAAAAGCAATATGAAGAACTTAAGAGCATAAGACATTTAAGACAAAGTGGGCTTTGAAAAACTCCTCTCTTTGGACTAAGAAGCCATTGGAATAATCACTCTGAAGATTCCAAACACAGAAATACCAAACATAAAGCTTTCTTCGTAAGCAAACTTCTTTGACTCAATAGAAACTTTGGAAAATTTTCTCATCAGAAGACTGATTAAGCTCACCTTTTGAGCTACAAAGCCTTAAAGACCTATAGAACTAACTATTAAATACTCCAAAATTAGCTTAATCTGACGTAATCAAATCCCATATGAGGCATACAAATCATCTTAATACCTGCATATTCTGATTGTAGAATGCTTGTAAAAAGTAGGCAATTTTTAAGACATTAAAGTCTTCAGATATTTCTAAATCCAAGAAAATGCAAGAGAAGCTATTAGAAGAATGATAAAGCTCACAAGTGATTTCAAGTACTTGACACAGCCAATAGAGTCTTTGTCTAAATACATGAAGCCAAAGAAATCAGGGATATCAGGAAAACAGAGATAGTCTACAAAGCTTCTTATCAAGAATAATACAGAAAGAAAAGTGGGAGAACCAGGATAATAAAATATCAAAAATCAAACTCATATGCAAAGAGGTAGAAGTTTGCCCAAAAAATGCACAATATGTACAAAACAGGATACTAATTGACTGTTAGACTCACTTGCGAAACATGACAAACACATTCTCTATCAAGAAAGCTAACCAAGAAGATAAACATGAGCTATGCTTAGGCATTGCTGTAAGTGCACTCAAGACATTGATAAGCTGCAAAGTGTGGCCAAATGAGTATCCAAACCCTCAGGGGGGAGTTGATTCAAAGTAAGGAGCACATGAACTCAACTTTGAGAACTATATTCAGCAAGGAAACTTACCTGGAGAAATAAAATTGGAGAAGAAAACCAGTCTTCTTTTGTAATCTCAAAAGTTCAAGAGTTTTGGTTGAACTTTCTTTCCACCAAAAGTTCAATGGAAAGAAATGCATTGGTGAAGCATAGAATCTGGCAATGAAGCATGAGTGGTGGGATCCCTCTCCATAGAGGAAGGCACATGAAGAGGCAGAAGAACCTGACCAACATGACAGGATTGAACTTTGGCCTTCCAAATCTTCTAGGGACCAGGAGAGAAGGTCTAGGACCTTCTCTCCATAACATAGGAGTCATTTTACAAACACATGGGTCACTTCCTGCTACTTGATTTACTCTTTAAGTTACAACCTCTATGAAAGATTGAACAAAGGTCACTCATCAATTTTCTTTCTGCCAGAGTAGTGACAGCAAGATTTAACCTTCTACTATTGATTTTCTTTGAGTCCATAAAATGTCCAACAACTTTTACAACAGGGAAGAGCCTCAAGGAATGCAATCCCTCTATCGCTAAGGCAGCAACAAAAGGTCAACTCAAAAGAGGAGTTAGTGATCTCTGACAATCTTTTGGCTCTGCTTCCAAAGAAAATAACTTACCTCCGCAGCCTGGATCAGGATCACATAAGTATCCTTCTGAGCTGAAATGAGAGCTACCACAAAGTAACACAGATAAGAAAAAAACTTAAAATAGAACCTGAGAATAATTGAGAGATGACCCAATAATAAGGTTCTGCGTATTCCAGAGCTGCTGAGGTAATAACAACCAATCAGCAAGCATGAAAAAGAGGAAAACCAGCGCTAAAAGAAAAGAGAAAACAAGGCCAAAAACAAAACCGAGGAGCAAATTGAACAACAGAGACTCATACACATGCTCAGGGACCTTCAGCGGAAACATGAACATGACAAGTACTTAGCTTCTACCAAACATCCCCAGTGGCTTTGTCAGTTCCTGGCAGTGGCTGGAGGTTAATCTCAAACAAGAACCAACATACTGAATAAGAACAAATTGCATGAAGACTAAAGATAGAAGACATTGAACCCTTGACTGCTTCTCCTTAGGCACCACAGAAAGAGACTACACCCCAAGATAACTGCATACCTCATTCTTGGATTCCAAGCTGTGCTTGCTGGTTTCATCTCACAGTGCTGCCTGCAACATCAGTTGCAAACCATGAGTGTTCATGATTTTCAATGTTTGAACAACCCAATCCAGCATATGAACTGAATGCACTGCATGAATCAAGGACCCAGATATGAATTCAGAGCAAATATTCCTGTGAATTGTGGCATCACTGGCAATAACTCCTTGTGAACAGAGGGATAAATTTCAAACCAAAAATGAGCTTTCCCTCTTTTTGGCCATGGGTTCTCATATGACACCAAAAGCTGAAATTTCAATGCAACCAGTGTAAAACAAAAGCTAAAAACTATGAAAAAAGCTTCCAGACCCCTTCTTCTACCCTTGTCTGAAAGCTGTGAGGCGACCACAATGCTCCCAATTGCTACTACTCCACACAGTTGTACAACATTGTTTCCAAGAATCAAGTTACCACTTCAAACAATATTTGGTAAAGCGGACTGGAAAAAGCAGCAGAGATTATGATGGCAGGACCTCCTGGCTTTCTCAGAAGTTGTCTTGAGGAAGCCAATTTGCTTTGTTCCTGTATAGTCTCAAAAAGCAGCTAAAGTACTTATTGTCAATCCCTCCATGCCATCTTTTTAGGACACATCAGCAGCCTGTTAATGGATGAGAACTTTACCGACTATGTCATAAAACTACTACACTGACAAAGCACACAAAAGGAAGAAAAAAAGTATCTTAGTGGCTCTAGAGATAGTCTAGAATGGCACCCATGCCATATTCAGTAAATCCAGGACACTAAACCCAAAACAAAGATCCAGACAACATCTCCTAGATCTCTCAGGATGTAATCTTCTGAAAGTGGAGTGGATGTTAAAGAACAATGGGTGCAAGAAGTTGACTAAATGCCTTTTGCAGATTTCAGTTTCAATCATGAGTAGGCATGCCAACTTTGCTTCCTCACTATCCCCACAGATTACAGCTAGTATATATAGTCCTAGATGCCTAGAGTTCATGTCAGCATCCAGCAAAACTGGCCCTGCCTGCTTAGCCATGTGGCAAAGTCAAACTTATGGTGACAGGGAGATCACACCTAGTTGTTTCCAGGTCCAGGTAGTCAACAATTTCACACACTGCTCTTCCAAACAGCAAGACCATCTGTCCTGGGAGATGAAACAGGATTGTCCACATGTGCTTTGGAATCCAACATAAAAGAATGTATCTGCAACAAAGAATCTAGGAAACATCTACAAGCCTACAAACTGCCACTTAAAGCCATCCACAAAAACTAGATCAGAATTGGCACCACTACTTAGGATTCCCCCATGACACCACTTCAGGCGCTCTCTTTGTCTTAAGTTACCTACAGCATCTTCCTGAGAGATGAAGCATGCCTGTCAAGTGGCTGCCGCAATGCCATACCTGGGATCAGCAATTCATTTCAGATAGTCAGACTCTCTCCAAGATTGCAGAGTCTGCATGGTAGTGTCACATCTCTTAAATGCTCACATATGATAGAATTGAGATATATTTTTTGCAAATGCTTTGGCACAAGGAATGTCATCTTTCCCTTTTTCTTCATTTCAGCCTTCAGTATATAATTCTACCAATCATATTCCATGACAACGACAAATTTCAAATTTCTCCAGTAGGCTGCATATGGTATTTGGACAGATACCTGGCAACCCTCTCTTGTTGCCTTTGTCTGAAGGGCATGGGCTTGAGCCAGCCTGACACTGGAGACCAAGCCATCCAGAAAAGCAATTAACTTGTATCATGAATAAGTAAAGAACATAGCTTAGGTCATAGATACAAACACATTATGGGTAGCATGACAGGAAGCTACAGTCAATGTTTGGGAAGGAGGTACTAAAGAGGAACCACCAGAACCTGAAGAAAATTGTGTACAATTATGAATTATTACTAAGCTTATGACAGCACACATAGCACTGGTGTATGATGACTAGGAGACCATCATCACCAACCAAAGTACTACCTCTGCAAAATGCCTGAGGGAATGCCCAGGATTTCCTAGACGATCTCTTTTGACAAAGCACAACTGTGTGCTCTTTGACACAACTGCAATTACCAGCCTTCTATATGCTCCAGCAATGCAAATGGTCTAGAGACCAGAATAAAAGTTTGAAAAGTGACACATACATGAAATCTTAGTAGTAAGTCTGCTGGCCAGCTCCAGGCACAGTGAATCCACTAATTGCTGAAGGAATTTGTTGTGGGGTAACTGCATACTGAGCAGTATAGGCAGATTGAGTTGGATAAGAAGTTGCTGCATTCACCTGGTAAAATCCATATAGAAGAGTTTACTGAGTTCTGTGTACAGATGGGCAAAATAACCCAAACCAAAGAAAGAATGACAAAGAGACATAGAAAACAAAGTCAAGACCAGAGCACTTCTACCTAAGCTTCTGTACAAGTATATTGGGACTAACCTCTTGGGCAGGAAGGGCAGCAGCAACACCCATGTACTCTTGGCTGAGAGTATAACCTGCAGAAGTTGGATATGCTGTGACAGGAGTATATCCTGCAGCATACCCATAAGAGGTGGGAGCATAACCAGTGGCAAAGTTATGAGTAGCTTGGTGCTGAGGTGCTGCTGTATTGGCAAAGGAACCTATCAAAACATACAACCAGTGTAAGATGGGTGAAGAAGCATACTCAGAGACAGACAGCTCTCATCCATATGCATCAAAAGAAACTGTTGCAAATGATGGTCACAACTTATTGAGTTAGAAAAGCTCCAAATGTGGTCTCTAGCTCAAGAGACAGCCAAGAGCCAATCAGTCACCAAATTGACTGTGGTTAATCACCCAGAACTTACTGGTTTGAAGTCCAACAGTGGGCTGGGGAGCTGCATCATATATTGAATAGGGAGTTCCACCTTCAACTTGTCCTCCAATACTTGACCCAGGGATGCTTGCTTGTGGTGATGGCATATGTTGTTGTCCACCCACCATCATGCCACTCATGCTTGCTTGCTGTGTTGACACATGCTGTGAAGATACATGTTGTGTTGACAACTGTTGTGAAGACACATGTTGCAAAGGCAGATATTGTGGTTGCCCAACACCATGGCCTACGGAAACCGCTTGTGGTACTGCATATGGGGTGTACTGCTGTTGTTCTGGAAGACGTCCAACAGAAGCCCTGTTTCCATTGAAATTGTACATCAAACCATAGGCCAGGACAGCATGTACAATCCAAACTAAGAATGCAAAGAATACTCCATGATAACATTTTGAAGGTAACAGCTATGCAAGTTCTAATGAACCAAAACAAACACAACAAAAATGAGTGTGGTCAATACCCTGTGAGTGTCACTCACAAAGTATCAGACCATCACATTCATCTTGAAGGGCATTGACTAGCAGCCATTACTCCCAAATGACTCATCAACCGCTAATGGTAGATGTAGATAAGAATACAATGATCTGCTCAAATTTTCAGGAAAGCAATTATACAGAAATCCAGGTCCTGAGTTTCTATCATGATTTTGGAAGCAACAGGAAGTCCAAGTCATCATGTTGGGTACCACTGAAAAGACACTGCTAATAGAAAAAAGTCAGTAGTATCCTCCTTCAGGCTGCAACAAGCTTTTGAGAGTATGCATCATTTCACTTTAGCTTGAGCATATCTATGATATTGCAGAGAAAAAATCCACAATTTGAAGATAACACAATGATGAGGGCAGTCATAACTTTACAAAAGCTGCCTATGAAGTGTTAGACCATCACATCCATCATGAATGGCAGTGATGAGCTGCTATAACTCCCCAACTGACTTCATCAACTCCTAATGGTGGGTTTAGATAAGTATATAATCATCTGCCCAAATTTTCAAGCAAACCACCATACAAAATCTGTGTCCTGGGTTTCTGTTGCATTTCCAGAAGCAACTGAGAAGATTCAGTTATGACTCTGGCTAGCACCCAGAGAGAGAGCTTGTGCATGTACAAGCAAGTATCCAAGCCTTAGGCATGGAGAGTCCTACATACAAGGATAGCAGTTGCGTTCACCTGCACCCTGAAAATATCCTCTAAGCACACCACTTGTCACTAATTGGATGCAGTACTTATAGCCACTGGAAAGCATATATATATGAGATTGCACATTAGACTACAGAATAGCACATAAGGTAGCCATTATGTCAGTTCTGGTCAGACCAAAACAAACACAACAAGTATGAGTGCTGTTATCACTTTGTGAGTGACTCACAAGGTATCAGACCATCACCATCATCATGAAAATCTGTGATTAACTGCCATTTCTCCCTACTAACCTCATGAGCTCCTGATGGTGGGTGTAGAGGAGTATATAGTAATCTGTTCAAGTCTTCAACCAAACAATTATACAAATGTCTGGGTCCAGACGTTATGTTGCACTGCCAAGAGTCGATCAATGTGTTGGCTAGCACTCAAGAGACATAGCCACTAAGAAATGTCAATAGTATCTTCACTCAAGATGCAACAAGCCTTGTGAGGCTAAGGTACATCTCACTTCAATCCACACAGAGACAGTAAACTAAGATGCCATTGCAAACCCCTTGGACACTAACAAGAGACAGGGCTGGAAGTCTAACAAACCTGCTGGGCTCTGCATACATGGTAGCCCCACCAAACTGCCCAACGCCAACAGACTGGATAGGAACAGGCTCTGGAGCTTCCAAGCGGGCTCGAGGAATTCCTCTTTGTGATTCAAAGTTTTTAGCCTCCTCCTCCTGCATAACAGCCATCACTCAGAACAAGCAGCAGCAGTTGTCACCAAGAGCTTCTTGAGGACAATATTGACAGAGATTCCCTTGGAGATATATTACCCTACAAACTTATGCATCATGTTCTCCAGGCAAAACTTAAGACTTAGAAGACCAGTACCATTGCAGAGTATGAACGTTTGATGCCCGGGCCCTCGTAATCACGAACAGAACCACCATATCTCTCATGCAGTGGCCTATCATGCCCACCATACGCTAGTGCTGCAGGAATGTGGTCACGGCCACTATGCCCAACACCCACCCCTCCCCCACCTATGTCACCACCACCACTGACCATGTAATCATAATCCCTTCTTCCACCATAACCACCACCAACATAACCCCGCCCTCCTTGCACCCTGTCATAGCGCTCAGCATATGTCTCTGACTGAGTTGGCAGACTTCCTCGGCCATGAGCTGCCCTGAAACTATTATACCCTCTCCTTTCATCATGCCTATCGCCATACCCAACTTGTCCTCGCCCCCGCCCACCAAAATCATTTTTATAAAGAGGAATTGTATTAGGGTTACTTGGGTAACCTCCACGAACACTACCACTGCCTCCAAAGTGTATGCTGTCGTTCCCACTATGACGCCTACTTTTCTCTAGCCCCATGCCATAACTCCCAACATATGCAGTGTTGTATGCTTCTGCAACTGCATGCCAACCCTCTGAGGACCGACCACGAACACGGTACGAATTTCCTTCCCCTCCAAACCGACCTCTCCCACCCCTGGTCTTCCGACCAGGGTGGTCCCGCTCACCAAATCGCTGCCTGGATTGGCCTGGTTTTATGAATTCAGACTCTGGCACTTTCTCCATTATTTTCTCAAGTACATCAGCAGCTGCCATTTGCTTTGCTCTTGCCTTATTGCGACCTGTACCAATTCCCTTTGCAGGAGGTCCAGAAGTGCCTCCTGCAGCTCCTCCTATAGTTGCAACAACCTGAAAAGGACCGTTGGTTTCTGACTTCGTCTCATAAGTGACTTCACAGTGGTTGCGGGATGCATACTCATGAAGCAGAGAAAGGGGTGTCTTATTATGTAGCTTCTGGTCCCTGCGCAGCCCCTCTATCATCTTATGTACACGTGTTTTCACATGGGTCTCATAATCTCCCTCCACATCTGATCCAAAACCACACATGACACACTCAAACTTGTCAAGGGTCGGCTTTGTGACACCCTCGCCCTGTACTGTAATTTGCTGATTTGCTCCTCCTTGATCTGTAGAACCATTTCTAGCATCTCCTTCAATGGCTGCTAGAGTTTCTTCAGGTTCATCAAGAGGAATTAGGGATGTTTCTTCTGACACCATTGCCACTGGTTGGTCTCGGTCTACCTGCAAGTTGATGTCAAGATCATCAAAACTGCCTTTGCCCCCCCCTTGGTTCCTCCTATCCCCTTTCAATCCTCTTCCAACACCAACTGCACTTAAAGTTGCTCTATCATGGGCTGGGCCAAACTTCCCAATGATGTCAACATGAGCTGTGCCACCCCAGCCTGCAGCTGAAACCGACCACCCAACACAACTTGAGAACATCAGAAAATGCTCAAACTGCTACAAGCACAATCACCCACCCTATGCATTTGAACATTAGTTTCTACCACTGTCATACATACCATCATGCATTCCACCCCTGCCCCCACCTCCACCTCGTCCAGGCTGAGCTGGAACTGACCCCACTCGATGGTCACCCTTGAAACCAAGAGGGTATCCTCCACGCACCCCTCCTTTGGCAGGTTTGCTCTTAACTTGTGGCTTGGCCAGCATAACTCTCATTTTTATCTACATAGCATACACCATCAGACCCATTCTCAGAAGAGTCTCTCAAGCACAACCATTCCGCTAAACAGACCCTCCTGAAACCACTTTGTCTGTCTGCGATGAACAGAGCAAATTACAAGTTGCCAACTCCAGTTCCGAAAATCCAAAACATGGTCATATGTTGATTACCTTAATCTCACCATCAACAATTCCAGAGTTGCTTATAGCATCAATACATGCCATAGCAGCCTCACGCTCCACATAGTTTACAAAGCCAAAATCCTTCCGTTTGGCTGCTGACATGTTGCGTGCTAACACAATACGATCAATCTCACCAAACTTGCCAAAATGCTCTCTCACCTTCTCCTCATCCCATGCAGGTGGCATTCCATCAACAAAAACAGACTTTACCTGCACAACAAACTTCCTGATAAAAATTGTTGATCCAATCTCTTGAAACTTTTGCTGCTGCTTCTGACAGCAACAACTAGGATAAGGATGTCCTCAACAACAAGGCAGTGCATCAGAGTTTGCACTCATACACAGAACTGACAGTGAAGCACCACATGGGAATGTTTGGGACATCCTCTGTTGTTCAAAGGGTATTGAGAAATAAAGATAAGTAGACCAACATACCTGTGACATTGTCTCTTCATCAGGTTCATTAAGTGGCTGTGCCCATGCCACCTTCGCAGATCGATCAGTACCAAAAGTGGCATCTGTTTGTTGCAGGCGCCGAAAAGCTTTCAAGGCCTCCTTGTGTGTGCTGAATTCTATAAAAGAAAACCCCCGATTGACTCCCTCCAGCTGTGGATCCTCCATCAGCGTTAACTCCTCTATATTGTTGATCCCCATATCTCTCAACGCATCAAGCACCTGTATTACGAGACAGCCCGTAACAGTCCAAAATCCCAAGTCTAAGCAGAAATGTTGTGCATAACTGGAGTGTCCACTGCATCAAATACTCCAAATTAAACAACCTGTAGAAAAGCAAGAGACTTGAACAATTCACCACGCACCATCTCCTTCTTCCATGACTTGCTGATATTGCCAAGGAACAAGGTATCATTTTCCTCACTGGGAAGGACACCACAGGGTCGCCCATTTATCTGCAAAACCACAGCAACACAAAATCTCAACCACAAATAACAACAATGTGCTAATAGCATTTTGCCAGCATTTGAAATAACACAGACATATGTACTTCAACTCCACTGTCAATCTGATGCCTCTGGAAGCATATCCTGCAGGATCTTTAGCATGTCTACGAGATTGCAGAGAAAACTCCACAATACTGCTTTGAAGGTAACCAAGAAGTTACTTCTAGAGAAACCATGATGAATACAAAAAAAATGGGTGTGGTCATAACCTTGTGAGTGTCACTCACAAAGTCAGACCATCACCTTCACTTTCAGACTCCCCACTGACTTCATCAGCATATCCAGCAGGATCTCCAGCATTGCAATGCCTATGGGGACCTTGCTGATTTTGAGCACACTCCTCAGTAACCACAAGAAAAACAAATGAAGCTCATCTCCGATATAAGCTGGTACCTGTCAATTTTGAACACTATTTGCCTCTTGCAGCCTAAAATCATGAGCCCTAACAAGTTACTTTGACTAGATTGGGTGAATCAAGTCTTGGATAACATGAGGGATGAAGGAACCTCAATATGTTGCAACTCTTCTGCCGCCCGCTTTGCCATTGCAGTGGTGGCGTACCGAATGAAAGCATAACCCTTATTCTTGCCAGTTTGTGAATTCCGCATCAAACGCACCTCTACAACATCTCCAACCTGCTGAAACAATCTCTTCAAATCCTCCTCTGTTGTATCCTTATCAAGACCACCAACAAACACCTCTAGTCTCTTATGCTTCCGCCTCTCAGATACAGGCAACGAATGCTGTGCCTCTGCATCAAATTCTCCACCCTCTCCACCAATATCCTTTCCACCATCATTGCCCTCACCATTCTTGTCCTCCCCGTCCTTGTCCTCTCCAATTGCATCCCCTGTAAAATCAAAATTCCACCATGACGGTGGGTTCTATGAGCCCATTACAAAAGAAAATCCTTCTACAAAACATCAATTGAAAAATCTGGATGTCCACATTCTAGATGACAATAAAACCTCCATACTACTCCAAAAGTAGTCTGGTGGGTTGTGACTCTGGAGAAATTTTATTGCTGCAACTCTCACTCTTTACACCAGACACCCCCCCTTCATTGTAACAGAATGCACCCCCAAGTGCTCCAACATTACATAAATCGAGCATTTTCTTTGTTCAGGCAGACCACATCCAACAAAATATGGTCGTCATATTCTCACCTATAAGATCAGCTACCTCTCCAACAAATTCCTTGTCTGGTTGCCCAAGGGGTTGCTCAAGGGGTTGCTCAAGGGCACCTTCAATCTTAGAGGAGGCAGGAATGGAAGACTCCTCTAATTCATGATTCTTCTTCTCCTCCTCAGCCTCCAGCTCTACTACCTCCAAGTTTCCAGCCTCATTTGGCACAGCTATAATAACCTTGCTGTTTGCAGTATCATCATCCATCCGTGTAACTGGTGCATTGGAAACCTCCTCAGTAGCAGCAGCAGCAGCAACATCAGCCACAAGCTCTTCTTCAACCGAAAATGTTTCTGTTTCTCCTACTACAACCGGGTCGAGATCCATAGAAACCCCTGGAAGAATTCCGGCTTCACCACAGTTTGTTGCAATCTGCTGCTGCTGCTGCTGCTGCTGTATTCCCTGTTGGACTTCATGGAAGTCAGAAACTAATTCCTCCTCCTCCTCCGTGGCTATAATGGCGGTATCAACCCTTTCCTGATTACCTAGGACAAACACATCCTCGAACACCACAACAGTGGAAGAATTGAGGTCCAAGGCTTTTTCTTCCATGCCGTTGTTGTTGTTCAAACATTCCATTTTCTCCTCAACTTCCGCTGAAAGCAACAATGTCTTTGTTGCTTCTTCTTCTAAAAAGCCTGGGGGGGCGGGGGTTGCTTCATTCGACCTAACAAGATCTGCACCGGAAGACTGCGACTCATTTTTTTCCTGCGAAGAAGTAAACTCAGCCGCTGCCTCGACTAAAATTCCACTAGCATCATCATCATCACCACCACCATCATGGGTGAACATGTCTTTCCCAAATTTTCGAGTCTCAGCATCTGTCGTCGTCGTGGTTTCAATACCTAGCGTCGTCACAGTTTCTACAACAGGCTGAAAATCTGTGGAAGCAGCAGTACCAACAGCAACCTCCGATTCCACTCCCAAATCAGACTGCGAAGATACTTCTACTTCCCCAACAACCCTAGACTGCTCTATTTCCGCTTCACCATTCGGCACCTGTGTCACAGAAGAAACCGCCGCCGCCGCCACGGCTGCTGCTGCTCCTCCTCCTCCTCCTCTCCCACGTCCTCCTCCTCTCCCACCACGGCCTCGTCCTCTCCGGGCGGTTCCTCGTGCCATATTTTTTTTCTTCGCCTGACTGCCTGCTGATGATACTCACACCGAGAGATCCGATGAAGACCCAAAAACAGAAACAGAAATGCGCAAAAGATAGGCTACCACTGAAAAAAAAACCCAACCAAAAAAAAAATCAAAAAAAAAAAAAAAAAAAAAAAAAAAAAAAAAAAAGGGAAGGAACGAAGACCAAGAAGGGAAAGAAGGAAAAAAAAAAAAAAACAGAGATCAAGAAGGGATTTTAAGTATCCCAAAAACCCGATTTTGGCTTTCGAAAAAGAAAAAGAAAAAAAAAAACTCTGCGGGGAAGGTGAGAAGGAAAAAAAAAAAAACTGCAAAAACATGCAC